>Ga0210124_1000830_pt1 | contig 14694 bp, 13 predicted proteins | sample Muzzi_PWC_D2_FD_185554 | JGI IMG/M metagenome (GOLD analysis project Ga0210124, IMG submission 185554) | Wetland microbial communities from San Francisco Bay, California, USA, that impact long-term carbon sequestration - Muzzi_PWC_D2 (SPAdes) | ecosystem: Environmental > Aquatic > Marine >... | reverse complement strand
CCGGCGAGACCATCGCCGAGGTGCCCCAGGCCAGCCGCGAGCAGGTGGCCCTGGCGGTGGAGGCCGTGGCCGCGGCCTTTCCCGCGTTCGCGGCCTGGCCCGCCCACCGGCGCGCCACCCTGCTCCTCGCCATCGCCGAGGGGGTTTCGGCCCGCCGGGGCGAATTGGCCGACTCCATCGTCGCCGAGGCCGGCAAGCCCGTCACCCAGGCCCTGGGCGAGGTGGACCGGGCGGTCACCACCTTCACCGTCGCCTCCGAGGAGGCCAAGCGCTTGGGCGGCGAGGTGGTCCCGGCCGACACCACCCCCGCCGGCGAGCACCACCTGGCCCTCTGGCGGCGGTTCCCCCTGGGGCCGGTCTCGGCCATCAGCCCGTTCAACTTCCCCCTCAACCTGGTCGCCCACAAGCTCGCCCCGGCCTTCGCCGTGGGGGCCCCGGTGGTGCTCAAGCCGCCCGTGCAGGCGCCGCTCACCTCCATGATGCTGGCCGAGATCGTGGCCCAGGCCGGGGCCCCGGAGGGGGCCTTCGCCGTGCTGCCGTGCAACCCCGAGGCGGCCGAGCCCCTGATCTCCGACGACCGCATGAAGGTCCTCTCCTTCACCGGGTCCGACCGGGTGGGCTGGCAGCTCAAGGCCAAGGCCGGCAAGAAGCGGGTGTTGTTGGAGCTGGGCGGCAACGCCGCCGTGATCGTCTGCGCCGACGCCGACCTGAAGGTTACGGCCGCGCGCATCGCCTACGGCGGGTTCGCCTATGCGGGGCAGGTGTGCATCTCGGTGCAGCGCATCTTCGTCCACACCGACGTGTACGACCCCTTCCTGGAGCACCTCCTCGCCGCCACGGCCGCCCTGCCGGTGGGCGACCCGCGCGACCCGCGCACGGTGGTGGGCCCCGTGATCGACGACGGCGCCGCACGGCGGGTCACCGAGTGGGTGGAGGAGGCGCGCGCCGGCGGCGCCCGGGTGGCGGCCGGGGGCGGGCGCGAGGGCAACGTGCTCATGCCCGTCGTCCTGACCGACGTGCCGCCCGACGTGCGGGTGTCGTGCGCCGAGGTGTTCGGTCCCGTGGTCACCGTCGCCCCGTTCGCGACCTTCGAGGACGCGGTGGCGCGGGTCAACGACTCCCCCTACGGCCTGCAGGCCGGGGTCTATACGCGCAACCTGGACGAGGCCCTGTACGCCTTCCACCACCTGGACGTGGGCGGCGTGCTCATCGGCGACGTGCCCACCTTCCGCCTGGACCACGTCCCCTACGGCGGTTCCAAGGACTCCGGCCTCGGCCGGGAGGGGGTGCGCTACGCCATGGAGGAGATGACCGAGCGCCGGCTCCTTCTGGTCAAGCGGTCGTGATGGCGTCCCGGGCCCGCATCGGCGTCGTGACCGACTACCACGTCGGTACGCTGGAACGGCACGGGGGCGACGAGCCCCATGTCTTCCTGAACGCCCGCTACGTGCGCGCCGTGGAGGCGGCGGGGGGCCGCCCGTGGCTCCTGCCGCCGCCATCCGGTGACCCGGCCGGGGCGGAGGAGTATCTCGCCGGCGTGGACGGCCTGCTGCTCACCGGCTGCGGCCGCCACCTGGACCCGGAGGCCTACGGCGAGACCCCCCGCTTCGACCTGACCCTCATGCCGCAGGCCAAGCAGGCCCTGGAGCTGGCCCTGGTGAACGGCGCCCTGGCGCAGGGAGTGCCGCTGCTCGCCCTGTGCGGCGGCATGCAGTCGCTCAACGTGGCGCTCGGCGGCTCCCTCATCCAGCGCATCGCCGCCGAGGTACCCCATGCACTGGAGCACATGCAACAGGACAAGGCCACGAACCCGGCCCACCCCGTCACGCTGGTCCCCGGCAGCATCCTCGCGCGCCTGACCGAGGCGGAGACGCTCCAGGTCAACTCCTCCCACACCCAGTCGGTGGGGCGCTTGGGGCGCGACCTGGTCGTCTCGGCCACCGCCCCCGACGGCGTGGTGGAGGCGATCGAGTACACCGGCCCGGTGTGGGCCGTCGGGGTGCAGTGGCACCCGGAGTACCTCTACCCCGCCGATCCCGCCCAGGCGCGCCTGTTCCAGACCCTGGTGGCCCAATCCAAAGCGCGGGTCCCGGCGCGGCGCTGAGCGGCTCCGGAAGTGCGCGCAAGCCGTCGGGAACAGGACGAAACGGGTGGTGGCACGGCGCCGAAGGCCCGTGTTTCAATAGCGCGGTCGGGGGGCCTGCACGGGAGCCTATGAAGATCGCAGTACCACGGGAGCGCGCGCCGGGGGAGCGCCGGGTCGCCGCCACGCCGGAGACCGTCGGCAAGCTGCGCGCCCTCGGGGCCGAGGTGGCCGTCGAGCGCGGCGCGGGCGCCGGGGCGGCGTTCCCCGACGCGGCCTACGCCGAGGCGGGTGCCGAGCTGGCCGCAGACGCATCGGCCGCCTATTCCGGTGCCCACGTGGTCCTGCGGGCCGCGCCGCCGGAGCCGGACGAGCTGTCGGGCCTGGCCCGTGGCACGGTGGTCGTGGGGCTCCTCGGCCCCCGGGGCGACGCCGACCGCGTGGCGCTCTACGCCAAGGCCGGCGTCACGGCCGTGGCCCTGGAGCTGCTGCCGCGCATCACCCGTGCCCAGCCCATGGACGTGCTCTCCTCCCAGAGCAATATCGCGGGCTACGGCGCCGTGCTCCTCGCCGCCACCCACTACCCGAGCTTGTTCCCGATGATGATGACCGCCGCCGGCACCATCCCGGCGGCCCGTGTCCTGGTCCTGGGGGCCGGCGTGGCGGGCCTGCAGGCCATCGCCACGGCGCGCCGCCTGGGGGCCGTGGTGCTTGCTTACGACGTGCGCCCCGCGGTGCGCGAGCAGGTGGAGAGCCTGGGGGCCAAGTTCGTCGAGGTGGAATCGGAGGAGGCCGCCGGGGCCGAAACCGCCGCCGGCTACGCGCGCGAGATGTCCGAGGCCCACAAGGAGCGGGAGCGCGAGGCCCTCGCCAAGGAGGTGGCCCGCGCCAACGTGGTCGTCACCACCGCCCAGATCCCCGGACGCCCGGCGCCGGTCCTCGTCACCGAGGAGATGGCCCGCGCCATGAAGCCCGGTTCCGTGATCGTGGACCTGGCCGCCGAGACCGGCGGCAACTGCGCCCTGACCCGCGCGGGCGAGACGGTCGAGGAGGGCGGCGTCACCGTGATCGGCGCCGTCAACCTGCCCGCGATGTGGCCCACGGACAGCAGCCGGCTGCTCGCCCGCAACCTGCTGGCCTTCCTGCAGCCGCTCATCGACAAGGAGGCGGGCACCCTCACGCTCGACACCTCCGACGAGGTCGTCGCCGGGTGCCTGCTGACCCGCGACGGCGAGGTGGTCCACCCCGAGTTTGCCCCCGCGGCGGCCTGACCGGCGCCGTACCCCCTACACGGAACGTAGAGGCACGCCCATGGCCGACATGCACATGAAGGACCGCCACACGAAGGACCGCCACACGAAGGACCGCCGATGAACCCCCATGACGTCGCCGGGGCCGCCCAGGCCGCGGTCCACGGCTCCGGCACCTCCCCGTTCCTCCAGGCGATCACCGTGTTCGTCCTGGCGGTCTTCGTGGGCTACCACGTGGTGTGGAAGGTGACCCCGGCCCTGCACACGCCCCTGATGAGCGTCACGAACGCCATCAGCGCCGTGATCATCGTCGGCGCCCTGATCGCCGCCGGCCCCAAGGACCTCACCCCCGCCACGGTGCTGGGGCTGATCGCGATCCTGCTGGCGGCGGTGAACCTGTTCGGCGGGTTCCTCGTGACCCAGCGCATGCTCGAGATGTTCAAGAAGAAGCAGCGGTAAGGAGGCGGCGGTGTCGGCGAACGCGACGGCCCTGGCGTACCTGATCGCCTCGGTCCTGTTCATTCTGGCCCTCAAGGGCCTCTCATCGCCCGAGACGGCCAGGCGCGGCAACCTGTCGGGCATGCTCGGCATGGCCATCGCCGTGGCGACCACGCTCCTGAACCCGTCCGTGCAGGGCTATCTGCCGATCCTGGGCGTGGTGGTGGTCGGAGGCGCGGTGGGCTCCGTGGTGGCGCGCCGCATCCACATGACGGCCATGCCCGAGCTGGTGGCCGCCATGCACTCCCTGGTGGGCCTGGCGGCGGTGCTGATCGCCGCGGCGGCCTACCTGAGCCCCGCCGAGTACGGCATTGCCACGGCGGGCGGCGGCATCGCCGTGGGCAGCCGGGTGGAGATGATCATCGGCGCCCTCGTCGGCGCGATCACCTTCACCGGCTCGGTGGTCGCCTTCGGCAAGTTGCGCGGCATCTTCGGCAGCGCCCCGCTCCAGTTCGCCGGCCAGCACCTGCTGAACCTCGCCCTCGGGCTCGGCATGGTGGCCCTCTGTGTGCACTTCGGCATGACCGAGAGCATGACCTCGTTCCTGGCCGTGATCGGCGTGGCGTTCCTCCTGGGGGTGCTCCTGATCGTGCCCATCGGCGGGGCCGACATGCCGGTGGTGGTCTCGATGCTGAACTCCTACTCGGGCTGGGCCGCGGCGGGCATCGGCTTCACCCTGGGCAACGACCTGCTCATCATCACGGGTGCCCTGGTGGGCAGCTCGGGCGCGATCCTCTCCTACATCATGTGCCGGGCCATGAACCGGTCCATCGTGAACGTCCTCATGGGGGGATTCGGCGGCGAGACCCAGGCCAGCCCCGCCCAGGCCGCCGCGAGCAAGGGCGCCAAGGCGGGCAGCCCCGAGGACGCCGCGTTCCTGATGAAGAACGCCTCCAAGGTGGTCATCGTGCCCGGCTACGGCATGGCCGTGGGGCGCGCCCAGCATGCGGTCAAGGAGATGGCCGACAAGCTCGGCGAGGAGGGGGTGGACGTGTCCTTCGCGATCCACCCGGTGGCCGGCCGCATGCCGGGCCACATGAACGTGCTCCTGGCCGAGGCCGAGGTGCCCTACGACCAGGTGTTCGAGATGGAGGAGATCAACCGCGAGTTCCCCCAGACCGACGTGGCGATCGTCATCGGCGCCAACGACGTGGTGAACCCCATCGCCCGCACCGACCCCGGCAGCCCGATCTACGGCATGCCCATCATCGACGCCGACCGGGCGAAGACCGTCATGGTCATCAAGCGCAGCCTCGCGCCGGGCTACGCCGGAATCGACAACCCGCTGTTCTACAACGACAACACGTTGATGCTGTTCGGCGACGCGAAAAAGATGGTCGAGCAGATCGTCAAGGCGCTCTAGCGGCCCCGTTCGGCCGCCGCCGGTCCATCTAGATGAGGCGCCTTCGGCGCCCTAGGGCTTCGGCTCGGGGGCGGCGGTGAAGGCGGGGGCCCGGAGGGGCACGCGCACGGTGAACCGGGCCCCGTGGCCCCGCACCCGCGCCCGGCCGCCGTGGGCCTCGAAGGCCACCCGCGCGAACTGGGCCGGCACGCCGCCGAAGGTGGCCTCCAGGGGCTCGTCCTTCTCGTCCGCGTCGTCCGGCCCCGCCTGGGCGCCGAAGGCGAGGACCGCGTGGCCGTCGTCCACGGTGATCGCCAGGCGCCGCTCGCCGCCCAGCACCGCCACCACGTCCATGAGGGCGCGGCAGGCGCGGGGAAAGAGCACCGCGTCCCACGCCGCCGTGGCCTCCAGGTCGCCGGTGGCGCCGAGGGCGCCCAGGAAGGCCCGCACCGGCCCTTCCGCCGGCTGCCACGGGTAGGCGCCGAGGGCGATGCGCAGCTGGGCGACGATCTGGTCGAGCATCTCGAGAACGCTCTGGCCGCCGCGCCGGATGACCTCGGCGTAGCGCACCACCTGGTCGGGGGCGGCGGTGCCGTCGGCCAGCATCTCCGAAAAGCCCAGGATCGCGTTCAGGGGTGAGCGCAGGTCGTGGTTGAGCAGCGAGACGGTGCGGGCGAGGTCCGGCCGGTCGGCGCCCGCCGTCCCGGCCACGGAGCCCTCCGGCGCGGGGCGCACGCCCAACAGCGATGCGGCCATGTCGGCGGCCTCGGCGGCGCGCTCCACGTCGTCGTTCGAGAACGGCCGGGTCCAGCTCGTCACCAGGTGCATGAGTCCCACCTGGCCCGGCGGGCCCACCACGGGGCAGGTGATCCAGTCCCCCAGGGCCACGGGTCCAAGGGCACTCAGAAACGGCTCGGCGCGGCTCGGGAGGCCCGGGCGGCGGTCGCTGAACTCGGGCGAGAGGGAGGGGTTCTGGGCGGTCGAGAACACGTCCCCCACCTTGACGCCCCGGCCCGCCGGTCCCGCCACGGCCATCACGCGCCAGCCGTCCCCCTCGCGCACCAGGAGCACGGCCGCGTCGGCGCGGCAACGGGCCGCCACGTCGTTGAGCAGCACGCGCGCCTTCTCGGCCGCCGAGCCGGGACCGGACACGTGGCTCGGCAGGGGTCGGGCGCGCGGGGGCGCGAAGGTGATCCGACGGGCCATGGGACCTACTTGGCTTCGTGGGTGGTGGGGTGCCGGGACGGCTCGGCCGCGGTGTCCGGCGCGGGGGCGGGGGCGGACGCCGGGGCCGGACCCGGGGCGCCCCGAAGGGCCAGGTAGCGGGCCACGGCGGCGCATGCCACGCGGTCGGCGTCGGTGGGCGGCTCGGAGGCGGGCCACGCCGCCACGAGCGCCGCGGGGCCCTGGGGCCGGCCGACGCCCTCGGGGTGGGGCACGCCCACGGCGAGCCAGATCAGGGCCTCGCCCCGGGCCTCCACCGCGTGACCCGGCCGCCCGGCGCGGGAGAGCCCCGAGAGGAGCGTCCCCGGCACGTCGTCGGGGCCGATGCGCTGCTCGCCGGCCGAGAGCACGGTCACCGGACCGCCCGGCGCCCACGCCACGCCGGCGGCGCGGATGCGCCCCTCGTGCACCCAACGCGAGGCGAGGCGCGCGGCGAAGTCCTCGGCGGAAAGGCCGGGCTCGTCGGCGGAGACCGCCGTGAAGAGCAGGGACAGGGCCTGGTTGCCCTGCACCAGCTCGGCCAGGCGCTCCACCACCCGGGCCTCCACGTGGGCCTCATCGGCGGTGGTCCGCTCCCGCAGGGCGTTCACGCGGTGGGCCAGGACCTCCATCGCCCGGTCCGCCGGGGGCGCGGGCCCTTCGGCCAGCTCGCCGGCCAGGAGACGGAGCGGGTGCAGGACCCAGCGCGCCCCGATCACCGTGCAGGCCAGCACCCCGCCCAGGAGAACGGCCCAGGTGAGGGTCGGCGCCACCCCGGCGCTGGCCGTGGCGGCCAGCGCCGTCGCGCCACCGCAGGCGGCGGTCAGCAGGGTGAGTGTGAGCCTTCCGTAGAGTGTCATGAGCGGCCCCTCGGGGCGCCTGTGAAGCCCCGGGCACACGCCCCCGCATGGGCGCGCCCCCTCCTCACTGATCGGGCCGCGCGCCGCGAACCTTGAGGCCCCCCGGGCCGGTCGCGCAGCCAAATTGATAGGATGCCCGCCGTGGCCCCGCCCGCAGACAGCCGGCCCAAGTCCCGCCCAATGTCCCACGCGGAGATCGCCGCCGCCGTGGCGGAAGCCGCGCCACGGGTCGTGGGGGGCGTGGTGGTCCGGGTCCGGGCCCCCTGGCCGGAGCACCTGGCGCTGGAGGTACGGGCGGCGGGGCGCAACGTGGAGCTGCTGTTCGGCGTGGCCGAGGGCCTTTCGCGGGTGCACCTGGCAAACGACCTGCCCCCCGCGCCGCCGCGCGCCGGCCCCTATGTGCTGCGGGTGCGCAAGGCCATGCGGCCGGGGCGGGTGGTGGCCCTGGAGCAGCTCCCCGGCGAGCGCGTCGTGGTGCTCTCGGTCAGCCCGTCGCGCGACGGCGGCGCGCCCCCCGCGCGCCTGGTGGCGGAGCTGTTCGGGCGGGGCCGGATGTTCCTCCTGGACGGGGCCGGGCGGGTGGTGGCCGGGGAGGGTCCGGGCGGCGACCGCGGCCTGATCCCGGGGGCCCTGTGGGAGCCGCCGCCCGCGTCGTCCGCCCCGCCGGAGCAGGAGGCCGGGCCGGTGCCCGACGCGGCCGCCCTGGAGGCGCGCTACCTGGGGTGGATGGAGGCCCGCGCGCGGGCCGGGGAGCAAGCCGAGGTCGCCCGCCGGGTGGCGGCCGCGCGTCGCCGCCTGACGCGCCGCATCCGGGCCATCGAGGGCGACCTCGCCGCCTGCGCCGAACACGCCGAGGTGCGCCGGGAGGCGGAGCTGCTCGCCGCCCACCGCCACCTGCTGCACGCCGGGATGCCGCACGTCCGGGTGACGGACTGGTTCGCCGAGGGCAACCCGGAGCGCACCCTCGCCCTCGACCCGGCCCTGGGGCCCGAGGCGAACGTCCAGGCCCGCTTCGCCCGGGCGCGCAAGGGGGAGCGGGGCGAGGGGGTCCTCACCCGGCGCCTGGAGGAGGCCCGCCGTGCCCTGCACCGGCTGGACGCGGGGGAGGTGCCGCCGCCCCCGCCGGGCCGGGGCGTTGGGCACCGCCGGGACGCCTTCTCAGGGGTGCGCCGGTTCCGACCGGCGGAGGGCTGGGAGATCTGGGTGGGTCGCGGCGCGGCGGGCAACGAGCGCCTGACGTTCCGCCTCGCGCGCGGCAACGACCTGTGGCTCCACGCCCAGGGCGTCCCCGGGGCCCACGTGGTGCTGCGGTGCGCGGGCGCGCCGCCGGATGTGGCGATACGTCAGGCGGCCCTGCTCGCCGCCCACTTCAGCCGCCTGAAGGCGGCCGGCGGCGGCGAGGTGATCTGCGCCGAGCGCAAGCACGTGCGCCGCGTGAAGGGTGCCGCGCCCGGCAAGGTGACGGTGGAGCGGGAGCGGGTGCTCCACGTCGTGCTGGACGCGCTGGAGGTCCAGCGCCTGTTGGCGACCCGCGCCGGAAACGGGGGGCCGCACGCCCCCTAGGACGGGCGCCCGGCGTTGGCGAACGGCGGGTTACGCCCCGCCCGTCCCTCAGTGAAACAGCGCCTGGCCGTGGAAGCCCGCCGCCATGAAGAACAGCATCGGGATCGAGAGCGCCGTGTTGGTGCGCGACGCCAGCAGGGCCACGCGCCCGGCCTTGGCCTTCTCGGCGTCGCTGGCCTCCACCATCCCGAGCACCTTCTTCTGGTTGGGCCAGATCAGCACCCAGACGTTGAACAGCATGATCGTCCCGAGCCACGCGCCCATGCCGATGATGGCGTCGTTGCCCTGGAGCGTGAAGGCGCTGCCGAACCTCTGCCCCAGCAGGGCCGCCCCGGCCAGCCAGGTGACCACGGCCGCCCAGCGAAACCACAGGAGGGCCCGCGGGGCGATGTGCTTGGTGATGCCGGCGGCCGTGCCCTCGGCCTTGGCGGCGCCGAGGCCCGGGACCTGGACGAAGTTGAAGTAGTACAGCAGGCCGATCCACGTGATCCCGGCCAGGAAGTGGGCCCACCGAGCGAAGAGCGCGAACTCCATGATGGTCTCCAATTGCGCCGCGGTCGGCGCCGCCCGAAGGGGCGGCTCAGCCGACCAGCGCGCGTACCACGAGATAAAGGATCACCGTCAGGACGAACCCGGATACGATGGTACCCGTGATGGAATCCAGCGGGGTTTTCATTGGTCCTCCGTAAGCAAGTCGCCCGGCGACCGGGAGATTCCCGAGCCGTCCACCCGCCCGCCGGACGCCCCGTCTTGCCCATCCACGGGCTCGCTGAGCGCGCCCTTACGGGACACCGGCCGGCCGTCGTAACCCACCGTCAGAGCAGGGGGTTGGGGGGCGAGCCCATGCTACGGGGGGCCTCGCGGCCCGGTCAAGGACGAATCCGCGGGCGCCGCCGCGCCTTCCTTCCCGGCGCCGGGCCCCGGTGGTGACCGGCGCGCGCGTCAGCGGGATCCTGCTCCACGTCACCAGTCTCCCCGGCCCGCCGGGCATCGGCGACCTGGGGCCCGCGGCGCACCGCTTCGTCGACTTCCTCGCCCGTGCCGGCCAGCGCCGCTGGCAGCTCCTGCCCCTGGGTCCCACCGGCTACGGCGACTCGCCCTACGCGGCCCACTCCTCCTTCGCCGGCAACCCGCTCCTGATCAGCCCCGAGCTCCTCGCGGCCGACGGCCACATCGACGCCGAGGCGCCGGGCCACCCGGACCTCGGCGACGGCCCGGTGAACCACGACGCCGTGCGGCGCTACAAGGGTCTGTTGCTCGCGCGGGCCTTCGACCGCTTCGAGCGCCGCCCGCCGGACGGCGCCGCCGAGGCCTTCGCCGTGTTCTGCCGGGGCGCCGGCTGGCTGGACGACTACGCCCTGTTCGAGGCCGTCAAGGCCCACCACGGCGGCGCCCCGTGGCGGGTGTGGGAGCAGCCGCTGCGCGAGCGGTCGCCGCGCGCCCTGGCCCAGTGGCGCGACAAGCTCGCGCGCGACGTGGAGCGCATCCGCTTCGAGCAGTTCCTCTTCTACTCCCAGTGGGAACGCCTGAAGGCGCACGCGTCGGCGAAGGGGGTGCGCGTCATCGGCGACCTGCCGATCTTCGTGCCCGAGGACAGCGCCGACGTGTGGGTCCACCCGGAGCTGTTCAAGCTCGACCCGGATGGCGTGCCGACCGTGGTGGCGGGCGTGCCGCCGGACTACTTCTCCGCCACCGGCCAGCTGTGGGGCAACCCGGTCTACCGCTGGGAGGCCCACGCGAAGGACGGCTTCGCCTGGTGGGCGGCGCGTGTGGGGGCGTCGCTGGCGCTGTTCGACGACCTGCGGCTCGACCACTTCCGGGGCTTCGCCGCCCACTGGGAGGTGCCCGTCGGCGCCCCCGACGCCACCCACGGCCGGTGGGAGCGGGGCCCCGGCGCCGACCTGTTCGCGGCCCTGGACAGGGCCCTCGGGGAGGACGTGCGTGCGCGCCTGATCGCCGAGGACCTGGGGCTCATCACCGAGGACGTGACCGCCCTGCGCCGCGAGCTGGGGCTGCCCGGCATGGCGGTGCTGCAGTTCGCCTTCGACGGGGGCCCGGACAACCTGCACCTGCCCGCCCACCACGAGCAGGGCCAGGTCGTGTACACCGGTACCCACGACAACGACACCGCCGTGGGCTGGTTCCGGGGCCTGGACCCCGAGACGCGCGCCCGTGTGCTCGCGCTCACCGGCACCGACGGCAGCGCGATCCACCGCGATCTGATGGCGCTCGCCTACGGCTCGGTGGCGGCCACCGCCCTCGTGCCGCTCCAGGACGTGCTGGGCCTGGGGCCCGAGGCGCGCATGAACCACCCCGGCCGGCCCCACGGCAACTGGTGCTGGCGGGCCCAGGGCGTGCACCTCGCGGACGCGGTGGCGGAAGGGCTGCTCCGGGACGCACGGCGTCACGGCCGGGCGTAAGGGCGCCCTGTCCCGAGGTTGACTGACGTCCGAACGGGGTGGTAATAATGAGCCCCCCTGCCTGAAATTCTGAGGTTGTGACCGGAGAGGGGCCTGTGCAGGCCCCGGCAGAGGCGGGGAGATGCCCACCGGTTTTGTTCGGGCGGGCTGCCGGGGTGAGCGGTGTGGGGCACCGTGTTATGATGGAGGGTGCTGGTGGAGGGTGCCTCGTTTCATGCCAGCATCCCGCGCAGACAACTGATTGAATCGGCAGGCCCTTCGGGGCCGGGGGTTACGGCGCACCGACGCGTGCCCGGCTGAGGAGGCGGATCATGGCTGGTGAATTGAAGGACATGCGAGGTTTCGAGGCCGCGACCGGCCAGCCCACCCAGGAGGTGGTCACCCGGCGCGACTTCTTCACCTTGGTGGGATGGGGAGGCTTCCTGGCCGCCATGGCCGGCGTCGGCGTGGGCTCGTTCAAGTTCTACGTGCCCACCGTCCTCTACGAGCCGCCCACGACGTTCAAGATCGGACCGCCGAAGGACTACGGCGTCGGCGTCGACACCCGCTGGAAGGCCATCGGCCAGTTCTGGGTGGTCAAGGAGGAGGGCGGCATGTACGCCCTGGTCTCCATTTGCCGCCACCTGGGGTGCACGCCCAACTGGTTCCCGGACCAGGAGCGGTTCCGCTGCCCGTGCCACGGCAGCATCTACGACATCAACGGCAACGTGCGGGGCGGCCCGGCACCGCGCACCCTGTGGCGGGCGGCGATCTCGACCGACCCGGTGGACGGTCAGATCATCGTCAACACCTCGGTGCGCCAGGATCCGGACCCCAAGTCCATCGAGGGCATCGCTGTGTACGTGGACCCGAGCACCCGTAAGACGGCGCCCTTCTACATCAACGTTTAACGCGCGGTCGAAATCGGTTTGAATGGTGTGGGCACTCGGCGCCCGCCGTGGTGCCGTGGTGCCGCAGGGGCACAGTCTGTTGTGGAGAGAGGCCTGTGATTGAACGCCTGACCAAGTTCGTGCGCAGCACCCAGCTGTGGCAGTCGATCATCCGCCACGGCTACCCGGACAACGAGCGCAACCAATCGCTGATGATGTTCAGCAGCGTGCTGCTCCACCTGCACCCGGTGAAGATCCGGCGCAGCGCCATCCGCTTCCGCTACACGATGTGCTTAGGCGGCATGTCGGCCTTCATGTTCGTGATCCTGACGTTTACGGGCGTCTTCCTGATGTTCTATTACATCCCCGACACCCGGCAGGCCTACGCCAACATCAAGGACATCAGCAACAACGTCTTCATGGGCGGCCTGATGCGCGACCTCCACAAGTGGTCCGCCGAGGCCATGGTGTTCCTGGTCTGGGGCCACATGTTCCGGGTCTTCATGACCGGGGCCTACAAGGCGCCCCGCGAGTTCAACTGGGTGGTGGGCGTGAACCTCCTGGTCATCACGCTGTTCCTCTCGTGGACCGGCTACCTGCTGCCGTGGGACCAGCTGGCCCTGTGGGCGATCACGGTGGGCACCAAGATGGCCGAGGCCACGCCCTTCCTCGGCTCGGCCGGTCCCTGGGGCCGCCAGATGGGCCGCAACGTGGGCAACGACGTACGGTTCTTCCTGATCGGCGGCACGGTAGTGGGCCAGAACGCGCTGCTGCGGTTCTACGTGCTGCACTGCGTGGCCCTGCCGTTGCTGATCACGCTCGGCATGGTGGTGCACTTCTGGCGCATCCGGAAGGACGGGTTCTCCGGTCCGCTGTAGGGTGTCGCGCTCCTTTTTGAGGCATTGATCTGAGGGAGGTCCCGCGTGGCCGAACGGAATACGACCGAGAACATCTACCCGCGCAACCCGAAGAAGTCCTACGCCCTGATGGAGCTGGTCAAGGGCCAGGGCTTCCAGACCCGCAAGCAGCCCGAGGACACGGTCTTCTCCTGGCCGCACTTCCTCTATGTGGAGTTCATCGCGGCCATCATCTTCCTGGCCGCGCTGTTGTGGATCTGCACGTTCAAGCACGCGCCCCTGGAGGACATGGCCAGCGCCTCCACCACGCCCAACCCCATGAAGGCGCCGTGGTACTTCCTGGGGCTTCAGGAGCTCTTGGTCTTCTTCGACCCGTGGGTCGCGGGCGTGGTGCTGCCGGGCCTGATCATCGTCGGCCTGATGGCCATCCCGTACCTCGACGTGAACCCCAAGGGGGTGGGCCACTGGGGCTGGAAGGAGCGGCCGTTCGCCATATGGACGTTCATCTTCGGCTTCATTCTGTGGTGGATCCTGATCATCATCGGGGTCTACTTCCGCGGCCTGGACTGGCAGTGGTACTGGCCGTGGGACGACTGGACCGCCCACAAGCCGCCCTCGGGGGTGACCCTGACCGACATGCCGGTGATCCTGGAACGCTCGGGGATGGGCGAGGGCGTCGCCAACTGGATCACCTACGCCATGTTCCTGGGCTACATGGGGGTGTTCCTGGCGCTGCCGGCGCTCATCTGGCGGGCCTTCTCGAAGCAGCTGGGATTGGCGCGGTACGTCATCGTCTGGGGCCTGTTCGCCCTGATGATGATGACGCCGGTCAAGATGGTCCTCCGGATCTTCTTTAACATCAAATACTTCTTGATCACACCCTGGTTCAAGATCTAGCCGGCAAGATGCAGCCGGAATGATCCCGGCCGGCCCCCGTGTTTCGATGAGCCTTTTGGGAGAGGGACCGTAGCGCGCGCATGGACATCAAGAACGTACTGTTTGCCATCGCCGGCCTGAGCCTGGCCGGCCTGTTCGGCTATCACGCCTGGCTGGGCGCCAACCCCGAGTGGCATGATTACCAGCGCGAGTACTACTCGTTGCTGGCCGACAAGATGCACGACCCGACGCTGGCGAACGCGCCCCTGCAAATCGAGCAGGTGTGGCTGCCCACCGTCAACAACCGGGCCGACCGCTGCATGACCTGCCACAAGGGCGTCGGCAACCCCCTGTTCAAGGACGCTCCGCAGCCCTACACGACACACCCGAACTTCTACGACGACGACAACAAGCCCACCGGCTATATGCTCAAGCACCCGTTCTCGAAGTTCGGCTGCACCGTCTGCCACGAGGGCGACCCGCAGGCCCAGCGGGTCGAGCAGACCCACGGCAACGTCGAGCACCTGGACATGGAGCTGCTTGTCGACGGGTTCCCCGAGTCCGCGTGCAGCAAGTGCCACCAGGGGCTCTACGCGCGCCGCGCCGAGTTCCCCGAGGCGCCCCAGCTGATGAAAGGGGTGGCCCTGTTCCGCAAGAAGGGGTGCGGCGCCTGCCACACCGCCAAGCAGATGCGCACCAAGGGCACCGCGGGGCCCGAGCTCTCGGGCTTCGGCAGCAAGACCGAGCTCGCCTTCTACCTGGTGCACGACTTCCACGCCGTCGAAGGCGACTGGACCAAGCTCCAGTGGGAGTGGGAGCACTTCAAGGACCCGCAGAAGATCACCCCGGGCAACCCCCACGCCGATCCGCCGG
>Ga0210124_1000829_pt1 | contig 14710 bp, 16 predicted proteins | sample Muzzi_PWC_D2_FD_185554 | JGI IMG/M metagenome (GOLD analysis project Ga0210124, IMG submission 185554) | Wetland microbial communities from San Francisco Bay, California, USA, that impact long-term carbon sequestration - Muzzi_PWC_D2 (SPAdes) | ecosystem: Environmental > Aquatic > Marine >... | reverse complement strand
GGGCCAGGCAGCAACGGATGCCACGAAAACCGAGGGCCGGGTTTTTTTCCATCTCGATGTCGAGCAACGGTGCGACTTTGTCGCTGCCCAGATCCGAGGTGCGGATGGTGACCGGGTGGGGGGCGCAGGCGCGCACCAGTTGCCGGTAGACCCGGTACTGTTCCTCTTCATCGGGGATGATATTGCCCGTGAAGAGATACTCGGTACGGTACAGGCCGACGGACTTCACTCCGTAGTGGGCCATGCGCCGCTGCTCCTGCGGCAGCTCGAGGTTCGCGAGGAGCTCGATCTCGGCGCCGTCCGGGGTCACCGCCGGCAGGTCGCGGAGGGCGGCGAGGGTCTTCTCCTCCGCCTCGTGGAGACGCTGTTTGTGGCGAAAGAAGCGCAGGCTCGATGGGTCTGGGGAGGCGATCGCGACGTCAGTGCTCGCGTCGAGGATGACCACCTCTCCCTGCCGGATTTGTTGGCTCGCGGTCCCGGTGCCGACCAGGCCGGGGATGTTCATCGCCCGTACCATGATCGCCATGTGCGAGGTGATGCCACCGAGGTCGGTGACGATGCCCACCACCCGCTTGGGGTCCATCTGGACGATCTCCGCCGGGGAGAGGTCGTGGCACACCAGGATGGCGTCCTCCGGCAGATTCGATAGATCGATCGCCTTGACCCCGCCGAGGTTGCGCAGGATCCGGTCGTTGACCTGCTCGATGTCGACGCTGCGCTGTTGCAGGTAGGGGTCGTCGCTCGACTGCAGGACCGATAGCAGCTCGAGGGTCGTCTGACGCACCGCCATCTCGGCGGAGTAGCCCTTCTTCGCGATCAGCTTCTTGGAGTGCAGCTCCCAGCGCCGATCCTTGAGGAGCATGATGTGCGCCTTGAGGATCTGTACGTGCTCCTGGGGTGCGTGGCCGGCGACTTCGAGGAGCACGTGATCGAGCTGCTCGCGGCTCTGTTTCAGAGCCGAACGGAGTCGGGCGACCTCTCTCTTCGGGTCCGGACTGTGGACCGGGCACTCCTCGAGCTGTACGCGGCCCTGAGTGACGATGACCGCCACGCCGACGGCGACCTGCTGTGACGTGCCGGAGCCCCGGATGATCTGCACGATCACTCCTCGTCGAACTTACGTTGAAAAAGGTCCTGCAGGGCGGCGAGCGCGGCGGCGGCCTGTGGTCCCTTGGCACGGGCCTTCAGGGTCGTACCCTTGGCGGCGGCGAACATCATGAGGCCGAGGATCGACTTCGCGTTGACCTCGACCCCATCGCACGACAGGAAGATCTCGGTGCGGTTATCGAACTGGTTGGCCAGGTTCACGATCTTCGCGGACGCGCGGGCGTGCAGACCGAGCGCGTTTTCCACCAATAGATGACAGTCCTTGGTCCGCATCACTTATGATTGGGGTAGCCGAGGATCGCTGGCGCGCTCCGCCTTCGCCAGCGGCGCGGCGCGCCGCCGCGACAGCGCATCGCAGCGAGCTTCATGGAGACGGGCCGTGGGGCGATGGCCGTCGGTCCTCGGCGCCGAGGGGAGCAGCGGCGTCATTGTGGTGGGGCCGTGTCGAGGATGGCGCGAGTCACCAGGATGCCGCGCTGTCCCGCCTCCCGGGCACGCTGCGCCAATTGTGCGGGCGTGGCCTCTTCACGGCTGGTCAGGCACTTCATCAACATCGGCAGGTTGACGCCGGCCACGATCTCGACGTCGGCGTTGTCGAGAAACGACAGGCCCGCGTTGCTCGGGGTGCCACCGTACATGTCGGTGAGGATGACGGTGCCGTCGGCACACACCATCGAGGCGATAGCCTCCTTGATGTCCTTGGCGCTCACGGGTAGCGAGACGCTGTCGACGGTGACGGCGGCCAGGCCCTCCTGCGGGCCGAGGATGTACTCGGCGGCGGCGACCAAGCTGGCGCCGATCTGTCCGTGGGTGACCAGGAGGATGCCGATCATCGGGCGAGGTCTCGGTGACGGGTGGTGAACGGGATGCCTTGGTTTTCGAGGTGGCTAGCGAGGGCGTTGACGATCGCCACCGATCGGTGACGACCCCCGGTACAACCGATCGCCAGGGTGAAGTATGCCTTCCCTTCCGTGCGGTAGCGAGGGAGGAGGAAGTCGAGAAAGGTGCGCAGGTGGCCGAGGAACGCCTGGGTATCGGTCTGGTCGAGGACGAATCGTGCCACCGCCTCCTCCTCGCCGGAGTGGTCCCGCAATTCGGGCACGAAGTATGGGTTGGGCAAAAAGCGCACGTCCATGACCGTGTCCGCCTCGTACGGGACACCGTGCTTGAAGCCGAAGCTGAGTAGTTCGACGTGCAGCGCCGCGCCGCCGTCGAGGGGCAGGAGGGCGGCCAGGCGGTTCCGGAGGTCGTGAATCGAAAGGTGGCTGGTGTCGATCTCGTGGGTGGCGAGCGGACGGAGTGGCGCCAAGAGGTCGGATTCCTCGGCGATCGCGTCCTCCAGCAGAGGGGTACGTTCCGCCAGGGGGTGGGTCGAACGGGTCTCTTTGAATCGCCGGATGAGGGTCTCCTCGTTAGCGTAGAGGTAGACCACGTCGCACGGCGATCCGCCATGACGCAGCTCCTCCAGGATCGCCATAAGGTCCCGTCGATCCTCTTCCGAACGCACCTCCAGGCAAAGCCCGACCCGATGAAGCCGGGAGCTCGGCTGGCGGCACTGTTCGATGAACTGGGAGATCAGGGGCGGTGGCAGGTTGTCGATGCAGAACACCCCGCGATCGCGTAACGCCTTCACGGCCGTAGTCTTACCGGAGCCGGAGAGGCCGATGATGACAATGATTTGCAGGGGCTGGACGGGCATGACAAGGGGGGCAGATGGCGCCTCGATCGTCCAATCTACTTTGATCTCAGGCGCCATGCACGCCGACGCGCAGCAGGCGGGCGATGATCTCCAGTCGGTTGCTGACGGCGGTCACCCCCGTGGCGCGCAGGGTGTAGGCAGGCAGGGTATGGCCGAGGAGGGCGACCGGCGGCGCGGGATCGACTGGGCGCCGACGGCGGTCTTCGGGGCCCGGTGGCACCAGGTCGACCACGGCATCGATGTGCTGATGCGCACGGATTGCCCGGGTGCCGAACAGCCGCTCCACGTCGATTACGCCGATCTCCTGGACCTCGAGCCGACCCGCGAGGACCGCTGGCGGTGCGCCGACTAGGCCCTCGGTGGCCGCATCATCGGCGATCTCCACCACGTCGTCTGCGACCAGGCTGTGGCCGCGTCGGATGAGCTCCAGGGCACACTCGCTCTTGCCTGTGCCGCTCGGCCCGCGCAGCAGCAAGCCGATCCCGCCGATCGTGACCAACACCCCGTGAACCTGGCTAGCCTGCATTCTTCACCATGCGTGTGCCGCGACCGCGCAGCCGCCCGCAGGGTCGAACCGTGTCCTCGAACCGAGGGGCCCGGAGTCGCTGCCGGCTCTCGCGCTCAGCCCCTGCCCAGGACGCCTGGCGGGCTCGGTCTTGCCGGCGAGCCGGGATCCACCGGTGGTTGTGCGGTCGCGCGAGAATCTGTGGTGAGCAGGGCGGTCGGAGCAGTCTCACAACAGCGTTCAATCGCGGTGCGTCCGGTGGACGCGGAGCCGGGGCGGCGCGCGGTCAGCGCGGCGTGTTTTCGAACATCTCCAGCTCCAAGTCGCGGATGTAGCGCTGGATGTTCGAAGGGGTCTCCAGGCCGATCAGCTCGGCCTCGAATCGCGGCGTACGCACCATGCGCGCCAGCCGCGCCAGGACCTGGAGGTGGTGCCGGCTCTCGGCGTTGACCGGTGCAGCGATCATGAAGAGGAGGCGTACGGGCTGGTCGTCGTTGGCCTCGAATGGGACCCCTTTACGGGACAGGCCCAGGGCGATCCGCAGCTCGTCGAGATCCGGTACCTTGGCGTGCGGAATGGCCACCCCCTGGCCGATGCCAGTGCTCCCCAGCGCCTCTCGTTCCAGCATGGCGTCGAGGGCCTGTTCGAGGGTGGGACCGGGGCGATTGGAGAACACCGCCTGGCACAGCTCCCGCAGGACCGCGACCTTACTGTCCCCTTGGAGGTCGAGGAGGATGTGCCCCTCTCCGAGGTGGTCAGCGATGATCAATGGCATTACGGCCGCGCTCCTTGCCAGCGACTACGCGCAAGTGTAGCCCCGATGGCTGTTAATCGGGCGCGCGATTCCCGCGGCCTGGGTTGGCGAGGGCCATGGGCTGCCGGCTTGATCGACCACCGTGCTCATCTCCGCGTTGCGTTGCAAGCCGTTACGCTGGGTCGCCATCGGCTCTTTCCACGCAGTCCTTCACAGCCACTCATTGTTGCGGCCGCGGTCTCGGTGATCAATCGTCGACCAGGTCGAAGCGATGGAGATCGTCGTTCGCCTGTCGTGAGAGGATGCGCAGGCGATCGGATTCGGTGTCCCGATAGACCCAGAGGCGCTCATCCTGGTCTTCCATGAGGCGAATGGCCTCGTGTTCGCGCAGGCGCTGGACATTGATCTCGCGGGTCTCGACGACGCGGTTGAGGGTTTCGATCAGCCCATCGGGGACGGTCGGTGTCTCCGCCACCACGGCGGGGTCGCCGATCTTCGGCCCGCGGGTCTTCTGATGGGTCCGTTTGTCATGGCTGCGCCGGAGCTGAGTCTCCAGCTTGGCGGCGGCCCGGTCAATCGAGGTGTACATGTCGGCGGAGCTCTCCCGGGCCTGGAACAGGGCATGCGGCCCTTTGGCCACGACCTCGGCGATCTGCGTGTTGCGCTCCACGGCCAAGGTGACATTGAGCCGGGTCTCGTCGTCGAGAAACCGCTCCAGCTTGCCGAACCGCTCCTCGACGTGGTTCTTCAGGCCATCGGTCAGCTCCATGTGGCGGGCCAGGATAGATAGGTTCATGGGAGTCCTCGGCGGGTGGTCCAGCGAAGGGAGGAGGTTGGCGATCCGCAGCGGGATCGGAGGGCGGCCGGCGAGTCACCGACGCCGTGCCCATGCCTGTGGCAGGTGGAGGGGAGGCCCCGCTTGCCCCGGTCAATATCCCCGTTTGCGGCTGGAGATGGGAAGAATTTTGAGTTCCTCACGGTACTTGGCAACCGTCCGGCGGGCGATTTTGATGTTCTCTTGGGAGAGGATGTCGGCGATGGCCTGATCGCTCAGGCAATGGTTCTTATCCTCTTCCTCGATGATCTGTCGGAGACGATTCTTGACGTAGACCGCGGAGAGATCCTCTCCCTGATTGTTCTTTAAGCTACTGGAGAAGAAGTACTTTAGTTCGAAGATCCCACGGTCACAATGGAGGTACTTGTTGCTGGTGACCCGCGAGATGGTCGACTCGTGCATGCCCAGGTCTTCCGCCACGTCGCGCAGGATGAGAGGCCGTAGATAGTTGGGGCCTTTGAGGAAGAAGTCGCGCTGAAAACGGAGGATCGACTCGGTGGTGCGGTAGATGGTCTTCTGCCGCTGGTCCAGGCTCTTGATCAGCGCGAGGGCGTTGTTGAGCTTGGAACGGATAAACTCCTTCGACTCCTTGTCCCCCTCGATCCCGTTGAGCTTCTTGTACATCTCCAGGTAGTAGGGGCTGATACACGGCCGTGGCAGCCCTTCATCGTTGAGGCGGATCTCGAACTTGTCACCCTTGCGCACGACGTACACGTCCGGCACCACGTAGAACGGCGTGTCGCTGTCGAAACGGCGGCCCGGCTTGGGCTCGAGCTGTTGGAGCTGGTGCACCGCCGCGAGGAGGTCGTCCAGCGTGGTATCGAGTTGCCGGGCGACCTCCTTGTAGCGCCTGGATTCGAGGTCCTTGAGGTGGTCGCTGACGATGCGCCGCAACAGGGGGTGAGGGTCGGGTAGCTGATCGATTTGCAGGAGCAGGCAATGGGGGAGATCGCGGGCGAAGACCCCCGGGGGGTCGAAGTTGCGCAGCTCGACCAGCGCCGTCTGGATGGCCTCGCCGTCGCAGTGGCAGAGGTTGACCAGGCTGGCCTCGTCGTCCCGGAGATAGCCATCTTCGTCGAGACAGCCGATCAGGCAGGCGCCAACCTCTTTCACGGCGTCCGCTAGGTTGGCGACGCGGAGCTGCCAGATGAGGTGATCGGTCAGGGAGCGCGTCACCGAGTAGGTGCTCTCGAGGGTGGGACGCTCCCCGTCGTCCACGGGGAGCCCGTTGCCCGCCTGGAATCCCGAGCCCATCGAGCTGTTCAGGTACCCTTCCCAGTCGAACTCCTCGCCGTCGCGGCCGTCGCTCGGCTCCACCCGCTCCTTGTCCAGGGCCGTGGTCTCCGGCGCGTCCTCCTCGAGGATCTCCTCTTCGAGAACGGGATTTTCCACCATCTCTTGGCGAATCGCCTGGAGGAGATCGAGCCGCGATAGCTGCAGGAGTCGGATCGCCTGCTGAAGCTGAGGGGTCATCACCAGCTTCTGGGTCATCTTGAGAGAAAGTTTGGTGGCTAGTTGCATTCCAGACTCATCGGTCCTCACTTGCGGGAAGCTAAAAAACCGCGCGCTCCCTACCTCTGCGTCGCAGCGTCCCCCGCCGGGACGCCGCCTCGCTCGCGGGGGGTGTCCCACTCCTTTCCAGGATTGTGTATCAGTCCTCGCATTCGAGGACGAAATTCTCGCCCAAGTATACCTCCCGCGCCAAATGGTTCTGGGCGATGTCGCATGCGGGGCCGGACAAGAGGATCTCTCCCTCGTTCATGATGAAGGCGGTATCGACGATCGATAGGGTGTCGCGCACCGAGTGGTCCGTGATCAGTACGCCGATTCCCTTGGCACGCAGATTCAGGATGATCTCCTGGATGTCACCCACGGCGATGGGATCGACGCCGGCAAACGGCTCGTCGAGCAGGATGTAGGTGGGCTCCAGGACCAGGGCGCGGGCGATCTCCACCCGCCGCCGCTCGCCGCCCGACAGGGCGTAGCCGGGCGACTTGCGAACGTGGTCGATGGTCAGCTCCGCCAGGAGGCGTTCGCAGCGGCTGCGACGATCTCGCGGGCTGAGGTCGAGGGTCTCGGCGATCGCCATCAGGTTCTCTTCCACGCTCAGGCGCCGGAAGACCGAGGCCTCTTGCGGTAGATACGAGAGCCCCCGGCGCGCACGCAGGTACATGGGCTCGTCCGTGATCTCCTTGCGATCCAGCAGGATGTGGCCGCGATCCGGCTGAATGAGGCCGACCGTCATGTAGAAGCTGGTCGTTTTGCCCGCACCGTTGGGGCCCAGGAGACCGACGATCTCGCCTGGTTGGATCGCGAACGAGACGTCTTTGACCACCTGCCGCTTGGCGAATTGCTTGACCAGATTGCGAACTTCAAGCACGGCGCATCCACCTGGCCACGCCGCGTGATACCTCGCTCCGGCGGAGGTGGCGCTCACTCATCGAGGTGCTCGGGGTGATTCGCATGGAGGGCAGAGAGTCATTCCTGGCGGTAATGGATCGTGCCACGCTCTACCTCAACCTGGCGTGTGGTCAAGCTCACCCGGATTCGATCGCCGAGCAGGCGGCTGCCGCCCTCCGTGACGTCCGCATTTCCCTCCAGTACCAAGGAGCCTTTCATCAGGTCGTAGGTGCCGCGATCGGCGCGGCCGCGGCGATCCCCGTCGGTGATGCGCAGGTCGCCGTCCGCGCGGAGCTGGCGCACGCTGTTGGTCGCCGGGTCGAGCTCAACCACCGCATGGTCGGCCGACAGGTGGCGCGCCCCGGAGGTCACCTCGACGGCGCCGGTCAGCTCGGCGCGGCCGCTGGCGTCGTCGGCGACGATGGTGTTGGCGGCGACGCGCAGGGCCGGAAGCTCGCCGTGCGCCGGCAGGTGGACCCGGCCCGCCGTGATTGCGACCGTCTTGTGATGGAGGTCGAGATCGATCGTCGCCCCCGCCATCTCCCGTCCCTCGCCCCAGATCCGCGCCTCGCCGAGCAGCCGGGCGTGGCCCGCGGCGGTGTCGAACACGACGTGGTCGGCGACCGCGGTGTACGGTCCGTAGATGAGGCGTACCTGCCCCTCGGCATCGAGGGTCTCGATCCGTCGGCTCTCGGCGTCCAGGGTGACGCTCAGGCGCTCGGCGTGAATCTCCTGTGTGTCACCGACCAGGGTGACATTCCCCACCAGGAGGAGATGGTGACGGGTGAAGTCGCCCTCTAGATGGTCGGCCGTCGCGTGTAGCTCCGTGCCGGCCTGGAAGGCTGGTGTAGGGGGTGTCCAGCCACCGCTGGCGGCGGCTGCGCGGACGGCCGTGGCCGCGATCAGGAGGGCGGCGATGCGGGCGAGGGGCGCGATCACGCGGGTGGCCCCGCCACGGTGACGACCACCTCGCCATCCATCTCCAGCCGCTGGGTGGTCAGTTCGTAGGTAAAGCGCTGTCCTGCGAGCTTGTACGGTGGGCGTCGTAGCTGCACCGGGTCTACGCCGGAGAGCCGGCGGGTCTCGCCGTCAAAATGCACCGCGCTGGTGCGCAGGTCGAGCCCCTGCGGGTCGGTGAGGACGATCTCGCCGGTCAGATCGAACGAGAAGGCGGCCAGGTCCACGGCGCCGCGGGTCGCCTCCAGGTGGAGCACCGAGACCTCCCCCTGGCGCAGATCGACCACGATCCCCTCCACATCGACCCGTCGTTGTTCCTCGAAGTAGAGCGCGCGCGATGCCCGCAAGTGCCAGCGGGTCTCTTCACCGCGAGTCTCCGTAAAGGTGAAGTCGGAGACCATGGCCGGAGCCTCCTGGGGTCCGCCATTCCCGTCTTCCTGGGTCGGAACGCCGGAGGCGAGGAGAAAATACACGGTCGCCAGCAACAACCCGACCATGGCGGTGACCAGGACCGAGCTGAGGGAGGGGAGGCGAACCATGGGGCGCAGGTCAGGCAGTGACGGTGCGGGATGATGGAGCCATGGGCCGAAAATTGCACCCGCGGGGCGTCCCCGCACGGTTCGCAAGGATCGCTATCCTAGTCGGTAGATCGGGCATGTGAGTCCTTATCCGCTCCCGTGGCGTTCCGATGAACCTATTATCCTGTTACCGCGGTGCACGGCCTTGACTGATCCCGCTCGCCACCTTCAGCCCTACTTCCACGCCGAGCTGAGCGGCATTTTCGACGCGCTCTATCCCCTCTCCGGCCCGTCGATTGCGTACCTTAGCGAGATGCTGGCGCGGTATTGCCGCACCTCCCAGCTCTTCCGTCAGAACCGGAAGGGTGAGCCCATGGTCGTCCTCACGGACATGTTGATCGAGGCTCAGGGGTTTCGCGGCGACGAGGAGTCCGGCGAGTACCGCCCGTTCGAGGAGGTGCGATTGGTTCGCCACATGGGGGACTACGCCCTGTTCATGGTGAGCCTGTTCAAGGAGTACGTGGAACGCCGCGCCGGGCAGCGGTGGTATATTCAGGTAGGTCGCCAAGCCTACCGGCAGGTGGCTGATTTCGAGGCACCTCTCGATCGCCGGCGTGCGGAGGTGTTTGCGGAATTGGGCGACGCCTTCGAGCTATGCGCGGTCGGATTGTCTCACCTGCGGCGTACGCCCCCCGGGGGCGCCGGTTTAGGCGGGGAGATTTGCCTTTCCAATCCTGCGTGGTAGTTTGAATTCTGTCGTGTTTAACCCAAGGCGGAGGTAGAACGTATGCCATTTAAAGGTCCTCTGGCTGAACGCGCGCGCGCGGAACATCCTCGGTTTTCCGTCCTTGAAAAGGCCCATGGGGATTATGATCAAGAGTTGCAGGGGTTGGAGAGCCATCTGCACCTCACCCCCGAAATGGAGACCCGCCGGACCGTCCTCAAAAAGCTCAAACTCCAGGCGAAGGACGAAATGCGCATGATCATCGCCTCGTTGTGAGGGACGGATTCCTCTTCGTATCCAGGCCCCGGGTGAACCTGCCCGGGGCCTTTTTTTTCGCCACACCAACGGACGATGGATCGGATTCGCCATGATGACCACGGCGAAGCAGCGGCTGCGGCGGCGATTACTGGACCGCCGCGGTGCGGTCGGCGCCACAGAGCGGGCGGTGGCGGCCACGGCAGTGCGGCGCTGGGTGGCCGAGTCCGCGCCTTGGGCCGCGGCCTCCACCGTACTCGTCTATGCCTCCCGCGGCTCGGAGCTCGCGACCGAGCCGCTGCTCGTCGCGGCCCTGTCCGCGGGAAAAGGCCTTATTCTGCCGCGGGTTGTCAGTGACGGCGTATTGCGGCTCCATGCGATCGAGACGCTGGACCAGCTGTCACCGGGGTATCGCGGCATCCTGGAGCCGGCCGCCAGCCTGCCCGAGGTAGGGGTCACGGCTATCGACCTCGCCTTGGTTCCGGGTGTCGGTTTCGACCGGCGGGGCGGTCGGCTCGGCTACGGTGGCGGTTGGTACGATCGGCTCCTCGCCCAACCTGGGTGGCGGTGTCCGATCTGGGGCCTCGCGTTTGCGTGCCAGCTCGTTGACGAGCTGCCCCTCGACGCCAACGACCACCCGGTTGCGGCGGTGGTCAGCGAGACCGGCGTCTTGCGGTTCGGCGGCTAAATCGATCGCGGGGGCGGCGGGGCGACGCCCCTCCTGCGCCCCCGGTTCACGCGGCCGCAGGCGGTGCGGGTCCCGTGTTGCCTTTATGTTTCATGGGGGGGCGGTCGAAAAGCGGGGTACCCGGTCCGGGCGTGCGCGGCCGCTCCGAGCCCCGGCACTCCCATGATCTTGCCCCCGTTTGCCCGCTTGCCTCACAACTGGGCCGTTCTGGCTCGGAAGTGGCTAATCGCCCTCGGGTACACCATCCGCGCCTGCGCCGCTCCCGGCTCGGGCGGGGAGCCGTGGCAGCGCTCAGGGGCCGGGGACTGAGGGGTCATGCGGCATCTCTCTCACCGGTTCGCGACGCGCAGGCAGGAGGTTATCTACCTCCTGTGGATGGCCTTCGTGCTGGTGTTTGTCGTCCCGGTCCTGGTGCTGGTAGCGCTCCTCTACCAGATGGCTCGGGCCGGCTCCCTGGAGGTGATCACCTACCTATTCGGGGCCATCACCCTCGCCCTGGTGGGATTCGCCCTGCTACGCAGCGAGTTGTTGGCGATGTTCCCGACGGACGCTGGCGAGAACGAGACGGCCCCCGTAACCGACGGGGACGACACCGCGCCGGGAGTGACCCGGCTGGAGGGGATCGCCGACGACTTCGGTGACCTGCTGGAGAACTTCCACGACGCCACCGACCAGCTCACCCGCCAGATCCTGCAGCTCGCCACCCTCAACGAGATCTCCGAGTTCGCCTCGCGGATCACCAATCTCAACGAGATGCTCGACCGGGCGCTGATCCGCGCCATGAAGGTGGTCAACGCCGAGATTGGCTCCATCATGCGCCTGGTCGACGGCGGCCAGAGCCTGGAGCTGATCGCCGCCTACGGGTTGGAGGTGGATGCCGGTGTCGGTACGCGGGTGCCGCTGGCGGACTCCCTCTCCCGGGTTGCGGTGCGCGAGGGCAAGGCGGTGGTCGTCTCCGACATCGCCCACGACAGTCGCTTCCAGCGGCTCAACGACCCGAAATATGGCTCGCCGAGCTTCCTATCCGTACCACTGCACGCGCGCGGGGAGATCATCGGCGTCCTCAACCTCTCGAGGAAGGCCGACGGCGGCCCGTTCACCGATGACGACGTTAAGTTCCTCAACGCCGCGTTCGGCCAGATCGGTTTTGCGCTGGAGAACGCCCGCCTCTATGAACGGGTCCAGGAAGGCTATCAGCAGCTCAAGGCGCTCAATCAGCAGCTCAAGGAGTATGCCGGGGACCTGGAAAACCAGATCAACGACCGGACCCGCGACCTGGAGGAGGCCAATGACCGACTGCGCACCGAGGTGGAGCGGGCGGTGGAGGCCGACCGGGTGAAGTCGGACTTCATCGCCTCGGTCTCCCACGAGCTCCGCACCCCGCTCAATGCGGTGCTCGGCTTCTCCAGCCTGGTTCTCTCCGGCCAGGAGGGGGAGATTCCCGATAAGGTGCGGGACGACCTGGAGATGGTCCACCAGGCCGGCGAGCGACTGCTGCGCATCGTCTCCAATATCCTCGACAGCGCGCGCATCGAGGGCGGCAACTTCGAGATCGAACGCCATCCGGTCGCCCTGCTGCCATTGCTGCAGGAGGTGGCGCGTGCGGCGCAGCGGCTCGACTGGCAGCCGGGTGTCCGGCTCGTGGTCCACCTGCCAGAGGGTCTCCCCCGTGTCTCCACCGACCAGCCGAAGCTGGTCAGCGCCCTCATGCACATCCTCGATAACGCGGCCCGGTTCACCACCGGTGGCGAGGTCACGCTCGCAGCCCGACAGTCGGGGGACGAGGCCGTGGTGGAGATCACCGACACCGGTCCGGGCATCGACGAGCGCGACCTGCCGTTCATCTTCGACAAGTTCTGGCAGCGCGCCGGCCAGCGAGGCATGGGGGGCACCGGCCTCGGCCTGACCCTGGCCAAGCGCATCGTCGAGGCCCACGGCGGCCGGATCGAGGTCAAGAGCCGCCCCGGCGTCGGGACCACCTTGGCCGTGATCCTACCGGCGCTGTAGTGGCAGGGGGCCGAGGGGCACCGCCGGTAGCATGTGCCGCCCATCGGTGGACACGGCGGCGGCTCGCAACGGAGACTTGCGGGAAGACGCCACTCCGGGAGTGGAAAGGTCCCTGGTGGGCCTCGCGGTCTTCAAAACCGTTGGGAGTTCGCGCGAGCGTGCTCCGGTGGGTTCGATTCCCATGCACTCCCGCCAGTTGGAGTAGGCGGTAGGCAGAGGGCAGTAGGCAGTGGCTGGTAAGACGGGGACGCGGCGTGGGCTCGAACGCCTCGGTGGGTCGTTGGTTGACAGCCGTCATGGCATGGCGAGATCGCCACCGAGTCGGCTCGGCTGCACAGGCAGTTACCATCTACTGAGTCCCTTCTTGACCCGCCGCGGCGCTCCCCGCAGCCTCATGCGATGGCTAGCGACGACTACCAGCTCCTCGACAGCGGCGACGGCGAGAAGCTGGAGCGCTTCGCCGAGGTGGTCCTGCGACGCAAGGTGCCGGGCGTCCTCTGGTCGCGCTCCCTGCCGGCGAGCGCGTGGGACGAGTACCACGCTCTGCACATCGGCAGCGGCGAGAACGAAGGGCGCTGGGAGTGCCGCCAACCGTTGCCGGACCACTGGTGGGTCCACCACGCCGGCCTCGTCCTCCTCCTGCGGCCTAACCCGTTCGGCCACCTCGGTCTCTTCCCGGAGCAGGCCGACAACTGGCAGTGGCTCCGCACCTACCTGCGGCCGGAGAGCCGGGTGCTCAACCTGTTCGCCTACACCGGCGGTTCAACCCTCGCGGCGGCCGTGGCCGGGGCCCGGGTGACCCACGTGGACGCGGTGCGGGGTGTGGTCAACTGGGCCGCGGAGAACGCCAAGGCCGCCGGCCTCACCACGGTCCGTTGGATCGTCGACGACGCCGCGGCCTTCGCCGCCCGGGAGTTGCGCCGCGGAAACCGATACGACGCCATCATCCTCGACCCCCCCACCTTCGGTCGCGGCCCCAAGGGTCAGCTCTGGAAGATCGAGGACCACCTGCCGGCCCTCCTGCGCACCTGCCGCCAGCTCCTCTCCGACGCCCCGGCCCTCTTCCTCCTCTCCGCCCACACCCCAGGCCTCTCACCCCTGGGGTTGGAGAACCTCCTGCGCGAGCACCTTTCCGGTTCGCCGGGAGAGATCGACTCCGGCGAGATGGTGGTTCCCGGCCCCCGGCCTCTGCCCAGCGGCGTGTTTGCGCGGTGGCGATGCGAATCACCAGCCTGACCAACCCCAAGGTGAAGGCGGCGCGGCTGCTCCGCGAGCGGCGCCACCGCGACCGGGCCGGCCTCTTCCTCATCGAAGGCCGCCGCGAGGTGGAGCGGGCGCGAGCCACGGGGATCGGCTTCGAGACCCTCTTCGTCTGCCCGGAGCTCCTCGCCGGGGAGGGCGGCTTCGCCGGCCCCGAGGTGCTGGAGGTCAGCCCCGCCGTGGCCGAGAAGCTCGCCCTGCGCAGCGAAGGGGTGGTGGCGGTGGCGCGGCGGCCGGATCTGTCCCTGGCGGCCCTGCCGCGGCCGGCGTCGCCCGTCTACCTGGTAGTGGACGGCGTGGAGAAGCCGGGCAACCTCGGCGCCATCCTGCGTTCCGCCGACGGTGCCGGCGTCGACGGCGTGATCGTCTGCGGCGGCACCGATCTGTGGAACCCCAACGTGGTGCGCGCCTCCCTCGGCACCCTGTTCACCGTCCCCCTGGCCGAGGCCACGGCTGCAGAGGCGATCGCTTGGCTTCACGACGTGTCGATCGTGGTCGCGACACCCGAGGCCCCCGCCCTCTACACCGACGCCCTGCTGACCGGCGCCCTCGTCGTCGGGAGCGAGGACCAGGGCGTGAGCGCCCCGTGGCGGGCCGCCGCCACCCACACGGTCCGCATCCCTATGCGCGGCGTGGCCGACTCCCTAAACGTCGCCCAGACCGCCACCCTGCTGGCGTATGCCGCGTGCCAGGGGAGGAGATAGGAGTCAGGGGCCGGGGGCCAGAGGGAAGAGTCCAGGGATAACACCTCCCACACGTAGGGGAGGGGTTTACCCCCTCCCGTGGCTGGCCTCGCGCAGAGACGCCGAGGCGCAGAGAGGGGAACCACAGATGGACACGGATCATCGCCCGGAATCGTCGGTGCGATGCACTAGCCGCAGGCGACCGGCCCCGGAACGCGCGGAACTACGGCCCTTCGACGTCCAGGCAGAGCTCGATCGCCTCCTTGTTGCGCTCCATGAGGGCGTCCAGGGACTTCGCCTGGGTGTGGCAGCCCTGGA
>Ga0210124_1000828_pt1 | contig 14727 bp, 7 predicted proteins | sample Muzzi_PWC_D2_FD_185554 | JGI IMG/M metagenome (GOLD analysis project Ga0210124, IMG submission 185554) | Wetland microbial communities from San Francisco Bay, California, USA, that impact long-term carbon sequestration - Muzzi_PWC_D2 (SPAdes) | ecosystem: Environmental > Aquatic > Marine >... | reverse complement strand
AGATCGTCGCGCCCTGACCCTCCTCGCCCAGCAGACTCTCGGCCGGAAGGCGGCAGTCCTGCAGGGCGAGCTCGGCCATCGGTGACGTCTTCAGGCCGAGCTTGCCGATCTCCCGGCCGATGGCAAAGCCGGGTGTGCCGCGCTCGATCAGGAAGGCGGAGATGCCGAGGACCCCGCCGCCCGGATCCGTGTTGGCGAACACGACGAACACATCGGCGACCGGGGCATTGGTGACGAAGGTCTTGGTACCGTTGAGCACCCAGTGGTCGCCTTCCCACCGTGCGGAGGTGCGCATGCTGAAGGCGTCCGATCCGGAATCCGGCTCCGACATCCCGTGTCCGCCGATCATACGGCCGTCGCAGAGGGCCGGCAGGTAGCGCCGTCTCTGCGCCTCCGTGCCGAAGATCGAGATCGGCATCTGCACGCTCCACATCTGGGCATTGATGCCGAACAGCAGGCCGGCGTCCTCGCAGCCATAGCCCAGCCCCTCCATGGCAAGCATGGTGGTGGCGACGTCGGCCTCGCTGCCGCCGTAGTCACCGGAAAAGGGCAACCCATGGACGCCGAACTCGGCGCACGCTTGCCAGCCGGCCCGCGAGAAACCGCCGGCATGCTCGCGTGCGGAGAACCCCTCGTTGAGGGTGTCGCGGGCGAACTCGGCCGCCTCGCGCCGGATCGCGAGGGTGGTCTCATCGAGATCGAGGTTCATCGTTGGCTACCTCCAGGGGCCTGCGCTGTGGTGGGTCTGCCTACATCGCCTCATAGCGCGGGCCTCCGTTCTCCGGCACGGTCCACCGGATGTTGCGGTACGGGTCCATGATCTCGCAGGTCTTGCAGTGCAGGCAGTTGGCGGCGTTGATCTTCGCGTGCGCCCCGCTGGGATCTTCCTGCCACTCATAGACCCCGGCCGGGCAGAAGCGGGTGCAGGGATTGCCGAACTCTTGCGTGCAACGGTCGTGGCAGATCCCGGGTTCGGCGATCAGCAGGTGCGCCGGCTGTCCCTCCTCGTGCCGCGTCCCGGAGTGAAACACGCTCGTCTCCCGGCTGAAGGTGACCTGCTCGTCCGGGACTAACGCCTGCGGCGTCCCCGTGCGGTTCGGCATCAGCCGCTCGTGGCCAGGATGGTCGGGATAGCGGCCGCGAACGCCACGCCCCCGGGTGACGAGCTGCAGGGCGGCGTGCGCGAGGCCCCGGTAGAGTCCCGCCGAGAAGCCCTGATGATAGTTGCGCGCCTTCCACATCTCTGACCACGCCCAGCTGGTTCGCACGCGTGCCGCGAAGTCCGATGGCAGCTCATCCACGTCTACCGCCCCGGAGAAGACGCCAGCGGCGGCGTCGGCGGCGAGCATGCCGGTCTTCATCGCGAGGTGGATGCCCTTCATGCGCTGCATATCGACGTATCCCGCGGCATCGCCCACGGCGAGCACCCCGGGAACGCCGGCCTTGGGGATGGCCCAGAGCCCGCCGGCGGGAAGCACCTTCGCGCCGTAGCGGAGCAGTCGCCCTCCTTCGAGAAGTGCCGACACGCGCGGATGCCGCTTGTAGCGCTGCAGTGCGGCATGGGGATCGAAGGCGGCATCCGGGTAGTGCAGCCCGACCACGAGCCCGAGCGACACCCGATCCTCGCGCAGGGCGTACATCCAGCCACCCCCATACATCGAGGGATCGAGGGGATAGCCCAGGGAATGCCACACGGTTCCTGCACGGAGCCGCCCGGCCGGTACGTCCCAGAGCTCCTTGAGCCCGAGGGCGTACACCTGCGGATTGTCTCCGGCGAGATGAAAGTCCTCCCGGAGCTGCTGGGTCAGCGAGCCGTAGGCCCCTTCCGCGAGGACCGTTACCCGGCCGTGCAGCTCGGCCCCCGGTTCGAATTGCGTCCCCGGCGTGCCGTCGGGGTTGCGCCCGCGGTCGACGGTCCGGACCCCGGCGACCCGTCCGTCTTCGATCAGTAGCTCGGCACCGCCGACGCCCATGAGGACGTTCACGCCGGCGGCCTCGGCCTGCGCCGCGAGCCATTGCACGACCTTGCCGAGCGCGACGAGGTGGCATCCGTCATTGCCGAACAGGCGCTCCGCGAAGGGAATTCGCCAGGTACGGCGCTTGGTGACGAACAGCAACCGCTCCTCGGACACGGGCGCCTCGAATGGAAACCCTTGCTCGGCGTAGTCCGGCACGAGCTCCGCCAGGGCAACGGGATCGAGCACGGCCCCGGAGAGGGTGTGCATCCCCGGGGCGTAGGCCTTGTCGATGACGTGGATGTCATCCGGCGACAGGGTGCCGGCAGTGCCGGCGGCCGCGAGCTGGGCGAGCCGCAGGGCGCAGGCGAGGCCCGCCGGGCCTGCGCCCACGATCAGCACCGGGGTCTCGAGCCGTTCGCCGGTCGCAGCGGTCATGGACGGCAGATCCTCGTCGTCAGGCCGGTCCGGCCTGTTCCAGCGAGCGGATGAGCTCCGGGAGGATCTCGCCGAGGTCCGCGATCACGGCGATGTCGGCGATGCGGAAGATCGGAGCGTTGGGATCTCGGTTGATGGCCACGATGCGCCGCGACTGGTGCATGCCCATCGTATGCTGGATCGCGCCGGAGACCCCGAGGGCGAGGTAGAGATGCGGGGCCACCGTCACGCCGGAGCTACCGATCTGGCGATCGGCAGGGAGCCACCCCTCGTCGCAGACCGGGCGCGATCCGGCCAGCTCGGCACCGAGGAGCTGCGCGAGCCGGCCGGCGAGCTCGACGCCCTCCTGCGAGCGAATCCCGCGGCCGACCGCGACCACCACCCCGGCGTCGCGCAGGCTCGATGACCGCGCGTGGGGCGTCACCGGTTCCTCCAGCGACGTGGCGGTCTCGGCAGGCAGGGAAGCGAGGTGGAGCTGCTCGATCACCGCCTGTCCCGCCAAACCCTCCCCATCCGCCGCGCCGCCGGCCCCCGGCTCGACGGTGACGAGATGCGGCGGCTCGCCGACGGGGCGCACCCGCGCCAGCAATCGCCCCTGGTAGACGGAGCGGATGAACGTGGGGCCATCCACCCCGGTCTCCACGGCGGCACAATTCGCGATCACACTGCGACGCCAGCGTGCCGCCACGCGCGGCGCGAGGTCGTACCCGGTGCCCGGGATGACCACCCAGTCTGGCCGCAAGCGCCGGATGAGCTCATCACAGGCATGGCAGGCGGCCTCCCCGGAACCCAGGGAGAGACCTGGGCCGTCCACCAGCCGGATCTCGGAGACTAGCGGTGCCAGTGCCGCCGTGACCGCTGCCGGGGCGGGGCCGAGCACCACGGCCACCACGCGCTCGCCCCCGAGGCGCCTGGCCAGCGCCGCGGCGTCCCTGGTGACCGGGTGAAGCTCGCTGCCGCGCCATTCGGCAATCAGAAGGGTGGTCGCCGACATGCTCGGACTCATGCGGAACGGTACTCGGTCAGGACGGCAACAAGGCGCGAGACCACGTCCGCCGAGGCGCCATCGATCCTCTCGGCCCCCTCGCGTGCGGGTGGCGTCGTGAGGGCGACCGTCTCGATGGTCCGCGGTAGCTCGGTGAACATCGCCTCTTCGACCGGCACGGTCGCGACCGGCTTCTTCTTCGCGCCCATCACCCCCTTGATGCTGGCGTGTCGCAGGCGATACGCGCCCGCCTGAACCGTGAGCAGGCACGGCATGGGCACGTGCCACCACTGCAGCGCTCCGCCCTCGAGCTCCCGGCGCGCGCGTAGCCCATCAAGCTCACCGTGGGCCGCCTCCACGACCATGGTCGTGTGGGCCAGGCCTAGGAGCTCCGCGAGCATGACCCCGGTCTGCGCGTGGCCCCCGTCGTCCGACTGAACGCCGGTCAACACGCAGCGACACGCCTCGTCCCCGAGCCCCCGGGCGAGCGCCACCGCGACGTGCAGAGGCTCGAGGGCATCTCCCTCATGTTGCAGGAGGATGCCGCGATCGGCGCCCCGTGCCAGGGCGTCCCGGATCACCTGCACGGCCCCCGCCTCCCCGAGGGAGACGACCAATAGCTCACCATTCGTCGCCTCCTTCAGCGACAGGCCCAGCTCGAGGGCGCTGCGGTCCGCCTCGCTCATGGCCCTCGGTAGGTCGCTCTCCCGGACCCGCCTAGCTGCGGCATCAATTAGCAGCGGGGCGTCCCGGTCAAGGACCTGTTTGATACACACGGCGATCTTCATCGAGGTCACCAGGCGCGAGGCCGTTCGCGCAAGGACGCGCAGACCCGTTCCGACAGCTCCACCGGCGACCAGGCGTAACGGCCGAGGGCGGTCGCGGCGGCGAGGAGGCGGCGCCAATCCTCACCCTCGGCCAGGCGCCAGTGGCGCTGCAGCCCGACCACCTCCGCGGCATAGGGGAGCAGCGCGGTATCCATGTTGAAGGCGGCGAGCAACGCCTCGATCGGGATCCGGTCGCCCTCATCAAGCTTGCGCGCGCCTTCGTGCACGAGGAGGCGTGCGGCATCGCACCGCACGATGAAATCCGCGATCGGGTGGGTGAGGGCCTGGAAACGTGCGGGGGGGTGGCCCGTGAGCTTCATGCGCCGGGCGGCGGCCCGCGCGGCCTCCATCGCCACATCCCCCAGGCGTCGCAGGAGTCCGATGCGCATGGCGTGGACGCCGAGACAGAAGACCGCCTGGGCATGGGCCGCGCCGTCGCCGCCCGATTCGCCGGCAGACAGCACACTGTCGTGACTGACGGCGAGCTCACGGAACGCCACGCGGTCCTGTGCCAGGCGGTCCGATGCGGCCGGCTGCCAGTCCAGCTCCGGGCAGGGCTCCGCCGGCAAAATGAGCAGCATCGAGGTACCGGTGCCGCCCTCGCCGGTGGTCACGGGCGCGACGAGCACATCGGGCCTCAGGCCGAAGGAAGCGACCGACGCGCTGCCACCGACCACGAAGCCGCCTTCCGCGGGCGTCGCCGTGACGCCCTCGCCGGGCCTTGCCGGTACCAACGGCGCGCCGAATGCTTCGCCGGCAACCAGACGCCCGAGCCAGCCATCGCGCGATGTCGTCGAGCCACCCTGCACCAGCGGATGGCGGACGCCGGCGAGCTGGCAACCGAAGGCGAGGCAGGCGGTGTCCGGCCCACCCGCATGGCCGAGGGCCTCCAGGATGGCCGCGACGCTGGAGGCCGAGCCGATGGCCTCTGCGGGGACCTCGGCCAGCGCCACCGCTCCCGGCCCGTGACAGAATTCTTCCCAGCGGCTGCGGTCAAGCGGCTGTGGCGCTGCCGGGGGGGTGCCTGCGGCGGCCTGCGGGCCGATCGCCGCCGTCATCGTGGCGGAGAGGCGCTCCCGCTGTTCGTCGAAGGCGAACTCCAACTCAGGCCCCCTTGAGTCGCTGGTAGTCGATCTTGTCCGTCGACGTGCGCGGCAACGCCGGCTGGAACCCGAAGAGATCCGGGATCATGTAGGGAGGGAGGCGCTCGCTGCAGAATACCTTGAGCGCCACGATGGACGGCTGCTTCGCATCCCCGGTCCCGATGAAGGCCTTGACCCGCACGCCGAACTCCGGATCGTCGACGGCCACGGCGGCCGCCTCGCGAACCTCGGGGTGCTGGCACAGACAGGCCTCGATCTCGCCCAGCTCGATGCGGTAGCCGCGCTTCTTGATCATCCGGTCGCGGCGACCGAGGTACTCGTAGTCGCCGTCCGGGTTCTCGACGACGATGTCGCCGGTCCTGTACCATTTCTCGCCCGCGGCATCGACGTGGAAGGCCCGTGCGTTCTGTTCCGGCAGGTTCCAGTAGCCGGAGGTCACACCCGGGCCGCGCACGACCAGCTCACCCTCGCCGCCGCCCGTGATCACGTTGCCCGCCGCGTCGATCACCATGCAGTGGAGGTGCGAGCAGCAACGGCCGATCGGGTACGGTTTGGTGCGCGTGTCATCGATCTCCGGCGGCACCTCGTACCAGGTGCACACGTTGGTCTCCGTCGGGCCGTACAGGTTGCAGTAGCGCCGCCCGGGCAGTCGCTTCTTGAGCGCCATGAGGTGCTTGACGGGAAAGACCTCGCCTGCGAACAGGACCTGCCGCAGGACACCGTAGTCGAAGTTCTCCATCTTCCCGTACTGCACGAGCATGGCGAGGATCGACGGTGCCGAGTACCAGATGGAGATGCGCTCCTCCGCGATCAACGGCGCAAGGCGCGCGGCGTCTTTGCCGGTCTTTTCGTCCACCAGGATCAGGGTCGCGCCGTGCTTGATCGCCAGGTGCACGTCGAGGATCGACAGGTCGAAGTGCAAAGGCGCATGGGACGACATGCGATCGTCCGGCGTGGGCGCAAAGCTCTCCGAGCACCACTGGAGGAAGCTCAGGCCGTTCTCGTGCGTGAGCATCACTCCCTTGGGTCTGCCGGTCGACCCGGAGGTGTAGAGGATGTAGGCGAGATCCTGTGGCTGTCCGCTGTGGGTCGCCACGGCCGGCACATTGCCGGCGGCGGTGAGTGCCTCGCGGAGGCCGTTGCCCACGACGCCGGCGGCGACGATGAGCATGGGTGGTGCGGAGCCGAGGGCGGCGAGCTCGTTCCGAAGTCCGTCGACGAACGATTCGTGCACCACCACCGCCGCAACCGCGCAGTCGTTGAAGATGTAGGCATTGCGCGATGCCGGCGCGAAGGGATCGACCGGCACGTATGCCGCCCCGACCTTGAGGATGCCGCAGATCGTCGCGATGGCGTCCACCGATTTCGGCAGAAAGAGACCCACGCGGTCTCCCGGCCGCACCCCCGCGGCGGCCAGCCAGTCGCGTAGCCCGCACGCGAGGTGCTCAAGCTCCTGGAACGTGACGGCACCGCGCCCCGGCTCGACGATGGCCGTGCGCGACGCGAATCGGACGGCGGTTGCCGCGAGGAGCTCCTGCATGCCACTCATCATGACGGGGGTCTTTGGCTCCGTACGCAGGTCGTCCATGACATTTCAGAGCTTGGATTGAACCAGCCGTTCGATGTCGTTCAGGGTGCCGAGGTTATCCTCGTCGGCCTCGTGCGCCTTGATGGTGATGTTGAAGGTCTCTTCGAGGTACTCCACCAGCGCCACCGTCCCCAGGGAATCGAGGATGCCGCTGGTGATCAGTGGGGTCGTATCCTGAAGCTCGTCCTCCGCCGCGCCCTGGAGGAACTTCTCCAGGATGAATGCCTTGGCCTTCTGCTTGACGTCACTCATGGTTCCTCTCTTTCAGGGTCAATGCCGCATTCTGGGACCTGTCCAACAACATCCGTCCGAAGATCTCCTCCTGCCGGTCATAGACCTGCCGGTAGAGCGTCTCCGCCAGCAGCCGGTGCCCCAGGGCGTTCGGGTGCCGGTCCCATTCGGCCACCTCTAGCTCGTGTTGGTCGTATCCGTCGTAGACGCCATCGAGTGGTACCACGACGAACCCGGCCTCCTGCGCATACCGTTGGAGCGTGAGCGCCGCTTCTGACATCGCCTCCTCGTTCGCCCACGGCAGATACACCCATACCGGCGTGATGTCATGTGCCCGAGCCACCGCGACCATCTCGCGATAGGTCCTGCGAATCAGCTCTTCCCGATACGGCGCGAGCCGTTGTTGCACGACGTCTCTTGCCGTCCCGTTTTCCACGCCGGTCCGTTCCAGGATCTCCCGCACGAAGGCAAACGGGATCTCTCGCCCCTTGAATACCGCGTACGCGATGTTGTCCAGCGTGTACTTCGGATCTTGCTGCTGGCCGAAGTAGAAGATCGCGTCCGGATGGAATCCGACGACCTTTTCTTCAAGTAGCACGACCTGACGCAGTCCGAGTGCCGACGGGGTGCCGAAGTTCAGCACCTCGAACCGCACGCCGCTCCCCGCCGGCGCGTCGGCGTTGAGCGCGGTTTCGAATCGCGCCTCGAAGATGTCCTCCACGGCGGCCCCCCAGCCCATCAGGGCGGAGGCGCCGAGGGCCGCGATGCGGAACACGCCGTCCGGCTTGTCGAGATCGTAGTCCTGGTCGCGCATGCCCCAGCGGTTGACCTTCAGCGGATGGCCCAGGAACTGGATCTCGGCCCCCGGCACGAGCTCGCCGTCCACGAAGTCGCCCCGGTCGTGCCAGGCGGCGGTCTCGTTGATCAACTCCCGATCGCCATGCGTCCTGCTGAAGAGCTCCCGCAGCGCCGAGTTCTGCCGGTTCACCGCCAGCAGGTTTTCGTAATATCCGCGGTCGAGCAACGCCTGGTCGCGGATGTTGAGCCCCGTGTTCAGTGCCGTTCGGACGACTGCACCCACGTAGTAGGGGCTCGCTTCGTACACGGCCGGCTGACCCAGCACCACAAGGAACGCGGCACCCGCCGCGACCGTTGCGGCCGAGGTCCGGAACCAGGGTTGCCGCTTCGGAGCCATAGCTCCCTTCCGGGCGGGGCGCTGCTGCTCTCGCAACCGGAGCCAGCGCGCCAGCCAGAGGAGTATGGGTGGGGCTGCGAACAGCGCGACCCCCCCGCTGCCGGTGGTTGCGACCATGTGGAGCCACTGGCCGAGGGAATCGCTCGACCAGAGCGACCACAGGAGACAGATCACCGTGAACGTGCCGAGGGTCCGGCAGCTCGTGGCCGCGAATCGCCAGCCGTTCCATGCCGTCCGGCCGAGGGTGCGGGCTGGCGGATAACGCAGCTCGTACAGGGAATTGACGATCACCAGGCCGGCGAGGATCGCCCAGAACAGGGCGTCGTGCCACTCCAGCAACATGTCACCGCGCAGCCAGAACCACTGGTACGCATGGAGGAACCACGTCCCGGCAAAGACGATGATCGTCGAGACGACGATCGAGCCCACATCGCTTAGACGGCGAAGCTGGAAGCGGATCGGATAGTAGAAGAGCTTCACCATGAAGTCCTTCCAGTAGATGTTGATGCGCCGCCAGAAGTCCGTGAAGCTCGACGACAGATAATAGAGATGGTGGGTCTCGTGGAGATTGAAGCCGAACAGCAGCAGCATTCCCACGATGAGGTGAAACAGCCCCGAGACCCGCAGGTAGAGCAGGAAGGTCGCGAGGCTGTAGTGAACGAAGCTCGCGAGGCCGATCACCTCCGCGGGATCGACCGTCAGGCGGTGGTAGACGAGGCGATAGAGCAGTAGCTGGACGATGCCGCGGAACATCCAGTGGACGCCGCGCTGATAGATTTCGTGCTCGTCCGCGTCGTAGTGATGTTTGTTGAAGCGCGTGTAGTCGATGACCGGGAAGAGCGGAAAACAGATGTTCGGGAGCATGAAGAAGTAGCTCACGCTCCGGACCAGCGAGAACGTCGACTTCTCGTGCTTCAGGTCATACAGGTAGATCAGCAGCCGGAACATGAACATCGAGCCGAGAATCGGCCAGATCGCCTCCGACCACGGCGCGGCGATCACCCTGACCCGCATCAGGACCAGGACTCCTGCCGCCGCGACGATCAACGCGATCCGGCCGGTCCACGGGATGGGCAGGTGGCTCAGGGCGATCAGTCCGAACCCGAGGGTGAGCAGCCACAGGCCGCTGACGACCCCGAAGACCAGGAACACCGAGGCGACGGATAGCAAGGCGAAGAACGGCATCCGCCACGCACGGGGCAGCGAGGCGTGGACCACGAACCCACCCAGCGCGAGCATGGAAAGCTGGAGAAAGGCCTCGCTCTCGATCGAGTAGCGCCAGATGACGAGGACCAGCAGGGCGAGCTCGCCAGCGACAACCGCCGTCTTGGCAAGGCCTACCGCCGTCTCCCGCCATCCAGCGGCTACGGGGATCGCATCAACACGCTCGGTCACGAATCGCCTCTCAGAAACTCGATGATCTGCGTACGGCCGACCTGCGCGGGAGACCGGCGTCCGCCGGAACACGGCCGCAGCAGCTCCGCGGGGTTTCCGTCTTGTGTTGCCTTCGATTGCGTCGCGGTTCGGGCACGCCAGTAGGCCGCATGCTCGAGGGATTTCGGGAGATCAACCTGGCTCGCATCGCGACATTCTGCCCATCGCGGTAACGTATCGGAAATCCCGCCCCCCGGGCTAGAAGCCAGGCAGAAAAGTACGTCGCGACGGCGGGGAGCGGGTTGGGACGACATGGCCGCCTGGACGGGAATGAACCGTTTGCCGCGGCAAGGCGCGGCTGGCGGTGGCGTCTTGCTAGGCCCGCCGTCACCTGGCTCGGCGGCGGTCCGTTGGATCCTCCGATGGCCTCCCGGCGCAGCTTCGGCAAATTCTCGTCGTGGACCCGCGCCGGACCGTCGACGAGCACGGCGCCTCCGCCGCTGGGTAGGGGCACGGCATGCCGTGCCCTTCAGTCAGGCGCACCAGTCGGCGGCGTGGACTAGGGGCCACCCTCACACCGCGGCCTCTGCCTGTGGCGTTTGTCCTTCACGCCGCGGGGACCGGTGCGGCCATGGCCACGACCTCGAGACCGTGGTTCTGGAGATACGGGTCGGCCTGGTCGGCGATCGGCCTCGGGATCACCTTCCAGAACTGCGTGGTGCAGGCCGGCCATCGGTCGAGGAGGGCGCGCGCGTGGCGGCTGTGGGTCGCGCGGACGTGGCTCGAAAGAAGCCGGCGGACGAGGGGCGCCTCCGCCGGGTCGAGGTGGCGGATGTCGACCATCCCCGGATTGATACGCGCGGCGAAGGACCCCGCCTCGTCGAGCACGTAGGCGTAGCCGGCGGCCATCCCGGCACCGAAGTTGCGGCCGGTCGGTCCGAGCACCACCACGAGGCCGCCGGTCATGTACTCGCAGCAGTGGTCGCCGGTGCCCTCCACCACGGCGACGGCGCCGCTATTGCGTACCGCGAAGCGCTCGCCCGCACGGCCGGCCACGAACAGCCGCCCACCGGTGGCGCCGTACAGCACCACGTTGCCGACGATCACGTTATCGCGGGCGGCGAAGCGCGCGCGGGGCGAGGGCCGCACCGCGATCTCCCCCCCGGCCATGCCCTTGGCCACGTAGTCGTTCGCCTCCCCCTCCAGCACCAGGCGCATCCCGGGCATGCAGAAGGCGCCGAGGCTCTGGCCGGCGCTGCCCTCCAGGTGGATATCGATCAGGCCGTCCGGCAGGCCGGGCAGGTCGAAGCGCCGGGCGATCTCCCCGGCCAGCCCTGCGCCGACGGTCAGGTGGCGGGTGCGCACCCGGTAACGCAGGTGGACCGGCAGGCCGTAGTCCAGGGCCGGGGCCGCGTCGTGCAGGATCCGCTCCCGGTCGAGGGAGCCGATCGCACGCCGGTTGCGCGGCCGGGCGGGTCCGCGCCGCTCGCCGGCCGGCTGCGGGAGGAGCCGCTCCACCTGCAGGTGGCGTCCCCGGTCCGTGGGCTCCAGGCGGCGCGGCGCGAGGAGGTCGGAGCGGCCTACCGCCTCCTCCATGCTGCGCAGGCCGAGGGCGGCGAGGCGCTCGCGCACCTCCTCCGCCACGAAGGTGAAGTAGCGCACCACGTGGTCGACCTCGCCGCGGAAGGTCTTCTGGATGAGGTCGTCACGCTGGGTGGCGATGCCGGTCGGGCAATTGTTCAAGTGGCAGTGGCGCGCCATGCGGCACCCCATGGCCACCAGGGAGGCGGTGCCGAAGCCGTATTCGTCCGCCCCGAGGAGCGCGGCCACCACCACGTCGCGTCCGGTCTGGAGCCCACCGTCCACCCGCAGCCGCACCCGGCCGCGCAGGCCGCCGCGCATCAGCACCTGCTGGGTCTCGGCGAGCCCCAGCTCCCACGGGCAGCCGGCGTGCTTGATGGACGAGAGGGAGGAGGCGCCCGTGCCCCCCTCGGCGCCGCTGATCTGGATGTAGTCGGCATACGCCTTGGCCACGCCGGAGGCGATGGTGCCCACGCCGCTCTCGGCCACCAGCTTCACCCCCACCCGCGCCCGCGGGTTGACCTCCTTGAGGTCGTGGATGAGCTGCGCGAGGTCCTCGATGCTGTAGATGTCGTGGTGGGGCGGCGGCGAAATCAGGGGGATGCCCGGCACGGCGAGGCGCACCCGGGCGATGAACTCGGTCACCTTGGTGCCCGGGATCTGCCCCCCCTCGCCCGGCTTGGAGCCCTGGGCGATCTTGATCTCGATCTCCTCGGCGTGGGCCAGGTACTCCGGGGTGACGCCGAAGCGGCCCGAGGCGACCTGCTTGATGCGCCCGTCGCTGGGCTCGGTGCCCGGCGGCGGGGAGTACCAGCGCCGGTCCTCGCCCCCCTCGCCGGTGTTGCTGCGCGCCCCCATGCGGTTCATCGCCGTGGACAGGACCTGATGGGCCGCGGGGGAGAGCGCCCCCAGGGACATCGCGCCGGTGACGAAGCGGTGGCGGATGGTCTCCACGGGCTCCACCTCCGCCAGCGGTATGGCCGGGAGGGGCGAGCGCGGCTCCACGAGGGAACGCAGGGCGCGGCGGTGGCCGTCGTTCACCGCCCGGGCGAATGCGCGATAGGCGGCACGGTCGTCGTCGTGTACCGCCTGGTGCAGGGCCTTCACCGCGTCGGGGCTGAAGGCATGGTGCTCCCCCTGGCGCCGGAAGCGCACCACGCCACGGTCGATCAGCGCCTCCTCGGTTCCGCCGGCGAAGGCGGTGCGGTGGCAGGCGCGGGCGTCCTCCGCGATCTCCGCCAGGCCGATGCCACCCAGCGGCGACGGCGTGCCGGTGAAGTAGCGCTCCACCACCTCCTGCCCGAGGCCGACCGCCTCGAAGATCTGCGCGCCGCGATAGCTGCGCAGGGTGGCGATCCCCATCTTGGCGAGGATCTTGAGCAGCCCCTTCTCCACCGCCGTGCGGTAGTTGGCGAGGGCCTGCGCCGCGGGCAATTCGCCGTCGCCGCCCGTCGCCGCCGCCCGCACCGTGGCGAGGGCGACGTAGGGGTGGACCGCCACGGCGCCGTACCCCAGGAGCAAGGCGATGTGATGGATGTCCCACGCGGTGCCGGTCTGGGCCACCAGGGCCGCCTGGGAACGGCAGCCGACGCGGATCAGATGGTGGTGCACCGCCGCCACCGCGAGGAGCATCGGGATGGGCACCCGGTCCGGCGCCACGTCGCGGTCCGTGAGGAGGAGGATGGCCGCTCCCTCGCAGGTCGCCCGGGTCGCGTCCATGCACAGCCGATCAAGGGCCTCTCGCAAGCCGTCGGCTCCGCCCTCCGCCGGGAAGTGGACTGGCAGCTCGCGCCAGGCGAGGGCGGGGTCATCCACGTCGCGCAATGCCTGGAGCTGGGCGCCGGTGAGCAGCGGGCTAGGTAGATGGAGGAGGTGGCCGTGATCCGGTCCCTCCGCCAGCAGGCTTCCGCGGCGGCCGATGTAGCCGTCCAGCGACATCACCAGGGTCTCGCGCAGGGAGTCGATCGCCGGATTGGTCACCTGGGCGAAGCGTTGCTTGAAGTAGCTCCACAGGGGCGGGTGGAGGGTGGCGAGGGGCGGCAAGGGCGTGTCGTCGCCCATCGACCAGACCGGGTCGGCGCCGTCCCCGGCCATCGGGCCGATCACCATGCGCAGGTCCTCGTGGCTCATACCGAAGATGCGCTGGCGGCGCAGCAGCTCGTCGCCCTCGATGCGATCAAGCCGATCGATCCCGTCGCGCGGCGCGGGCGCACGGTGCAGGTGGGTACGCAGCCACTCGCCGTAGGGGCGGCGTTGCGAAAGGTCGTCCATGATCTGCGCATGGCGCCGGAGGGTGCCGGAGGCGGTATCCACGGCGAGGATCTCGCCCGGACCGAGACGGCCCTTCTCCGCCACCCGTGCCTCGTCCAGGTCAACGACGCCCGCCTCGGACCCGGCCACCACCAGGCCATCGAAGGTGACCTTGAAGCGCAGGGGTCGCAGGCCGTTACGGTCCAGGGCCGCGCCGACGACGGTGCCATCGGTGAAGGCCAGGGCGGCCGGGCCATCCCACGGCTCCATCAACGCGGCGTGGTACTCGTAGAACTCGCGCCATGCGGGGGGCATGTCGGTCATGCGCTCCCACGCCTCGGGGATCAGCATACGCAGGCCGTGCAGCACGCCGCGGCCGGACAGGGTGAGGAGCTCCAGCACGTTGTCCAGGGCGGCGGAGTCGCTCCCGCCGGCCACCACCACCGGTGCGAGGGCCGCGATCTCCTCGTCCCAGATCTCCGAGTCCAGGGCCGGCTCCCGCGCACGCATGGCGTTGACGTTGCCTTGCAAGGTGTTGATCTCGCCGTTGTGGGCGAGGAGCCGGAACGGCTGCGCCAGGTGCCAGGTGGGCAGGGTATTGGTGCTGTAACGCTGGTGAAAGACCGCCAGGAGCGCGACGAAGTCGGGGTCCTGGAGGTCGAGGTAGAAGCGGCCGAGTTGCTCCCCCACCAGTAGCCCCTTGTAGACGACGGTGCGGTGGGAGAACGACGGGATGGAGCATTCCCGCAGCCCGGTCGCCTCCAGCTTCTTCTCCGCCTCCCGGCGCACCAGAAGGAGCCGGCGCTCGTATTGCAGGTCGTCGAGGAGGGGATGGGGCAAGACCAGGAGCTGCGCACAGCGCGGGCAGGTGGCGCGCGCCTTTTCCCCGAGCACCTCGGTTGCCACCGGCACGTCGCGCCAGCCGACGATGCGCAGCCCACGCGCGGTGACCCGGTGCTCCAGAATCCGCTGCGCGGCCGCGGCGCGGGCCTCGGACGCCGGCAGAAACACCTGCCCCACGGCGAGCCGTTCCCACGGGCGCAGGGCGATCGACCGCGCGGCCAGCTCGCGGCGGAAGAATTCCCGCGGGATTGGCAGCAGGAGCCCCGCGCCGTCGCCGGTAGTCGCATCCGCGTCCAGCGCCCCGCGATGGCTGAGGTTGCCCACCGCGCGCACCGCCAGCTCCACCACCTCGCGGCT
>Ga0210124_1000827_pt1 | contig 14734 bp, 14 predicted proteins | sample Muzzi_PWC_D2_FD_185554 | JGI IMG/M metagenome (GOLD analysis project Ga0210124, IMG submission 185554) | Wetland microbial communities from San Francisco Bay, California, USA, that impact long-term carbon sequestration - Muzzi_PWC_D2 (SPAdes) | ecosystem: Environmental > Aquatic > Marine >... | reverse complement strand
CGCGCTGTCGATCCGGGCCATGCGGGTGATGTTCGAGTCGGTCATCACCGAAGCGGCCTATGCCCACATGTTCGCCATGGCCGAAGGCCTCGTGCGCGGCATCGCCGAGGCGATCGAGCGGCACGGCGTGCCCTGGCACGTCACCCGGATCGGCGCCCGGGTCGAATACGGCTTCGGGCCGCGGCCCTGGCGCAACGCGCGCGAGGTCCGCGCCGGGCGCCATCGCGGGCTCGAGCGCCTGATGCACCTCTACTGCCTGAACCGCGGCGTGATGGTGACGCCGTTCCACAACATGCTGCTGACCGCGCCGGCAACAACGGCGGAGCAGGTCGCCGCACACAATGCCGCCTTCGCCGAAGCGGTGGCGGAGCTGACCGAGGGCTGACGAGATGGGGATGGAGAATGCCGTGACTGGGAAGCTGGCCGGCGGCTGCCTCTGCGGTGCGGTGCGCTATGCCATTACGGCGGCGCCGCTCGACAGCGGCTACTGCCACTGCCGCATCTGTCAGCGCAACACCGGCGCGCCGGCCGTGGCCTACGCCGAGATTCCGGTGGAAGGCTTCGCCTTCACCGCCGGCGCACCCAAGGTCTACCGGTCGTCGGCCAACGGCCTGCGCCATTTCTGCGGCGATTGCGGCACGCCGCTCTCGTTCCGCGCGCGCCAGGCGCCGCGCACGGTCGCGGTCAATCTGGCGAGCCTCGACGATCCGGCCGCCGTGCCGCCGCGCCGCCATATCTGGACCGGCAGCCGCATCCCCTGGTTCGAGATCGCCGACGACCTGCCGCGCCACGCCGACGAGCCGCCGCTCGAGTAGCGCGCTCCCGCCTTACCCCGTATTTCCCAAATGACCGTTTCGCCTGATGTCTGAATCGGCCGATTCTGCTATTAGAATCAATATCTTGAGGGGACTGGAGGGCGGCTGTGATGCGGAACCCGGTGGCTGAATCGGATCGACAGCCTCTGCGCCCCGGTTTCGACCGCCGCCTGAAGCTGGAGTTCCACGGCTCGCGGGTCACATCAGACGCCGGTCTGCTCGCCTATCGCGAACTCGATGACGCCCTCGGACTGACAGCTATGACAGGAGACCTGTTGATCGACAGCCGGACAGGTCGCAACGGCTGGCACGGCATCACCGGTCTGCTCCGGCAGTCGATCTATGGACGCCTCGCGGGCTACGAGGACGTGAACGACGCCGACCGGTTCGGGCGCGATGCCGCGATGCGGTGGATCGTCGGCGGCAAGGCAGTTGAGCGTGGCGGGGCATCGACCAGCCAGATGGGGCGGTTCGAGACCGAGTTGCTGGCGACCGACGACAACCTCACTTCTCTTGCGGACCTGTTGGGCCTGTAGATCGACCGGGTTCACGACCATAATCCACCGCGCCGCGTCATGCTCGATATGGACAGTTCGGTGAGCCCGACCCATGGCGAGCAGGAGGCACGGCCTACAACGGGCACTTTGGCTGCACCTGTTATCACCCGCTGTTCCTGTTCAACCAGTTCGGCGACCTGGAGCGGTGCGCGCTTCGCCCCAGCAACGTGCACAGCGCCCACGAATGGCGTGTCGTCCTGGTTCCCGTCGTGGATCGCTACAAGGCGCGCGGCGTTCGGCTCTACTTCCGGGGCGACGCGGCCTTCGCCTCGCCGGAGATCTACGACTACCTGGAAGCCGAGGGCGTGCTCTAAGCCATCCGGCTGCCCGCCAACCAGGTTCTGCAGGAGAGCATCGCCCACCTCTTGAAGCGTCCCGTCGGCCGGCCGCCCAAGGATGTGCGCCGGTATCACGCCAGCTTCAGCTATCAAGCCCGAAGCTGGGACAAGCCCCGCCGCGTCGTCGCCAAGGTCGAGTGGCATCCGGGCGAGTTGTATCCGCGTGTCGGGTTCATCGTGACCAACCTGAGCCGTCCCGCCGAGCGGGTGGTCGCGTTCTACAACCAGCGCGGCACGACGGAGCAGTACATCAAGGAGGGCAAGAACGCGATCCGCTGGACGCGGCTGTCTTGCCGCAGGTTTCGCCACAATGCCGTGCGGCTCCAGCTTCATGCGCTGGCCTACAACCTCGGCAACTTCATGCGCATGCTCGCGTTGCCCGACGCCGTCGAGCAGTGGTCGCTGACCACGTTGAGGGAGAAGCTCGTCAAGATCGGCGCCAAGATCGTCCGCCACGGCCGCTACATCGTCTTCCAGATGGCCGAGGTCGCGATCCCGAAAAATCTGTTCGCCGACATCATGCGGCGCATCGATCGGCTCAGACCGAAGCCAGCTCCGACATGATCGGCAGCATGCGGCCTGTTCACCTTGCAGCCGACCGAATAGGTGCGCCTGGAGCGTGGGCACGGAGGCCGAATCGCGCCTCCCATCGGCCATTCAACGCTCACGGCCGCTCGCCGGTCGCTAAGAGGCACAACCTGATTGCACGGCCAACCATCCCGGGACACAATCAATCAATGCGGAGGGATTCACATGGGGAATCTCGGTTTAGATTGCCGGCGCCCAGCCACCAAGGACCCCGTCATGCGCCTTAACCGCTATTTCCTGCCGACGCTGAAGGAGACGCCCGCCGAGGCGCAGATCGTCTCGCACCGGCTGATGCTGCGGGCCGGCATGATCCGCCAGGCGAGCGCCGGCATCTATTCCTGGCTGCCGCTGGGCTTTCGCGTTCTCAAGAAGATCGAGCAGATCGTGCGCGAGGAGATGGACGCGGCCGGCTACCAGGAGATCCTGATGCCGACCATCCAGCCGGCCGAGCTGTGGAAGGAGACCGGGCGCTCCGAGGACTACGGCCCGGAGATGCTGAGGATCCGCGACCGGCACGAGCGCGAGATGCTCTACGGGCCGACCAACGAGGACATGATCACCGACATCTTCCGCGAGTCGGTGAGGAGCTACCGCGACCTGCCCAAGAACCTCTACCACATCCAGTGGAAGTTCCGGGACGAGATCCGGCCCCGCTTCGGCGTGATGAGGGGCCGCGAATTCCTGATGAAGGACGCCTATTCCTTCGACATGGATCTCGAGGGCGCGCGGCGAAGCTACAATATCATGTTCGTGTCCTACTTGAGGACCTACGCGCGCATGGGGCTGAAGGCGATCCCGATGCAGGCCGAGACCGGGCCGATCGGCGGCGACCTGTCGCATGAGTTCATCGTGCTCGCCGACACCGGCGAGACCGGCGTCTATGCCGAGCAGGTGCTGCTCGAGCGCGACCCGCGCGAGGAGGAGATCGACTTCGAGGCCGATCTCGAGCCCGTCGTGAGGTCGTGGACCGAGCGCTACGCGGCGACCGACGAGAAGCACGACCCGGCGAAGTGCCCGGTGCCGGCCGACGAGCTCGTCGAGGCAAGGGGCATCGAGGTCGGGCAGATCTTCTATTTCGGCACCGAGTACGCCGAGCCGATGAACTGCTACGTCACCGGCCCCGACGGCGAGAAGAAGCTGATCCACGGCGGCTCCTACGGCATCGGCGTCTCGCGCCTGGTCGGCGCGATCATCGAGGCGAGCCACGACGAGGCCGGCATCGTCTGGCCCGACGCGGTGGCGCCGTTCGCCGCCGGCATCGTCAACCTGAAGAGCGGCGACGAGGCCTGCGACGCCGCCGCCGAGGACCTCTACCGCAAGCTCACCGACGCCGGGGTCGAGGTGCTCTACGACGACCGCGACGAGCGCGCCGGCGTCAAGTTCGCCGAGATGGACCTGATCGGGCTGCCCTGGCAGCTCGTCGTCGGCCCGCGCGGCGTCGAGGCCGGCCATGTCGAGCTGAAGCGCCGGGCCACTGGGGAGAAGCGCGAGCTGGCGCCGGACCAGGCGCTCAGCGAGATCATCGACAGCGTCCCGTGATCTCCGCCTTCGAGCGCACGGTCGCGTTCCGCTACCTGCGCGCCCGGCGGCGCGAGGGCTTCATCTCGGTCACCGCCGGCTTCTCGCTGGCCGGGATCGCGCTCGGGGTGGCCGCGCTCATCATCGTCATGTCGGTTAAAAGGCTCCGAAATCCCGGACCCTCCGAAATTGGAGTAAGAGGGATTCCGATACTAGCGCGCACACGCCGATATGCATTCTTCTAGGGACACAGCACTGTGCCTGGAGGGTCTGGAATTGGCTAATCCGCCTTACAGCTTGGGGCGCCTGGCGGCGGTGTACCACGGATCGGCCGCCTCCAAGGCCGCGGCGGCACGGAACACGCTGACGTCGTCGTAGGTGCGCCCGACGATCTGCACCCCGGTCGGCACGCCGTTCGCAGCGCGACCCGAGGACATCGAAACCCCGAGGCAGGGGACCGGCATCGACATGGCGAACCGCCGTGGCTCGCAACCTGAACCATGCCCCGTCGATCCGAGGAAGCCCCCCGCGTGAACCTCAACGAGTCGCGCTTAGTGCCGGTTGGTACGAGTCTGCCAGCGCCGCGATGGACTGAGGCGCAGGGAGGTCAGCCGGCTCCTCACTCGGGCATCGTGAAGGGAGCGGGATCCAGGAAGCGACGCACCACGTTCTCGCTGAGCCGCGCGACGTTGTTGTCATAGCCGTTGTGCGGAAGGCTTGCGCCCCAGGCGATCGAGCCGACCGAGAAGACCGCGCCGCCGCACGACGTCTCGAAGAACGTCATGTCGGCCCGGATGCCCGGGTTTTGCACCCCATCCATGGCGCAATGGTGAAAGCCGGTCTCGTCGGGCACCAGATAGGTGTTGGCCGAATGGCCCTCCGAACTGGCGACGACCAGCGCGTGGGCCGGCGTCCCGAGCATCGGGTTGGCCGCGTCGATCTCCGAGCCGCTGGCGCCGCCGCCGAGGATGCCAAAATCACCGATTAGCTCGTCGTCGCCGATGCCCTCGAAGATGAAGCTTGCGCGCGGGTCGAAACTCGCCTCCTTGCGCCGGTAATGGCCCGAGACGTCGAATCCGACCGCGACGGTGCCGACGCCGACCAGCGCCTGCGGTGCCATGCCGAGGCGTCGCCACAAGCCACCGTACTCGCCGGTGAATTCGAGGTAATATTCGCCCGGTTCCTCGTCGCGGTAGCGGATGCCGTCCTCGGCCCGGCGCAACTCCAGAACACCCGGCATTTCCGACGAGAAAGCGCAGCGCCAGATGAAGCCGTTGCCGCCGAGATAGACGAGCCGGCCGGCGCGCGCGAGATAGGCCCTGAGCCCGTCCCACATCGGCGTCGTGTAGTATTCGGGATGCGTGCCGGTGATGACGGCGGTGTAAGGTTCGAGCAGCCCGACGCCCTCGTGATGCAGATCCTCGTCGGTAATCACGTCGTAGGCGATGCCCTTCTCCTCGAGCCAGCCGAGGATGTGAGTATCCGGGTTGAAGCTCCAAAGCGGTGTTTTCGGCGCCATGTTGAGCACCGGCCGCAGCCGCGAGGCATAGCGGACGCCGCTGCCGTCGGAATGGGTGTCGTAGGTCGATAGCCCGAACTCCGAGTGTTCCTGCAGGAAGACATCGCCCTTGTCGAGCGTCGTCCAAAAGCTCTCCGTGACCTCGGCGTAGCGCTCGTGAAGCTGCCAGTGGTAGTTCGAATACGCCATATAAGTGGCCGTCGAGGCCAGGAAGGCGAGCTTCGCCGTTGCGGTTCCCCGGGGCGGGCGCACGAAGAAGGTCACGTACCACTCGTCGTCCTCGGCCCGAAGACGCGCCGCATAGACGCCGCTGCGCAGATTCTCGGGCACCACGTAGTCGAAATCCGCTTGCCAGCCGACGTCGTAATGATCGTCGTCGTGGAAGTGGATGGCGCCATACTCGTGGGGTGCGTGGCGCCAGTTCTGTTCGGCTCCGCTCCAGTTGAAGCCCTTGACGGCGCGCGACGGCAGGTTGACGGCCCGCCCGTGCGCTCCGTTGGGGCCGACGTCGCTGATCCGGGTACCGCCGATGTCGCGCGCGAAATCCCATGCCGCGATGACCGAAGTGTCGCGCTCATGGGGCATGGCGTCCCAGGCGAGCGCGGTAATCTCGGCCCGCGACAGGGCGCGGCCGGTCAGCCGCGGCCGATCGATCTTGCCGTTGAAATGATTCCGCGCCCCGGGACCGCCGGCGGGGTGTTCGGCGGGGAGCGCCGCCATCACCAGCGGCGCGCTGTTGTTTGCCGCGGCATCGAATGCAAGGGTGCGCGTGACGCTGGCGGCACTGCTCACCTCGAGCGGCGTTTCGAGGGGCTCCTGGGAGACGCGGACTTCTTTCGTTGCCGCGTCGTAGGCGGCGGCGACCAGGTGCCAGCGCCGCACCGCGAGCGGCCGGCCCGTACTCACATCGGCGACACCGCCGTTGCCGTCGCCGAGCCGCATGGCAAGTGCGCCCGTCTCGTCGATCAGCAGCGCGAATCCGCTCGCCGTCTCGCCGCTCCAGTTGGCGATCAGCCCTTGCTCGCCCCTGTCGGGCGTCGTCGGAAAAATCCACGCCTGCACGGTGAAGCTCCCCGGTGCCGTGATGGCCGGCACATCCGGGACGATGAGGTAGGACCCGGCGACCGTCGGCTGCGTCCGTCCGGGGTATTCGCCGTTGAACGGCGCCGCGATCTCTTCTTCACGATAAATGCCGCGATCGGGTTCGTCATCGCCGCAAATGACACGCACGAGGTCAGCGCGATAGCGCTTGGGACCGTAGGTGCTCACCATGATGCTGAGCGTATCCCCCGGCAGCACGCTCCAGGCGCTCGCGTAACCTACGATTTTCTTCACGGCTCGATTTCCCCTTTACACGTCAAATCGCTAACGGATCGCTTGACCTGTCACCGCCTCCCAGCGCATCCGGAACACTTCCCAGGCGGCGGCGTAGTAATCGTCGAATACGCGGTCCTCGAAGAGCTCCAGCTTGGCGCCCCGGACGGTCGGCATCTTTGCCACCATCCACTCGCGGCCGCGCTTGGTGCAGACCAGAATGTAGCGTTCCTCCATCGGCCCCAGGCGTAGCCGATTTACCACGAGCGTGAGTTCGGGGCTGTAGGGTCCGCCGGGGTTCTGTCGAAACTCCTCCACGAGGTCCGTTCTCGACGCATCGATCGCATACATCCGCAAATTCCCTCTTCAGCGCCAGACTTTGACCGCTCCGATTTCACGATCACGAAAGATTTCTGTATATGGCCCAGATATGGCCCAGTCATTTTCCAGTAGCCGTTGAACCCGGGCGGAAGGGAAAAGGCATGTTCCGGATGCGCATGCACCAATCGCCGGCGCCAACGATTCGGGCGGCGGCGTAGCCGACCGCGCCCGGCCCACCGCGTAGCGCGCGAGCTCGCCGGTAGTCGCGGACGGGCCGTGCCGGCCCGGTTGCCTGCCGGCCTGCGTGCTTGCGCTGCTCACGTTGACGGGCCCCTTACAATCCCATCCGGTCGCGCATCCGATAATAGGCGACGGCGGCGCCGAGGAACCAGGGGTTGCCGGTGTAAAGGGGCCGGGTGGGAAAGCGCAAGCCGTCGAGCGCGGTGCGGCCCTCGGCCGTGCCCAGCACCCGCTGGCCGATCCTCATGCCGAAATAGCTGGCGAGCGAAACGCCGGAGCCGCAGTAGCCCATCGAATAATGCACCCCGTCCGCCACACCCAGATGCGGCAGCTCGTCGAAGGTATAGGCGACGAAGCCGAGCCAAGAGTGGCTGATGCGCGCGCCGGCGAGTTCGGGGAAAAACTCGGCCATCGCAGCGTGCAGGCGTGGCGCGCTCTCCCGCGGGTCGGTCTCGCGCCAGGCCACCCGGCCGCCGAAAAGCATCCGTCGGCCGTCCGGCGACAGCCGGTAGTAGTAGATGATCTTGCGGGTATCGGAGACCACCCGGCCCTTGGGAATCAGCCGGCGGGCGAGATCGGGCGCGAGCGGCTCGGTGGCAATGACGTAGCTGCCGATCGGGATGAGCCGTCGGCGCAACCAGGGCGTGAGCGTTCCGGTATAGCCGTTGGTGGCCACGATCACGTCGCGCGCGGTGATCCGCCCGCGCGCCGTCTCCACCTGGAAGCCGCCGGCTTCGCGCACGATCGCCAGCGCCTTGCAGCGGTCGATCACGACCGCAACGGCGGCCTCCGCCCGGGCCAGCAGGCCGGCGTGATAGCGCGCCGGATCGAGCGCACCGTGGCTCGGCGAGACAACACCACCGTAATAGGCGTCGGTGCCGATCTCGGTTCGCTGCTCGCTGCGCGGCACCGCATGCCATTCGGCGACCGCCCTCTTCGGCTGGGCCGCGAGGCCGCGGATGAGTTTCTCGTAGTGCTTTGCGGTATGGGCGGCATGGAAGCGCCCGACCCGGCCCCAATCGCAGTCGATCGCCTCGGTGCGTATGAAGTCGTCGAGATAGTCGAGCGCGGCCATGCCTTCGCGGCGGATGGCGAGCGCGGCCTCGGCGCCGTAGCGCCCGGCGAGCTCGCCATGATCAGGCTTGATCGAGGTCGAGACCTGGCCGCCGTTACGGCTGGAGCAGCCCCATCCGGCGGCCTCGGCGTCGAGCACGACGGTGTGACGCCCGCCCCGCGCCGTCTGCAGCGCGGCGCTGAGGCCGGTATAGCCGGCGCCGACCACCACAACGTCCGCACGCGCGGGCAGCTCCGTTTCGCGCGCCGCGGGTGGCGGTGCGCCATCCCACCAAAAAGGCTGGTCGCGGTAGTCGGGCGTGTAGAGCTCGGCCGCGTCGGTCATGATGCGACCCTCGCTCCATTGCGAGCCAGATACCCGGCTGCCACCTGTTTGCCAGGCTTTTCCGGGCCCCGGGCTTTGCACCCGATCGTTCCGTTGGCAGGACGTCCGATGGAGAGGGCAGCAACGGCGTGAGGGCTTTGGAAGGCGCCCTGCCGTGGGATCTGCCCTAGCGAAACAGCCCGAACAACGGACTCGCAGCTTTCCGGACCGATTGCGGCGCGGATCTCAGGTGTAAGGATGTGAAGCTCAAAGGGCGTCGCTTCATCGGGCGGGGCAGGCTGCCGTCCGTCGGTTGATGTTGAACGCGCGCTTCTCAAAGACACGTCAATGCGCAAAGCGGGGAGCACCATCATGATATCGTCGAAAAACGTTTCCCCGCGGCTCGCTAAGAGCAGCCTATGCGTGCAGATAATGTGCGATCCAATCGTACACGAATGGCGAACCGCTCACTGCCGACGGTCGGCGACAGCCATGCGGCAGCTCGATGGAGGACCTGTCGCGACCTCGCCGCGCAGTGCCAGCAAGCCGTAAGCCGTGAGCTAACCATTCTTGTAGTTCCTGTCATTGATCGCCATCGGCAACCCATTCGGTGAGCACCGACTCGCGCCCCTGAAGGCCGCTCGGGTCTCCCCCGCGGCGATGTAGCAGAGGTCCTTGCTGGTCATCGTCTTCCCTGCCGTGTGCGTCGGTTGTGGGACATGCTAGATGACTGCCGGTCGTGGCGGCAAGGGTTCGCGGGAAATCCGCGTTGCCGTCTTTACTTGGGCGGCCGCGGTCACTATTTTCCGGCTTGCAGTGGCAGGGCTGACGGTCCTTGAGCCAGACCAGTTCCGCAAGGTCGCCCGGGCGCGCAAGAGCGGCCAACGAACAAGAACGAGGCGAGGGACGCCGACAGGGTGACAAATCAAGGTCTGGGGGTGGCCAAGACGGCCATCGCGGTCGTCGGAGTGACCAAGGTCTACGGTGTGGGCAGCGGTGCGGTCACGGCGCTCGACGATGTCAGCCTGGAAATCCGCGACAACGAGTTCTTCACGCTGCTCGGGCCTTCTGGCTGCGGCAAGACCACTTTGCTGCGCGGGATCGCCGGCTTCGAGGAGCTGACCGAGGGCCGAATACTGCTGTTCGGCGAGGATATCGGTCCGCTGCCGCCCAACAAGCGGCCGGTCAATACCGTGTTCCAGCAATATGCGCTCTTCCCGCATATGAGCGTGGCGCAAAATGTCGGTTTCGGCTTGCGCATGCTTGGCCGCGACCGCTCCGAGATCGAGGCGACGGTGCAGCGCACGCTCGATCTCGTGAAACTCGGCGCCTTGGCCGGGCGGCGGCCGACGCAGCTTTCCGGCGGGCAGCAGCAACGTGTGGCCCTGGCGCGAGCCCTGGCGACGCAACCCAGGGTTTTGCTGCTGGATGAACCGCTCTCGGCGCTCGACCTCAAGCTGCGCCAGGAGATGCGCGTCGAGCTCAAGCAGCTTCAGCAGGAAACCGGCATCACCTTCGTCTTCGTGACGCACGATCAGGAAGAGGCGCTGACCATGTCCGACCGCATCGCCGTGATGTCGGACGGCAAGGTGCAGCAGGTCGGCGGCGCGCAGGACATCTACGACCAGCCGGTCAACCATTTCGTGGCCGACTTCATCGGCGAAACCAACTTCCTGGATGTCGAGATCGAGGATATCGCCGGCGATCGTGCCCATTGCCGCTCCCGTGCCGGCCTGGCGCTGGAGGCCGAGGCGCCCGAGGGGGCCAGGCCCGGCGCTCGGGTCAGCGTGTCCGTCAGGCCGGAGAAGATCGGAATAGGCGCGGGCGGCGATGGAGCAGACGCCGTTGTCGAGCGCCTGACCTACCTTGGCACGGATACGCATTACCAGGTCCGCGTGGGAGACGAGACCCTTCTGGTACGCGTGCAGAACGCGCATGGCCGCAGGTCGCATTTCGACGTTGGGGCGCGCGTCGCCCTGACCTTCGATCCCGATGCTGCGCGCATTCTGGCGGACTGATGACGCGCGCCGAGGCAGGCCTCAAGGAAGTCATCGGGCCGCAGGAGCGGCGCGAGCTGCGCATCCGTCGGATCCTGCTGTTGCCGTCGCTGCTGGTCATCGGCTTCGGCCTAGTGCTGCCGATCGGCATCGTCGTCGTCTATTCCTTCCTGCGCCCCGGCACCTACGGCGGCGTCATCTGGGACTTCACCTTCAGCGCCTATATCCAATTCCTGTTCGAGCGCGACCTCTTCGACAACACGCTGACCTTCCAAACCGCCTATCTCGAGATCTATCTGCGCTCCTTCCTGCAGGCGGTGGCGGCAACGATCGGCGCCTTCATGCTCGGCTTTCCTGCCGCCTACTTCATCGCCACCCGGCCGCTGGCGACGCGGACCATGTGGGTCTTCCTGATCACGGTGCCGTACTGGGTGAACCTGCTGATCCGGACGATCTCCATGCTGTTCATCATCCGCGACGAGGGCCCGCTCAACTACTTGTTGATTTGGCTCGGCATTGTCGAAACGCCGGTGCGCATCGCGTATACCGACTTCGCGGTGGGGCTGGCGCTGATCTACAGCTACCTGCCTTTCATGGTGCTGCCGATCTACGCGGCGATCGAACGTTTCGATTTCCGATTGATGGAGGCAGCCTACGACCTCTACGCGAACCGCTGGACTATCTTGCGCGAGATTATCTTGCCGCTTGCCAAGCCCGGGATCATTGCCGGATCGTTGCTGGTCTTCATTCCCAGCCTCGGCTCCTTCCTGGCGCCCGATATCCTCGGCGGTGGAAAGAACCTGATGATCGGCAACATGATCGCCCTGCAGTTCCAGGGCTCGCGCAACTGGCCGTTCGGCTCGGCTGCGGCGGTGATTCTCATGGGCGTGGTTCTGATTGCGCTGATGATCTTCGTGCGCCAGCAGCTCCGTCAGCGTGTAAGGACAAACTGATGGCCAGACGGACCCGCGGAGAGGAGCTGCGCCGCTACCCCGGTTTCCGGGCGCTCACGTTCGCTTGCATGTTCTTTCTTTATGCACCGATGGTTGTGATCGCGGTCTATTCCTTCAATGCAATCCGCTCGATCACGGTCTGGGGCGGCTTCAGCGTGTCCTGGTACCTCAAAGCCTTCTCCAACCCGGCGATCCAGAAGGCGGCGATGAACTCTTTGATCGTCGCCTCCACGGCGGCGACGGTGGCGACGGTCTTCGCTACCTGCGGGGCGCTGGCCTTGGCGCGAGGCCGGCCGCTTAGGGGGCAGGAGGCGGCTTTCGGCCTGATCAATCTGCCGCTCATGGTGCCGGAAATTATCAGCGCGGTGGCCAGCCTGCTGTTCTTCGTCGCCGTCGGCATCCCGCTCGGCCTCGGCAGCATCATGCTGGCCCATATCGTGTTCTGCATTCCCTTCGCCTACCTGCCGATTTCGGCGCGGTTGGAGGGAATCGAGGCCTATTACGAGGAAGCCGCCCGCGACCTCTATGCCGATCGCTGGAAGGCCTTCCGCTATGTCCTCATGCCGCTGCTTATGCCGGGCGTGATCTCGGGCTTCATCCTGGCTTTCATCATCTCGCTCGACGATTTCATCATCACCAATTTCGTGGCCGGGCCGGGCGCCACCACCCTGCCGCTGGCGATCTACGGCATGGTGCGGACCGGATTTACCCCGGAAATCAACGCGATCTCGACGCTGATGCTGCTGATCTCCGTTTCTTTCGTGAGTTTGTCCTATCTTATAGGCCGCAGGCAGAAAGGATTCTAGGATCACCGCGAAAGGTCACTTACCCACCGGAAACGTTTCCGGTGTTTCAAGAAGGTTCCCGAACTGCCCAAGTGCTGGACCTTCCAACGAGAGCGCGTCCCCGGTGGGGCGCAATAAGATGCCGGGCGACCGGCCACAACGAGGGAGAATTGCAGGATGAAACGATCGCTGATTGCACTTGCGGGCGTCCTGGCGCTCGCCCTTTCGGGCGGGACCGCGCAGGCGGCAGGCAAGCTCAATATCTACAACTGGTTCGACTACATGCCGCAGGAGCTGCTCGACAAATTTGCCAAGCAGTACGATGTCGAGGTCACGATGGACACCTACGACTCGAACGAGTCGCTCCTCGCACGGCTCAAAGCGGGCGTCACCGGTTACGACATCGCGGTTCCCACCGACTACATGGTGGCAATCCTCAAGAAGGAGGGGCTGCTGGAGAAGACCGAGCCCAATAAGATGTCCAACTTCAAGAACATGGAGCCGGACTGGATCGACGTCTATTGGGACCCGGGCCGCGAGTATTCGATTCCCTACCAGTGGGGCACGACCAGTTTCATGGTGGACAGCGCCGTCTATGCGGGCGACATCAACACCCTGGCTATTCTGTTTGACCCGCCGGCGGAGCTGAGCGGCAAGATCAACATGCTGAAGGACGTCAACGAGGTCCTCAATGCCGGCCTGCGCTACCTCGGGTATCCGCGGTGCAACGACAACCCCGAGCAGCTGAAGGAATTGAACGAGCTCCTGGTCAAGGCCAAGAAGCACTGGCTGAGCTTCAACTCGGACGGGGCGAAGGAGGTCCTCGTCTCGGGTGATGCCGCGGCCGGGATGATCTGGAACGGCTTTGGCATGCGGGCCCGGGCGGAAAAGGCGACGCTCAAGTACGCCTACCCGAAGGAGGGCTTCACCGGCTGGATGGACAACATCGTCATCCTCAAGGGAGCTCCGAATCTGGAAAACGCGAAGAAGTTTCAGAACTTCATGATGGTGCCCGAGAACGCCGCGGCACTGACCAACTTCGCGCGCTACACCGCGGGCATCAAGGGCGTGAAGCCGTTCCTGGATGCCGAACTGGCTGCGGCGCCGGAAGTGAACGTGCCGCCGGATGCGCCGAAGCCGGAATTCGTCCCGCCGTGCAAGGACGAGGTCATCCGCTTCTATGACCGGATCTGGACCAACCTCTTGAAATAGACGCGCGCCACGGCGCGGTCATGCAACCGGCGGGGGCCGTCCCGTGCCTCCGCCGGTTTTTCTTGCCGGCTATTCGGGCGCGATGCCCAGCGCCTCGAGCGCGCGCCGCACGCGGGCCCGGGACTCGGGCGGGTAGGCGCCGAAGTTCGCCTTGAGGCGGGTCACCACGTCGCGCTGCAGGCCGCCCTGCGCCTCCGGGCGGCCGACCTCGCTCAAGAGCGGACCGAGGGCCGCCAGCACGTTCAATCCGCGGTCGTCGCGCGCGACCAGATCGGCCAGCGCCGCGGCGGCATCGTCGTCGCGCCCGGCCGCGAGGTAGCTGCGAATGCCCAGCACGGCAAGCGCCGGGTCGCGCTCCGCCGCTGCCACCGCGGCGAGCTGCAGCCGGCGCGCCTGCGGCAGGTCGCGCAGCAGGCGCCGCACGTCGTTCGCCGTGCCGGTCTCGCGCAGGCGTTTGTATTCCGCCAGGTCCGCCGCGGCGTGACGCTTCGCCTCCGCCGCCAGCGCGGCCTCGGCCTCGGGTCCGCCGATCCGCTCGAGGGCCCACACGGCGCTGTCGGCAAGGCGGGCGTCGCCGCGCTCCAGTTGGCGCGCGATCTGCGGGACCGCGGCGGCGGCCGGCGGGCCGATCCGGCCGAGCGCCTCGGTCGCGGCGCGCCGCAGGTCGCCGTCGGGCGCCTGCAGAAGCCCGGTTAGGGGACCGACCGCCGCCTCCGCCTCGGCGCCGAACGCGCCCAGGGCGTTGGCGGCCAGGATGCGCTCGTACTTGCGCGGGTCGCCCAGGACGCCGATCAGGTCGGGAATGGCCTCCGCGGCGCCGAGGTCGGCCAGTGTCTTGGCGGCGAGCCCGCGGGTCGGGCTTTGTGCGTCGCTGACGATGCGGCGCAGCGCGACGACCGCCGCCGGATCGGCTTGGCCGATCTTGCCGGCCGCCTGGATCGCGTTCGGCCCGGCCGCGGCGTCGTCGAAGTAAGGGAGCAGGGCCGGCAGGGCGGCCGCGGCGGCCGGCCCGAAGTCGCCCAGCGCTGCGGCGGCGGCGCCCGGGCTGCGGCCCGCCGCCAGGGCCTCGACCAGAGCCTCGACGGAGCGGCGGCTGGGCCCGAGGCGGGCGAGCTCGCCGATCGCCAGGCTGTTGACCAGGTCGTAGGGGCTGCGCGTGTCGGCGATCACCGCGCCGATCAGGTCGGGCTCGCCCGCCC
>Ga0210124_1000826_pt1 | contig 14765 bp, 11 predicted proteins | sample Muzzi_PWC_D2_FD_185554 | JGI IMG/M metagenome (GOLD analysis project Ga0210124, IMG submission 185554) | Wetland microbial communities from San Francisco Bay, California, USA, that impact long-term carbon sequestration - Muzzi_PWC_D2 (SPAdes) | ecosystem: Environmental > Aquatic > Marine >... | reverse complement strand
GAGCTGGATAAGGCTCTAGCCGATGCCAATAAGGCCATTGAATTGGCACCTGACGCCGTCGAAGGCTATATCAACCGTGGATTCATCTATTTAAGCCGGGAAGAGCTTGAGAAAGCTATCGATGACTATACCGAGGCTATCAAACTAGACCCCAACAATTCCTTAAGCTACCGCGGCCGAGGGGCTGCCTACGATGCTCTAGAAAAACGCGATCTGGCCATCGCTGACTACAGTCAAGCTATTGAGCTAGATCCGGACACAGCACTTAATTATGTGTGGCGAGCCGACAACTACCTTCGCTTAGAAGAACAAGAGGACGCAATTGCCGATCTGGAAACTGCCCTAACCCTGGCTGACACGGTGGACGACATCGCTCTCATCGAGAGTGAAATCGTCCGCTTGACCCGGCCTACTCCCACCCCTGTGCCTACTCCTCAACCATCACCCGTTTACGTTCGTTATCAGGATATCGGCGGCAGTTTTTCATTTAGCCATCCCCAACACTGGGGCATCATCAGAGCCGAGGCTGGCCTGGTTATCGTAACCGGTCCGGCAGAGGACGAGCCAGTTATAACTGTCTTTGCCTTCGAGGATCAGGCCCCCGAACCTGCTTCTGTTGCGGAGTTAATGGAGTTTTTCAAAGCGGGGTTGGCTATGGACGAGTCACGGGGGTATACCGCCTTGGCTGACGAACAGGTGACCATCGCCGATTTGGTGGCAGCCAGGCACGTTTACCGGTTCTCTTCATCCGTGGAATTTGGTGCTCTCGACGTTATTGGTGTCGCCGTCATCACTCGTCGCGGCAGCAACATCGTACTTCTGAACGCAATGCTTCCCGAGACGACCTACGAGGATCACAGAGCGACAATAGACGAAATTGTAGCCAGTCTCGTGGTTAATTGAAAATCTGCCTTAATCGGCTGAACCAAACTGCTAGTTTGGCCCTTACGACAACCTCGCCCGGAAGCACAAACTGTTGCCGTCGATTGAGTTTGAGAAAGTACAGCAATGAAATTGCAGTATTAGGGCAGTCGGAGATAAAGCAATGTCTGAACAGCAAGGACCCTCTGTTGGATGGAGGTTTGGGCTGCAGTTGTTCAATAACAATTTCATATCATATCGAAAAAAGGTATGGCCCTGGCTGGCAATCCTCCTGGTTCTGCTGGCTACCACTCTTCAACTGCGCCACCAGGGACGTTTTTGGCTCTGTCCCTGCGGCCAGTTTTACTTCTGGTGGAGCAACATCTGGGATGCGGGCAGCTCACAACACCTATTTGACCCCTACAGCTTTACCCACCTGCTGCACGGAATTCTATTTTTCTGGCTGCTGGTCTGGAGCCTGCCCCAGCTCTCGCCGGATTGGCGGCTCAGCCTGGCCATCTTCATTGAGGCATTGTGGGAGATGTTTGAGAATTCCGAATTGATTATCCGGCGTTACCGTGAAACGACGGCTACGGTCGGTTATCAAGGTGACGCCATTGTTAACTCGTTGAGCGATATTCTGATCATCGGCATGGGATTTTATCTGGCTTCTTATCTGGGGCTCCGCCGCTCGATGCTGTTATTTGTGGTGACGGAGATTCTCCTCATCCTGACCAGCCGAGACAGTCTAATTCTGGCGATGGTCATGTTCGTCTACCCGACTGATGCCATCAAGGCCTGGCAGATGGCGTATTAGTTCTTAATTTGTGGAATCAGCACTAATAATTGACTTAAATCAATAAATGCACACTGCATTTCATAGTTAAAGCTAATATCATTGCCATGCACTGGGCCGTTTTGTTTACCTATATGGTCTCCTTTATTGGCTATATGGTAACCGGGTGGGGGCCAATATTACTGGTGCTTCTGCTTGGCACCTTCATTAGAACCGTGGGAGGTGGCACTATCTGGGTTTACTCATCCTCACTCTTGCAGATGATTGTCCCCGATAAATATCTAGGCCGAGTTTTTGCCTTTGATATCGCCATGATGACGCTGGCCTCCTCCATTTCGACTCTGTGGGTTGGTTGGGCCAGAGATAGCTTGGGCTTTAGCCCTTATCAAGTCTGGTTGGTACAGGGTGTCATTCCATTGGTGGCAATGATTGGCTGGCTTATCTATGTGAATCTGCGTTTTAAACGACAGCCGGTGCCATCCACCCCACCCATTTAAAATATACCGCCTAATGACTGTACTAAAATCCTGTCTTTTTTATTGGTCTCCATCTGACCTCATGCCTGATGTACCCAATCACACTTTGCGGTTAAGTTCTTCTCCAGCCGCAAGTCAAGAATTCTTACCTCATGGTCACTTACCTCACCTTCGGCAATGTACTCAAGGGCGAGGGGTCCATAGAGAAAGACATCTTTTCCACCGATGGTCGATGATGCTTTGGTTGGTTCTATTAACAATAATTCATCTGTGCATTTTTTTGTCTCTGCTCTTATTATGATGGTCACTCAATCCAGTTGAGCATGCGTTCGTTTACGCCGTGATATTCTAGTCTAAATTGAGCTTGGATTTCTGGGGGGAAGAGTGGACGTGGATTACTACCATCGGCATTCATCACCCATATTTCCCACCATCCGGTACGATCGGTGACAAAAGCCATTTGTGAACCATCTGGTGACCAGGCGGGTGAAGTACTGTTGTATTGTGGATCGGCCAAAATGGGCGGTTTGGTCAAACGCTTTCGCTCGCCTGTCTCCAGTTCCAATGTATAAACCTCCCAATGATCGTGCTGTTTGTAAGTCAGTGCCATGGTCTGACCATCAGGAGAGAAAACCGGCCCGGTGTCTCGCAAATCTCTTGTGATGGGCCATTGCCGACCATTGGTAACATCAAGTTGCATTAGCCCCTTATCACCATCATAGACAACACGCCAGGGGTTCCGCAGATCCCAGGCCGGATTGTAGCTATATGCATCAGAAGGTAAATCTTCAAACTCTCCCGTCGCCACGTCAATGAGGCGCAATCGCCACTGCAAATCCTCAAAAGGCAGGTAACAAATATCGACTTCACCATTGCGGCCAACATGAAGACTGGTGACGGTTATGTTGATCTTTGGAATATTAATCTCCTGACCAGGCTTAAAATTTCTGCATCGCTCGCTTGGGTCACGCAAGCCACCGTGCTGGAAAGAGATAACAATTTTCTGCCCATCCGGTGACCATGTAGGCGACTTTGGCTGGCGGATATCGCCCAGTATGGCTCGCTCGCCGGTACCATCCACCTTGATAGTGTACAGCGTCCCAAATTCAGCGCCATCCCAACGGGTAAAGGCTACCTCCTGTCCGTCTGGCGACACAACCGGGTCAATAACGCCGTTGGTCAAAAGACGCTGATCGCTACCATCGACATTAATTCTGTATAACTCGCCGCCACTGCCGGTCATAAAAATCAATTTACCCCTTAAGCCACCATTATCACCGACGGAGACAGGTGTTGACAAAGAGGGAACAGGTGGAGGTGAGATTACAGTCGCACTATCTAGCCCTGCGCCTAATAGGCGGGTATAGGGCATTTGGCCCGAAATCCAGCCAGACCCACCATCTTCTATAATTACTTGCAGCCAGTCGCTCTTTGGATTGACCCCAATAACTTCAAACACATCACCAGCCTGAGCAACATTGATAATAGGATAATCAACGCCCGGCCCCTGCCGCACATTGAGCCAAGCCACTAAAACCTCAACCTGTGGCCGGACGTTGGATGTGGGGGAGGTCGGCGTTATCGTTGGCAAGTTCACCGGTGTGGGGAAGAAAGTGGGCGTTGCGCTTGGCAGTAGGATGGGAGTAACGGTGGGGGAGGCATCATCAGGTTGCGACTGATTTTGGACAGTGGCAGAACGGTCGAGAGGCACAATTGTTGGGGTAGGTGTATTTTTGTTGGTTGCACAAGCAATTAGGACGAGCAGCAGGAGAATGGGTGATAGTCGTTTTAGTGAAATTAAAATTGTCTTCATATGTCTTACAAAAATCCTTACTCATACCGCAGCGCATCGATTGGCTTAAGTCGGGCGGCGCGGGTAGCCGGATAGACACCAAAAAATAAACCGATGGCTACAGCAAAGCTAGTGGCCAATACAACCGAGCCAAATGTGACGACCGCCTCTTCAAAGTCAGGGATAAGTTGGGGTAGCAATGCGGAGATACCATACCCCAGGCCGATGCCGACAAACCCTCCAGCCAGGGATAGAACTATAGCCTCCACCAGAAACTGAAGCAGGATATCGCGCCGTTTGGCCCCAACAGCCTTGCGAATGCCGATTTCACGGGTGCGCTCGGTCACGGAGACCAGCATAATGTTCATAATCCCAATACCCCCCACCAACAATGACACGGCTGCAATCGTCCCCAAAAAGGCCGAGATACCGGCAAGAATGCTGCTGCCAAATTGGAGCAATTCGGCCTGGCTAATGATGGTGAAATCCTTCTCATCATCCGAGCCAAGGCGATGGCGTTCACGTAGCACTTCGTCAATATGGCTTGAGACCGCCTCCATCCGGTCTTGTGTGACCACTTGCACATAAATCGTCGACACAATCAAATCACCTCGAAATGCACCGGCATTATATAGACGGGTTTGGGCAGCGGTTATTGGAATCAAAATCTTGTTATTTTCTTCGCCAAAGATGCCTCGCTCTTTCTCGGCCAGCACGCCAATCACCTCAAATGGCGTACCGTTTAGCTTAATCATCTGGCCCAGAGGATACTCATAGGATTCAAACAACTCGCTGGCTACGCTAGACCCCAGCACGGCCACCCGTGCCCGCCGGTCAACATGAGCCTGGGAGATGAAATCACCCATAACCAGAGTGACATTGCGCACACTTTGGTAATCGGGCACGATACCGGTGATGGAACTATCCATTTCTCTCTGGCCTCGTGTTACGATGTTTGGATTGCCAGTATACTCAGGTGCTATAGCCAATACATCAGGGACAAAGACAGGATCGGCTATGGCTTCCACATCTCCCATCGTCAGCGGTTCGGGAGACTTTGGCCGGCGGCGAGCCTCCCGGCTGGATGGCCCGTCCTCCCCGTTACCAAAGATGTCAACGTTGCCGGGAATGATCCACAATACGTTAATCCCCATACTCTCAATCTGCTGACTAAAGCCTTTCTCGAAACCCTTCCCAATCGACAGCAAGGCAATGACCGAAGCCACCCCAATAATTACGCCCAACATCGTTAGGAAGGTTCGCAATTTATTAACGGTCAGTCCTCTCAGAGCAATCGCCACACTTTCCCAAAATTGCATGATCTATACTCCGTTTGCTCTAATTTTGTGGGACATCGGCATATCTTCAATGATACGCCCATCGACAAGGCGCACGACGCGCTGGGTGTGTTCGGCGATGTCCAGCTCGTGGGTCACAAGAATTATGGTAATATTCCGTTCCTCATTCAAACGCTGAAAGATAGCCATAAGCTCCAGGCTCGCTTTAGAGTCGAGGTTGCCGGTTGGTTCATCGGCCATGATGATGGCCGGTTGGTTGACCAGCGCCCGGGCAATTGCCACACGCTGTTGCTGCCCTCCCGACAGTTCATTTGGCTTATGGTGGAGGCGGTCACCCAGGCCAACCATCTCCAGCGCGGCTGCGGCCAGCTTGTGTCGTTTACGTCGCCCTACTCCAGCGTAGACAAGCGGCAATTCCACATTGCTCAGGGTATTGGTACGAGGGAGCAGATTGAAGGTCTGAAAGACGAAGCCAATCTGCTGACCCCGAATTTCAGCCAATTGATTGTCATCCAGGCGAGCGACATCGACTCCGGCCAAATAATACTCGCCGGTGGTCGGCTGGTCCAAACAGCCCAAGATGTTCATCAGGGTCGACTTGCCGGAGCCGGACGGCCCCATAATCGAAACCAGTTCGCCCTGGCGAATTTGCAGTGAGACCTGGTCTAAAGCATGAACCTGCACCTGGCCCATTTCATAAGTCTTAGTTAAGTCTTTGGTATCAATGACAAGATTATTAGTCATCACTAATTCTTACAGCTACAGACTCGGGGTGGGTCCATCCCCTGGCTGAGTTCTGATAATCACCTGATCGCCTTGATTCAGTCCGGCTACGACTTGCGTTACCTCGCCATTACGCAGGCCCAATTCAATTTCTACCCGCATCACCTCACCTTCCTCGCCGAGTTTCTCCACATAGACCGTTGATTGACCGCCCTCTCGGTCTATTTGGATAGCCCGGTTGGGAATAACCAATACTTCCTCTAATCGCCGGGTCTCGATGGTGGCGTAGGCTGTCATGCCGGATAGCAGGCCGGGGTCACCGCCAGTCGTATCGAGCGTAATTGTTACCTCGTAAGTGACGATGGCGTTCGCGTCGTCTTTGATCGGGCGTGGCGAAATATCGGCAACCCGTCCCGCAAATTCTTGGTCAACAAAGGCATCCAGGGTAACTACTGCTTCTTGGTTCCGTGCAATCTGCCCGATGTCAATCTCATCCACTTCCACCTTGAGCAGATAGGTCGACGTATCAGCGATAATCATCGCCGCCTCATCGGCCTCATTGAGGACACGCTCCCCCGGTTCAATATTAATCTGCAAAAGAACCCCGTCTGTGGGGGCTATCAGTTCTGCATCCTTCAAATTATCTCGTTTTTCTTCCAAAGCGAGCCGAGCCTTATCAACTGCTGCCTGTTTAGCCGCGATATCGGCTGGGCTGGGTCCTTGTAGTAGCTCGGCCAGATTAGCTTCAGCATCCGCCAGGGTAGAGCGGGCCTCGGCAATCTCAGCATCCGTTGGCTCTCGCACAGTGATATTGTAGTCGGCTAGCGCTGCCTCATAATTCAGGGTGGCTTCTTGTAGGGCGTCCGCTTGCGGTAGCCCCCCAATGTCGGCTCGATAGGCCACTTCATCATAGGCCCACTGGGCCTTTTGTAGAGCAACTTCTTTAAGACGCAAATTGGCGGCAGCTTTGGTAATCTCGTCTTGGTCAAGGCCATCCAGTAATTCAGCCAGATTGAGTCGGGCGCTCTCCATTTTAGCCTGGACCGAGGCAACTTTCTCTGCCAACTGTGGCTCAAATAGCTTTTCTAATTCCGCTTCCTGCTGAGTCAGGTCGATTTCAGCCCGTTGTACCTCAAGTTCTAGATTATCTGTATCCAGCTGGGCCAGGATCGTTCCAGCCGTGACATACTGGCCACGCTCAACCAACACCTCCTCCACGATCCCACCAATTTGAAACTTCATCTCCACTTCGGCCTTGGGTTCAATGCGACCAGACGCATTGACCGTATCGACAAGCGTTTCGAGTTCTACGCGAACAATCTCAACAGTTGGATCGTCGGTCACGCTTTGAGGCTCGCTGGGCCTCATATAGGAATAGCCAAATACGCTGGTACCAATAGTAGTAGCCAGAATAAAGGTAATAATGAGTATCCGTTTCATCTATTTTTCTCCACAGAGTACGTCCTTTCCTCCTAATCGTGAAGCGGATTAGACTCAATGGGCCTTAACTGCTTCAGCGATCCTTCCAGTACTACTATTTATTACGATACCAAATCCTCAAAGTTGCTTAATCTTTGAACATCTAGCCCTTACCCACCAAATCCACCGCTAAATATAAGTGATGGCAGTACCACAAGGCCAAGGGTCAGGGCGGTATAGAGAATTGTAAGAATCAGCGATTTTCCCCAACTAAGACGAGCAACCACTGAAAGCCCCAATACGATCAATAAGAGATGCCACAACCAGAAAAGATCAACGCTGCTCAGTAAAGGAACCAACGGGTTCCTAGCATCCTTCATCGGGTCACCGGTGGTGACCAGAAATGCCAGTCCCGGATATTGGATGCCACTTTGAGAAACGGCGGTGAAGCCAGCGAGTACCAAGTACCCAATCGCCATTGGGATACGGGCCCAACTACTCAATCTAAACAGTGAGCCATAACTCACATCAGCCCCACCGGCGATGAGCGTGCCAAAATAAAAGAAGGCGGCCTGGATTACAACTCCGCCTACTAAAATAATCACTCCAACCCCCAAGCTGGTTGCCAGCAAAAACGGCAGCGAGAGTGTAAATTCCATGGTTTCCCGGGCCACCTCGGCTTGTTGAGCGGGAATTGACGCCAATTGACTTTCCGCCTGCTCGCGGGCTAGTTCCATAGTGTAGGGCATCTGCACCACGGTGTTAACGGCAAAAGCAAGTAACAGCACTACCAGGGGCAAGGCCCATGTTGACCATCTGGGTCGCGTTAGCACAACTTTAAAGGTAGTAACAGGCTGGTCAATAATACCAATAAGATGTCGCCATAGCGACAGTGTTTCCTTATTTCCAACAGCTTGAGTTGAGGTTGCCATCTTTAGACCTCCTTGATTGGGTATTTGTAACCAAATTATTTCTTGGGCTTTGGCCCTATGTGGTTGGTGGTGGTTTCATGCTTACCTTGTACGGCGAGGTAGCTTAGAGTATTTAGACGCATTCGAAGCTTACTATTTGGCTCTCGGTAAAGGCCGTGAAACTGGTTGATAAACCCCCTATATTATTCTAAATCAAAAACCCCCCAGACACACTAGACATCTGGAGAGTTTTGAACCTGGACAGAGGGATAGTCTTCACCTTTCAAACGGCAACCTGTACCCTCTACACCGCCCATTTAGAATACAACACTTAACGGCGGCAGATGCCTGATAAAGTTACTATCTATATATCGTTACTGAGGACGGGCAAGTAGACATCATAACGTAGCATCTTGAACTCTAAATCCCTAAAATGAGTAGTCCATGTAAAAATATCTGAGCAATTTGCTTGAGGCCAACTAGCCAATGATTCTGTGGTGATCGCGAGCGATACTTCGTCACCCCAGCTTGGTTTAGTAACTTGAGCTAATTCAAGATGACTCAAACACTTTGTTGCATCATCAATGGTGATGGAGACATATTTTTGTTTTGCCAGATCAGCAACTAATTCAAATGCGTGCCAATCGGTATCTGGAGTCACTGTTATCCCTACATCAACCAGGTCAAGTGGTTTGTTATAAACTTTTATGCTTCCGTAATCCGGCAACCAAGGATTGAGTGACCAGAAAATGGTCGCTTCTAATGTGGTTTTATTGCTTTCGTACAGTTCGTTGCGGCCATCCCAAAGCTGTATCATCATATGTACAGCGTCGGGATTTTCTTGTTGAGACACATCTGGGGCTGGAAGAATCGGCAGCCTGACTTGCCCTGTATATTTATATACTCCCAATTTGATAGCTTCTCCATTTGGAAAAGTCTCTACAAATTTTTTGTAACCAATGGCATTGACGTAGGTATTTACTTCTCGAACATTCGAAGTTACCTCTCCATGACTAGCAAAAGATACTAAAGCCACATCCTCATCAAAGCAAGGACAACTTGTTCCTCCGCCTGGATTACACTCCGCAGCCACAGAATGGCCCGAAAGATTTTGAGAGGTATAGATGACCTTATATTCTGAATTATGGACTGATCCTGTAACGTGGAATGGTCCATTAGTTCCAGCAAAGTAAAACCAACAAGTTGGTGCGAGGCCATGCCATTTTGATAGCCAGACGATATAAGCCTGAAAATTATCGGGTGATCCTGGTATACCGCCATCTTGAGCTTGCTGTTTAACCACCTGTTCCCAATAATACTGGCTATTTTCACCTTGAGCTACGATGTATTGTAATGTCCCCTCATTCCAGATTGAAAATGGACCGGCCCCATCTAACCCACAAACATTCTCGATTTTAGGAAGCGTTGCCAACGTCCATCGGGCATAACTCAAGGCCTGCCGAGCCTTTTCATCCTCGCCTATCGCTTTTAGAAAGGCCGCTCCCCAGGTCTGATTGTCTAAGAAAATTCTATACCTGTCTTGATATAGATTCCCTGACGATTTAAAGCGTCCAATAATGGGATCCCAAACTTCTTGTAGTAAATAATCTCGCAGGGCATCAGCCTGTTTCTGATATCCTGTACTGTTAAAAGCCCACCAGGTATCCAGATTTGGTTCAGTTGGCGTGGTAGTCTCGCCGGGCAAAGCCGGTAAACTACCATCGGGGCGTTGAAGATTTGCCAGCCAGCAAGACCCCTTTTGGGCATCCTCTTGGGCTGTTGTTGAGTTGTTTCTTTTTGCGTATTGGCTTAACGCATAGACCATCCAGGCATTAGCCCCGGTGGGTTGTGTCGTCTCAATGGGTGCATCAGCCGAATAGTCGTAACCCACATACCATGAACCATCAGCATTTTGCAGGTCATGTAGCTTTGCGACGAGTTGATCAGCTCGGGGCTTATCTGTTTTGTCAAGAACCAAAAGCCCTAAAGCTTGATCATATAACCAGGCCAGGTTTTCACCTTCTTCTTGCCAAGATTTGAGTAGGCCATTTGGTTGCTGTTGAGCCGCAACCCACATTGCAGCTGACTGAATGACTGATGGGTCTGGTAAACTCGTCTCAAAATTAGGGGGGATACTTCGGGAAGCCAAATTGAGATGCTGTAACTTGTCAATGGTAAATGAACCCACCCCACCAATGCTGTTGCCAGCTTTAACCACCGAAATAAAAATGGCTTTAATCTGGTTAAAATCGGGAAAGGGTTGACCGCTTTGACGAAAATCTTGAAAATCCCAGGTGGCGTATGTCCACCACGGAACATGGGTGGCCTCGTTCCAAGAACTGCCAAAATAGTTCTCGTTGGCGGGTGATACCAGACCAACCTCGAGGGCATTTGGCGTAGTTCCATGATAAAGAAACCGTAGATGATCACCTGTTGACAGATCAAGAGGTGGGTCGAAATCGCGCCGGACCTGAACCCATGCCCCCGGAGTTGTCCCAAGATCATAATTCAGTTGGATGGCCTGACCGTTATCATAACCATCGACGGCGGTCACTGTGGCCGTAATAGCACCTCCTCCAAGCAGTAGCTGCCAATCTCCGGTATTATCCATATCGTCAATCATCGTTCCAGGCAATATTTCGCAAGACGATCCTGGTGATAATGCAGCCTGGGCCAATTCTTCACGAGACCGACTAGAAGTGACTTCTGGAAATGTTTTTCTGTTTGTGAGTAGAAAAGGTAACATCATACCTAAACCAGCTAGTTTCCTGAGAATTTCTCTCCTTTGATATAGCTGTAACTGTGCCGGTAATGGTATAGGACATTTCGATTCACTATCAAATGATTTGTTTTTAGGAAAAATTTCATGCGCCATTTTACTTTACCTCTAATTCTGATTCATCAAGTATACGCTAATAAACAAATTTAATCATTCTCCTGGTTACAACATACTAGCGGGTAAGGTTAATCGCCCGGTTGTGCCACGCTTTTGCATACGGGCGGTTTTACTCTTAGGAACTTCAAGAGTGATGCAAGTCCCCTGACTTGATGTGGAGCTTATCACCAGTTCACCACCCATTGCCTCAGCCCGCTCTTGAATATTGATCATGCCTAAACTACCTCTTTGACTATAATTTTGCATTGTTTGGGAAACATTAAAGCCTTTACCATTATCGGCAATCACAATTCGAAGTATATCGGGTGCTTCTTCTAATTGCACTTCGATGGATTTGGCTTGGGCATGCTTGATAGCATTATTGACCGATTCTTGAACAATGTTAAAGATGGCTTTTTCAAGCTGTGGGTCTTGCCGCAAAATCTGGTTGTCTGGGTGATAAGACAGAATATTTAGTGATAGTTTTGAGCTTTGTACTTCTTTTTGCCGGCGTTCCAAAAAACCGTGCAGGGCTGCTGCCAGACCTTGACCCCACTCCTCCACTTCTAAAGGCCGTAATTCAACAAGGCGGGTGCGTAGCATATGAATGATTTCCTTACCTAACTCTTGTATGGCAGTTAATTCTGAGGTAAGGAGGGCAGGATTTTCTTTCTCTGCTCTGCGACAAAAATCCAACCGCATCACCATCTCACTGATCTGTTGGGTGAGGCCATCGTGCAACTCACGAGCTAGCACTTTACGGGTCTTTTCCTCAATTTCCAAAACCCGATCTCGTTCCTTAAGAACGTTTTCGTGCAGATGTGCATTATGAATGGTGATAGCTGCGTAAGTGGCAATTGAAGTCAATAGATTGACATCCCTTTGGGTAAAGGTACCTTCGGTTTTGTTCATCACAGCCAAAACGCCGATGACCTGCTCATTCAAGGTCAGGGGAACATATAGGCAGTTACGTGCCTCGATTTGGAGGTGCGAAGCCAATTCAAGGTAAGGTCGTTTTTCTGGACTTACTCTGGTAATCAGTTCCGGTTTTTTACTTTTCCAGGCAACATGACTGGCCAGACTGTTTCCTTTAAGGATACGGAATGATTCAATGGTTTTGGTCTTCTCAATCGCCACTTGAAAGACCAACGTCTGGGCGGCTTGGTCGGTTAAAAGTACAGCGCCCGCTTCGACTTTGAGCATCCCTTCTACCAACTCCATAATCCTACTTAAGACTTCATCGAGCTGAAGGGTTGAAGTTAGGGTATGGACAATATCGTTAATCACCGCCAACTCCAGAGCCTGACGTTGACCAGTTTGATGTAATTGGACGCTACGAATGGCGATGGCAGCTGGAGGGCCTAGCGCGGTAAGTTCGAGCATTTGTCGCTGGCTAAAAACATTAGGTTGATGGCTCCAGACAATAATCGCCCCCCGAACGTTTTCTTGAGGATGTAGGGGAATATAAATCGGGATGCTTAGCCAGGACCGAATCGGTTGCATCGGTCGAATCGGGTCGTAGGCCGCTGATTGGTCGGGTAATAGAAGGTCCGATTTTCGTAAAGGGAGACGGTGGGTCAAGGTGTCGCCAATCAACCCCCGGATATGGGAACGTTTGACCAAGAAGGGTTTTTTCCGGCGCCCATGATAAAGTACCAAAGGAAAGGCCAAGGTATCAGTTTGGTCATCGTAAATTGCTAGCGCAAAGTTGGTGGTATCAACCAGGCGGCTACTTTCTTGGTAGATGGTCTTGATGATATCTTTGATATTGAGGCTGGATGCAATCTTCATCCCAACGTTATCCAGGCGACTAGTTACCCCCAGTTCCTTGAACGTATTCTTACGGTTGAGGTGACTTGAATGATGATTTGCGCCAACTTGTAAGGGCGATGGAGTTCTAAAGCCCGATGGTGCTTGATAGGGAGCAAAATCATTTGGAGGTATATTTTCTACCTTTTTGGGGTCTAACATTTTAGTCTCCATGAGTCCTCCTAGTATCATCACTATATATGTTACGCTAAGTCAGATGCAGATAAGGCAAAGTATGAGCTTGCTGCCTTATCAATTAATTCCACACTTAACCGAATAGGCTCCTTTCTAAAGCGGGCAAAATCAGTGAGCTGATCTAACAGATCTCGGGCGTGGCAAGCTTGATAGGGGCGATTAGGAGCCTCGTAGTAATGCTTGATCAGATATATGAAAGTCTCTTTATCAAAGTCGAGGCCTCGTTGGTGACAAGCCTCGACGAAAATCTTGTAGAATTGGCCCTGATTAGGATAATCAATTGCTAACTTGTGGCGAATACGACGCAAAAAAGCCCCATCAATCAGCTCTTCAGGTTTAAGATTGGTCGAGAAGATAATCAAGGTCTCGAAAGGCACTTCCACTTTATTGCCATTACGAAAACGCAGAAAATCTATCTGTTCCTCCAAAGGAACAATCCAACGGTTGAGGAGGTCTTTAGGCTTCATTTGCTGTCGGCCGAAGTCGTCGATGAGGAACATCCCTCCAGTCGCCTTAAGTTGAGGAGGCGCTTCGTGGTAATTGTCCCGGTCGTTATAGACTAGATTCAGATCATCAAGCATCAACTCACCCCCAACAATAACGAGTGGTGGGTAACAACGTACCCAGCGTTTGTCGAACTTGGAAAGCCCCTTTTCCTCCCCTTCCCGCTCCTCCAAGGTTTGGTGTGTTTCAGAGTCGTAGAGCTTGATTACCTGGCCGTCGGCAAAAATTGCGTAAGGAACCAACACTTCTTTTCCCAGTAGATATCGCCCAATGGCTTTAGCAATACTGGTCTTGCCATTGCCGGGAGGGCCATACAGAAAGAGAGATTTGAAGGATAAGACAGCCGAGCCAACCCACTCAATAGCCTCCGGCGGTAAAATCAAGCCCTTGAGAGCATGGGTTACTTCGGCTACCCCAATCTCCGGACGACATTTGGCCTGGACTTTGACTAAATGAGTGTACTGTTCCAGAGTCACCGGGCAGGGGCCGGTATAGCCGTTGCGGTCTAATATCTTTTTAGCTTGCTCACTCCCCTTGCCGGTAATAGCATACTGGTATGTCGCCGGGCTAAGGTGGCTACCCTTCTTAACTTCTACCAGATGGTTGCGTTTTAGGTAATCTAAGATAGGCTCTACCACGCCACTGAAATACAGACATAATTCAGAGGCGATTTGCCCGCCAGACATCATCCCTCGCCGGTGGAGAATCTTGAGGGCGAGGTTGTACAGGAACTCTTTCGGCAAAGCGGTCGCCTGGATAGTATTGGGTTCGGTAGGCAGGTTTTGTTCAAGAGATGAGATGGGCTGATAAAGTAGTTTAGGCTGCCTTGTTTTATATTGCCCACTAATGGTCGGGTGAGACTTAGCCAGTTGGGCAGATTGAGTGGAAACAGTCATGAAATTCCTCCTTATTTTTCGCCAAGAGTAGCTTGTCGCACCCATAAAGCTGGCTACTCTGTCTTCCCTCATTCTTGGTCTTAAGGAATGAAAAATAAATAAATTCCACATTTCAAAAATTGGGGGTTGCCTTTAGAACCAGAATGAGGTATTGTGATAAGTTCAGCATAAACCTCCAGGAGCAGGCAACCGATGAAACGATACGATCCA
>Ga0210124_1000825_pt1 | contig 14770 bp, 13 predicted proteins | sample Muzzi_PWC_D2_FD_185554 | JGI IMG/M metagenome (GOLD analysis project Ga0210124, IMG submission 185554) | Wetland microbial communities from San Francisco Bay, California, USA, that impact long-term carbon sequestration - Muzzi_PWC_D2 (SPAdes) | ecosystem: Environmental > Aquatic > Marine >... | reverse complement strand
TGCGACCGCCTCCTTGTCGGTCAATTCGACGCTGGCGCCCCCGGCGCCGCAGGGATTGCACGGATTGCACTTCCCCGCCGCGCAGGGATTGCAGGGGCTGCACTTCGCCACGGCGCAGGGATTGCACTTGGCCGCTTGCTTTAGCCGCGGCACGACACAGGCCGACTTCATCACTTCGGCGCTTGCTGCACAGGGGTTGCAAGGATTGCACTTTGCGGCCGCACTGGGATTGCAAGGATTGCACTTCGCGGCTGCGCAAGGATTGCATTTCGCTGCGCCGCATTGCGCCATTGCCGGCAGCGGCCTCACGGCATCGACGATCACCGCTCCTCCGATCGCGAAACCGGCCGCGACAACCAACGGCATCATGGTGCTCGAAAGCAGAACACGTCTCGTGGAAATCATTCGCAACGTTCCTTCTAAAGAGCGAACCTCATTTTCATAAGCGTCGCCGCGGGACGAAGCCTTCGTCTGATTCGCACGAAGACCGGCCGACTCTAGGTCGGCGATGCTTGCCCTGTAGAATCAACGCAGGTCACGTTTGCGTGAGACACCCGCTCATTGCCCGTCGAGACTCCACTGCGTCTCAAGCGGAGGCATTGCTCGCGCGAGAAAGCCGATGCGTGACGCCGCGGGCACGAGTACCGAGCGGCGGCGAGTCATTCGACTCGGAACTGGCGCGTCGGTACCGGCGGATCGGGTTCAGTCCCAGCGACCCCCGGCGGGGCCGATACGGCGTGGCTCGGGTACCGGGTCTGGTTGCGTACCGACGACTTGAGGTGTGGGGCCGGGTTTCCGCCGACGCCGTCCGCGACCCACCAAGCTTGACCGGACCAACCGCCGCGTTAGCCCCGAATCCGGAAATTTTTGGCCCGGAACTGCGGATTTCCCTTGATTTCGCAGGGCCGAGCCATAATTAATCCTTACCACTTTAGTCTGAATTGGAGCAGCCGATGTTCCGGCTCAACCGGCTTACCGATTATGCGGTCGTGGTGCTCTCGCAAATGTCGCGGGACCCGGCCGAGGTGTGGACCGCCCCGCGCATCGCCCAGGACACGGGCGTGCCCCTGCCGACGGCTGCCAAGCTGCTGAACGCTCTGGTGAATTCGGGGTTGATCACGTCGCAGCGCGGCGCCGCCGGAGGCTATTCGCTGAAGCGGGCGGCCGACCAGGTGACCGTGGCGCAGATCATCCAGGCACTGGAGGGGCCGATCGCTCTCACCGCCTGTGTCGAGGGTGCGCCGGGCAACGGCTGCGACGTCGAGTCCCTCTGCCCGATGCGGGGCAACTGGGACAAGGTCAACAAGGCCATCCACGGTGCTCTGTCGGACGTCACACTGGCGGACATGGCCTTGAACTTCTTGACTTTTGCGCCGCCAGAGGAGCCCGAGACCCGGGCCGGTGCGATGAGTTCGGCGGATTAGGACGTAACGATTCGGTAAGGAACGCGCCGTTCGAACGGCGTTGGAAACCGGAGAAGGGATTGCATGGCGGCCAGTATCGAAACGGCACGGGAAGTTCGGGCGCTCGCCGAGCAAAAATATAAGTACGGCTTCGTCACCGAGATCGAAGCCGAAACGGCGCCCAAGGGATTGAGCGAGGACATCGTCCGCTTCATCTCGCACAAGAAGGGCGAGCCGGCCTGGCTGCTGGAGTGGCGGCTGAAGGCATACCGCCGCTGGCTGACCATGCCGGAGCCGCAATGGGCCCACGTCAGCTTCCCGCAGATCGACTACCAGGATGCCTATTACTATTCGGCGCCGAAGATGAAGGACAGGCCGAAGAGCCTGGACGAGATCGACCCCGAGTTGCTGCGTACCTACGAGAAGCTCGGCATTCCGCTCAAGGAGCAGGAGGTCCTGGCAGGCGTCGCCGTGGATGCCGTGTTCGACAGTGTCTCGGTCGCCACCACCTTCAAGGGCAAGCTCGAGGAAAAGGGCATCATCTTCTGCTCCATCTCCGATGCGGTGCAGAAACATCCGGATCTGGTGCGCAAATACCTCGGCTCCGTCGTACCGGCCGGCGACAACAAGCACGCCTGTCTCAATTCTGCGGTCTTCACGGACGGTTCTTTCGTCTATGTGCCTAAGGGCGTGCGCAGCCCGATGGAGCTGTCGACCTATTTCCGCATCAACGCGGCCAACACCGGTCAGTTCGAGCGCACCCTGATCATCGCCGACGAAGGTTCCTACGTCAGCTACCTCGAGGGCTGCACGGCGCCGATGCGCGACGAGAACCAGCTACACGCCGCAGTGGTCGAGCTGATTGCGCTCGACGACGCCGAAATCAAGTACTCGACCGTGCAGAACTGGTACCCCGGCGACGAGAACGGGCGCGGCGGTATCTATAATTTCGTCACCAAGCGCGGCGCCTGCCGCGGGCGCAATTCCAAAATCTCCTGGACCCAGGTGGAGACCGGGTCGGCCATCACCTGGAAGTATCCGAGCTGCATCCTGCAGGGTGACAATTCCGTCGGCGAGTTCTATTCGGTCGCCATCACCAACAACCTGCAGCAGGCCGACACCGGTACCAAGATGATCCATCTGGGCCGCAACACGCGCTCGCGCATCGTCTCAAAGGGCATCTCGGCCGGCCGCAGTCAGCAGACCTATCGCGGGCTGGTACGAATCTCCGGCAAGGCCGAGGGCGCGCGCAACCATACCCAGTGCGATTCGCTTCTGATCGGCGACCGCTGCGGCGCCCATACCGTGCCCTACATCGAAAGCCGCAATCGCGCGGCGATCGTCGAACACGAGGCGACGACTTCGCGGATCAGCGAGGACCAGCTTTTCTATTGCCGCCAGCGCGGCATCGGCGAGGAGGAAGCCGTCGCCCTGGTGGTGAACGGTTTCTGCCGTGAAGTCCTGCAGCAGCTTCCCATGGAGTTCGCTGTGGAGGCGCAGAAGCTGGTCGGCATAAGTTTGGAAGGCAGCGTCGGCTAGGCGCACGTGAGATCGATTTCAACGAAGAGCGACGAGAAGTGACGAAACGCCCCATGCTCGAGATCAAGAACCTCCACGCCACCGTCGACGGCAAGGAAATCCTGCGCGGCATCGACCTGACCATCGCACCTGGCGAGATCCACGCGGTGATGGGCCCGAACGGCTCGGGCAAGAGCACGCTCGCCTATGTCCTGACGGGACGCGAGGGCTACGAGGTCACCGAGGGCCAAGTCCTCTACGAGGGGCGCGACCTGCTCGAGATGGCACCCGAAGAGCGCGCCGCCGAGGGCGTATTCCTGGCTTTCCAATATCCCGTCGAGATCCCCGGCGTGCCCAACTCCACCTTTCTGCGCGAGGCGCTCAACGCGGTTCGGCGTCATCGCGGCGAAGAGACGCTGGACGCGATGCAGTTCGTCAAGCTGCTGCGCGCCAAGGTAAGGGAATTGGGCGTCGCAGACGACATGCTGAAGCGCGCCGTCAACGTCGGCTTCTCGGGCGGCGAAAAGAAGCGCAACGAGGTCCTGCAAATGGCCGTCCTGGAGCCCAAGCTGGCGATCCTCGACGAGACCGACAGCGGGCTCGATATCGATGCCCTCAAGACCATCGCCGAGGGAGTCAATGCTCTGCGTTCGCCGGAACGTTCGGCCCTCGTCATCACGCATTACCAACGCCTGCTCGACTACATCGTGCCGGATTACGTCCACGTTCTGGCGCGCGGCCGCATCGTACAGTCCGGCGGCAAGGAGCTGGCGCTCGAGCTGGAGCGCTCCGGTTACGCCGCCTTCGTCGGAGAGGCCGCCTGACGCCATGCCCGACAGCAGCCTGACACGCCCCTTCCTGGAGACCTTCGCGGCGCACCGGGCGGCCCTGCCCGGCGCCGGGCTCGGTTGGCTGACGAGCCTGCGCGAGACGGGCATCGCGCGCTTCGCCGAGTGCGGCCTCCCCTCGCAGCGCCTGGAGGCCTGGAAGTACACCAGCCTGGGCCCGCTCGAGAAAATGGCCTTCGCGCCGGCGCGCCCCGATTCGGTCAGCATCGATCACCTGCCGACCCTGCTGCCGCACGGTCAAGGCGGCCATCGTCTCGTTTTCGTCAACGGGTATTTCCGTGCCGACCTGTCTCATGCCGAGGACCTGCCCGACGACGTGGAGCTCGGCAGCCTGGCGTCGCTGCTGGCGAGCGCACCGGACACCTTGGCCGGACACCTTGGGCGGGTCGGCACGGCCGAGGCCGGACGGCAGCCGCTTCTCGCACTCAACACGGCCTTGATGGCGGACGGCTTCGTGCTGCGCCTGGGTCGCGGCGTGCGCCTGGAGTCCCCCGTGGAGATCGTGTTTCTCGGCGCAACCGGCGACAGGGCCCTGGCCTATCACCCGCGCAATCTGATCGTTCTGGAACCGGGCAGTCAGGCAACCATTCTGGAGCATCATGCGGGGCTCGGCAGCGGCACCTATTTGGCGAACGGCGGCACCGAGGTCGTTCTCGCCGCCGACACGGCGCTGCATCACTACAAGGTGCAAGCCGAAAGCGACGCAGCGTTCCACTTCTCGACCGCGCAGATCGAAATCGGCCGCAACGCGCTCTACGACGGGTTCCTGCTGACGACCGGCGCGCGCCTGTCGCGCAACGAGGTCACGGCGCGCCTGGTGGCGGAGGGTGCCGATTGCCGCCTCAACGGCGCCTACATGCTGCGCGGCGCGCAGCACTGCGATACCACGACGACGATTCATCATGCCGCGCCGCACACCAGGTGCCGCGAAGTGTTCAAGGGCGTGGTGGACGATACCGCGCGCGGCGTGTTCCAGGGCAGGATCGTGGTCCACAAAGACGCCCAGCACACCAACGGGCACCAGCTCAGCAAGGCTTTGCTGCTGTCCGACCGGGCCGAGGTCGACGTCAAACCGGAGCTAGAGATCTATGCCGACGACGTGAAGTGCAGCCACGGCGCGACGACCGGCGATCTCGACCGGGCGGCGCTGTTTTATTTGCGCAGCCGCGGCATTCCCGAGGCCGCGGCACGGCACATGCTGATCGAGGCGTTCCTCTCGGAGACGGTCCACGCCATCGCGGCGCAAGGGCTCTGCCCTGCCCTGATGTCGAGCGTCGGCCACTGGCTGTCCGACGCGCGGACGCGGAGGGCGGCATGACCCTGCTGGAATCTCCCACGAGTTCGGCTTCGGGCAAGGCTCAGGCGCCGACCTTCGATGTCGTGCGCGCGCGGCGCGATTTCCCCATCCTGACGCGCAAGGTCCACGGCCGGCCCCTCGTCTATCTCGACTCGGCGGCCAGCGCACAGAAGCCGCGCCAGGTGATCGAGGCAATGGACGAGGTCATGGCCCAGGGTTACGCGAACGTGCACCGCGGCGCCCACTACCTGAGCCAGACCCTGACGGACCGCTACGAAGCCGTGCGCGAGAGCGTGGCGCGCTTCATCAATGCGGGCTCCGACCAGGAGATCGTGTTCACCCGCAACGCCACCGAGGCGATCAACCTGGCGGCGCACAGCTTCGGCCGCCGCCTCGCGGCCGGCGACGAAATCGTCCTCTCCGAGATGGAGCACCACGCCAACATCGTGCCCTGGCAGTTGCTGCGCGAGCGCAGCGGTGTCGTGCTCAAGGTCGTGCCGATCACCGATGACGGCGCGCTGCGCATGGAGGCCTACGAAGCATTGCTCGGGCCGAAGACCAAGCTGATTGCCATCGCCCACGTCTCCAACGTGCTCGGCACAGTCAATCCGGTGAAGGAGATCGTGCGCCTCGCCCACGCCCGGGACATCCCCGTGCTGCTCGACGGTTCGCAGGCCGTAGTCCACAGCAAGGTCGACGTGCGCGACATCGACGCCGACTTCTACGCCTTTACCGGGCACAAGCTCTACGGTCCAACCGCCATCGGCGTGCTCTACGGCAAGATGGATCTGTTGAAAACGCTGCCACCGTTCCTGGGCGGCGGCGACATGATCCGTTCGGTGAGCTTCGAGAAGACCACCTTCGCCACGCCGCCGCAGCGCTTCGAGGCGGGCACGCCGCCGATCGTCGAGGCCATCGGCCTGAAAGCCGCCATCGACTATGTCGAGGGCCTCGGCATGGGCGCCATCGCCGCACACGAGCAAAGCCTGCTGCGCTACGCCAACCAGAAGCTGGCGGCCATCGACGGCCTGACGCTGCAAGGCACGGCGCCCGGAAAGTGCGGCATCGTCTCCTTCACCATGGCCCAGGCGCACCCGCACGATATCGGCACCATCGTCGATCGGGCCGGGGTCGCGGTGCGCGCCGGGCATCACTGCGCGCAGCCCTTGATGCGGCGGCTCGGCGTGACGGCGACGGCCCGCGCCTCCTTCGGTCTGTACACCACCCATGAGGAGATCGACGCGCTCGCCGATGCGCTCGGCGCCGTCGCGGAGATTTTCGGTTGATGCTGGACGAACTGCGCGAGCTTTATCAGGAGGTCATCCTCGATCACGGGCGCAATCCACGGAACTGCCGCTGCCCGGCGGAGGCGGACCGCCATGCCCACGGCTACAATCCGCTGTGCGGCGATACCGTGACGGTCCACCTCAGGTTGAACGGCGCCGGTACGATCGAGGACGTCGCCTTCGAGGGCAAGGGCTGCGCCATCTCCATCGCTTCGGCCTCCCTGATGACCGAGATCCTGAGGGGCAAGACCCGCGATCAGGCCGCGGCCCTGTTTCGCCGCTTTCAGGATATGTGCACCAGGGACGATACCGGGGACGCCAGCGCCGCGGTGGACGAGGACGACCTGGACCGCCTCCAGGTGTTGTCCGGCGTGCGCGAGTTTCCCATGCGGGTGAAGTGCGCCACCCTGGCGTGGCACACCTTCAATGCGGCGCTCAAGGGGGAGCAAGAGGTCACGACGGAATGAGTGCGGAGGATTGGATGACCGATACGCTGCCGCCCCCGGACTTTTTTTCTGGTGCACCGCCGGAGGGATTCACCGCGACCGCCGGCGCGCCGTTCGATCCGGCGACCGCCGCCGAGGTCGCCGGCGAGGATGCGGTGATCGCCGCACTGCGAACGGTCTATGACCCCGAGATTCCGGTCAATCTCTACGATCTGGGTCTGATTTACGACATTTCGATCGGCGACGACGGAAGCGTCGGGATCGACATGAGTCTGACCGCACCCGGCTGTCCGGTGGCGGGCGAGATGCCGGGCCAGGTCGCACGCGCCGTCGCCGCGGTGTCGGGAGTCGGCGAAGTCACGGTCCGCCTGGTCTGGGATCCGCCCTGGACGCCCGAGCGCATGTCCGAGGATGCCCGTCTAGCGCTCGGCATGTTCTGACCCCATATGAGCAAACACACGCAGAGAACTGAAAGTTAAGCCATGGCAGCCCCGATCATCTCCCTCACCGATGCCGCTGCAGCCCGCGTCAAGGAGCTGATGGCGCGGAGCGACTCCCCTGTGCAGGGCCTGCGCGTCGGAATCAATACCCGTGGCTGTTCCGGCCTCAGCTATGTCGTCGAGTACGCCCATGAGCAGAAAAAGTTCGAGGATGTCGTCGAGGACAAGGGCGTGCGGATCTTCATCGACCCCACCGCGGTGATGTTCCTGCTCGGATCCGAGATGGACTACGTCGAGGACAAGTTTCAAAGCGGTTTCGTATTCAACAATCCGAACGAAAAGGGCCGTTGCGGCTGCGGAGAGAGCTTCCACATTTGACGATCTGCGGGCTTCGCCCATCGCAATAAGGGCTGCCCCGCGCGCGGCGCAGGGCTAGGATGGCGCAAAGCGGCGCGGACCGGCCCGGCCGGATCCGTAGTTGTGCTGTCCGGCTTGATCCGAACCATGCCCTCACTTTCCCCCAAAGGCGGAACCGAGGCGCCCCGAGCCTTGCGGCGCGACGGCGCAGCGCGGGCGCCCTTCGTTCTCCTCGACGACAACCTCTCACCGGGCGGCGGCGCCTACCTGTTCGAGAACCCGGTGGAGGTTCTGTGCTGCGACCGGCCGGAAGAGCTCGGGGACGCGCTGGTGCGGCTCGATGCGGCCGGCGCGCGTGGCCTCTATGCGGCCGGCTATCTCGCCTACGAGCTCGGCTACCTGCTGGAGCCGAAGCTCACTCCGCTCCTTCCCGATAGGCGTGACGTCCCGCTGCTCTGGCTCGGGTTGTTCCGCGCGCCGCAACGCCTCGACGGCGCCAGCGTCGCCGACTGGCTGCGCGCGCGGGCCGGGACAATGGGCCCCGTGACGGATCTGCGCCTCTCGGCAACCCGGGAGGCCTATCTGGAGGCGCTGCAGCGGGTGAAGGACTACATCGCCGCCGGCGACGTCTATCAGATCAACCTGACCTTCAAGTACCTCTTCGAGCTTGCCGGCGACCCCCTGGCGCTCTATGGGGCGCTGCGCGAACGTCAGCAGGTGGCGCACGGCGCCCTTCTGCGCCTTCCGGAGCACGATATCCTGTCGCTGTCGCCGGAGCTGTTCCTGCGGATCGCCGACGGCTGGGCGCTCGCCAAGCCGATGAAAGGCACCGCCGGCCGCGGCGCCACGCCCGGCACCGACGAGACGCAACGCACCTGGCTGCGGCGGGACGAGAAATCCCGAGCCGAGAATCTGATGATCGTCGATCTGCTGCGCAACGACCTCGGCCGCGTGGCCGAGATCGGCAGTGTGCGCGTGCCGGAGCTCTTCGCCGTGGAAAGCTACCCGACCGTCCATCAGATGGTGTCCAGCGTCACAGCCCGACTCAAGCCGGGGACTTCGCCGCGGCGGTTGATCGAGGCCCTGTTCCCCTGCGGCTCCATCACCGGCGCCCCCAAGGTCCGCGCCATGGAAATCATTCGCGAGCTCGAACCCGATCCACGCGGCATCTATACCGGCGCCATCGGCATGATCGCGCCCGACGGGGACATGACGCTCAACGTGGCGATCCGCACCGCCGTCGTCGACCGCGCGGGCCGCGGCGAGATGGGTATCGGCAGCGGCATCGTTTACGATTCGGACCCCGACGCCGAGTTCGAGGAATGCTTGCTGAAGGCGCGCTTTCTGACCGGCGACGAAGCCTTACGGCTCATCGAGACACTGCGCTGGACGGCAGCCGAGGGGTTCTACCTGCTGGACCGTCATCTCGCCCGTCTGGCCGCCTCGGCGGCCCATTTCGGATTCCCATGCGACTTGAATATCGTTCGCCAAGTCCTCACTGAGGCAGTCGAAAATTCATCTGAGATTTGCCTCCGGGTCCGCCTCCTCCTGGACGACACCGGCCTGCCCAGCGTGACAACCACAGCCATCGCCCTGCCGGATCCGTCCGACGAGATGACCTTCGTGATCGGCGCGCGCCGGGTCGATCCCGGCAACGAGTTCTTCTACCACAAGACCACCCGACGAGCGTTCTACGAGTCGGAACTGGCGCGCTACACTGCGGAGACCGGCTGCAACGAGGTGGTCTTTCTGAACCACCGCGGCGAGCTCACCGAAGGCAGCCGCACCAATCTCTTCATCGAGCGCGACGGTCGGCTCGTCACCCCGCCGGTGCGCTGTGGGCTCCTGCCCGGCACGCTGCGGGCGGCGCTGATTGACGACCCGGGTCGCCCGACGGCCGAGAGTGTCTTGACCGTCAAGGACCTCGCCGCAGCCGAGCGCATCTACCTCGGTAATTCCGTCCGCGGCCTGCTCCCCGCCCGCCGGCTGACTCAGCCAAACTGCACCGGTAATACCCACACTGAAATTAGGAATGCCACAGTGCCGGCAGGTAAATAAAATTTCCCAGCAGTATATTTTTCCCAATATTGACTAAGTAATCAATTAATATAGAGGTGGGATAACTGTATATTTTCATAAACTTCTCTTGTTACCGACAGTAGATCCCTTGTAATATGAAGAGGTATGGAAAATCTAAATTAGACGATGAAATCAACCGCCTCGCGACGTCAAACGGTCCGGCGAAATACTCTGGTGCAGGAGGTCGTCCACCGCCTCGAGCAGGAGATCTCCGGCGGGCGCTTCCAGCCCGGCGACCGGCTGGACGAACAGAGGCTGGCCGCGGCGTTCGGCGTCTCGCGCACGCCGGTGCGCGAGGCTTTACGCCATCTCGCCGCCGGCGGGCTGATCGATCTGCAGCCGCGACGGGGCGCGTCCGTGGCCCAGGTGCCGCTACCGCGCATGATTCAGATGCTCGAGGTCATGAGCACGGTCGAGGGCCTCTGCGCACGGCTGGCGACCCGCCGCATGGCCGACGAGGAGCGCGAGCTCCTGCGTGCCCTGGTCGCGCGCTACGGCGATGCCTTGGAGCAAGCTGCGGGCGCCGACGTCGTCCATGAACTCGGCCTGAAATTCCACGACGCCATTTATGCCGGCGCGCACAATCCTTTCCTGGAGGATCTGGCCAGAAAGATTCGCAACCGTGTCGCGGGCTATCGACGACGGCAATTGGACCGTCCCGGCCGGATGCAGGAAGCGCACGACGAGCACCTGCGTATCCTCGAGGCCATCCTCGCCGGCGACGCAGAGGGCGCCGAGGCCGCCATGGGGCGTCACATAAACATGCAGAGCGATCGGTTCATAGATTTCATCTCCGCTTTGACGCGGGCTGAGTTGATGGCCGAGGCGGTGCAGCCATACTTTGCTCAGGCGCGCAGCGCCCCGCCCCCGACGTAGAACCCAGTCCGCCCTTCCCGCGACCGTAGATTGCGGCGGTCGTCGCGCGGCGCCAGCCCGAAATAGCGCCGATAGGCCCGAGAGAAATAAGGGGCGGAGACGAAACCGCAGGCCAGCGAAACTTCGAGAATGCTCATCTCGGTCTGCTCCAGCAGGTGGCGCGCCCGGCGCAATCGCAGCTTCAGATAGTACCCGGTCGGCGTGTCGCCGAGATTGGCACGGAACAGGCGCTCCAACTGCCTGCGCGACAAGCCGCCGGCCTCAGCCAATTGACCGAGGTCGAGAGGTTCCTCGATGCTGGCGCTCATGGCCTCCACGATGCGCTGCAGGCGCGGGTGGCGAACGCCCAGACGCTGTCCCAAGGTCATCCGAAAATGGTCTTCCGGGTTCCGCATGCGCGCGTGCAGCAGCATTTCCGAAACGGAGACTGCGAGATCCTGGCCGTGCTTCGCCGCGATCAGGTGCAGCATCATGTCGAGCGCCGCCGTGCCGCCGGAACAGGTAATCCGCTTGCGATCGACTTCGAACAGCTCCTCGCTTACCTGGACCGCGGGGAACCGCTCGGCGAAGGCCGCAGCGTTCTCCCAGTGCATCGTCGCGCGGTAGCCGTCGAGCAATCCGGCACGCGCCAAGACATGCGCGCCCGTGTCGATCGACCCCAGCCGTGTTCCCTGGCGATCGAGCCGGCGCAGCAAGGCTAGGATTTCCCGGCCCTCGTAGCGTTCGGGGTCGAAACTGCTGCACACTAGAAGATTCGGCAGCCTCCCGATCTTCGACATCGGCGCGTCGGCCAGGATCGACATGCCGTTGCTGGCCATGACCGGTTCGCCATCCCGCGAAAGGACATGCCAACTGTAGAGCTGACGGCTCCCGAAGCGGTTGGCCACGCGCAACGGTTCGATCGCCGACAGAAAAGCCAGCATGGAGAAGCTGGGCAACAGGAGGAAGCCGAACCGTTCCGGCTCGGTCACGGTCTTATCGTCCGCCATCCCCACAGTTAACGGGCATGCGCATGGCCTTGTCGAGTCCGCGGTGCGGCGCCGGGGTCGTGTTGCCGGCCGCGTCACGCACCGCCGGCCGGCCGCATGCGTTCGATTGGGAGCCGGACAGGGAAGCGCCGGCGCAGATCCGCGTCCAGCTTCGGATCAAGATAGACCGGGAAATGACGGTCCAGGATCTCCCGCGTCCGCTGCCGGGCGCGCTGCACAACCGTGGTGGAGCCTTGCTCGACCCATTCCTTGGGGCTCGCCCGATCACCGATATCCGGATAGAGGTACTCGCGCTGCATCAGGGACAGCGTCTGGGCATGGCCGAGAAAATGACCGGGGCCTTCGGTGCAGACCTCGCGAATCGCCTCCATCGAAAGGCTGGCGTCGTCCACCTCGATGCCGCGCACACCGCGCAGGATAGCGCCGAGCATATCGTTGTCGATGACGAAACTCTCCAGGCAGCAACCGAGCAAGCTGGCATGCATGCCGGCCGACTCGTAGATCATGTTGCCGCCGGCCTGAGCTGCCAAGGCGACGGTGTACCCCTTTTCGTAACCCGCCTGGGCATCCGGGACCTTGGAATCGGTCATGCCCGCGGGCAGCCCCCCGGTCAGGTCGTAGAAGTGCGCCATCTGCGCACAGGCCGCCGAAAGCACCGCCTGTTCGCCGCTGCCGCCGCTCATCGCGCCGGTCCGCAGGTCGGACACGAAGGGCCAGGTGCCGAAGATGCAGGGATGTCCCGGCACGATAAGATTGACGTAGACCAGGCCGGCCAACACCTCGGCCACTTCCTGGGCGACGGCGCCGGCTAGCGCCGCCGGGCTGGTCGCGCCGGCTTGGCCGGCGGCCAGCAGCAGCACGGGCATGCCGGCCCGGACACCGACCTCGAGGCAGCGGCAGGCGTCCTCGGCGAACTTGAGCGGCGGTACCACGAAACAGCTCGACATGCTGACGAAGGGCCGCGCACGCCAGGCCGCCTCGCCGCCCGCGACCGCATGCAGCATTTCGATCGTCTCGGTTGTGTGTTCCGGCTGAAAGAAGCTGGTACCGACGTGCTTCGTGGTGCCGGCCAGGCAGGCGTAACAGGTGTTGACGTCGAGCTCGCGCGGGTCGGTCAGGTCGCGCAGGACGATCGGGCGTTGCAGGAAATGGATGTGGTCGAGCACGTCGACCAGTCGGGCGATATCGTAAAGGTCCGCGAGCGTGGATTCGCGGTACTCGCCGGTGACGGCATCGACCATGTGGACTGCGGCCCCGGCCGTGCCGCAATAGACGTTGCGGCCCCAGGGTTCCATGTCGTGGCGTGGGTCGCGGGCGTGCAGCACGAAATGGCGGGCGGCCTTGGCCAGCGTGTCCTCGACCAGGGCGCGGGGAAACAGCAGGCGTCCCTGCTCGGTCAGGCGGCCGCCGGCCTGGGTCACCAATTCGATGCACGACGGGATCGCGTTGCTGAGCCCGATCTGTTCCAAGACGTCGAGGGCCGTGCGATGAATCCGCTCGACGGCCGCATCGGAAAGCGGCTTGTAACGGCCGCCCGGGACGCCGCCACGCACGGCCCGTTCGGCCTCCGGAATCGGCGCCGCCCGCAGTTCCCGCCGTGCCTCGCGGCCGCCGCGCCGGCGGCTGGCAACAGTTGTCTCGCTCATGCTCTTACTCCAAAGGCCTAAGGCACCATGCTCTCGGTGCACCGCGGCGATTTTACGCCTCGCCGCGAGGCCGGCTCTGATCTATGAAAGGCGCGACGAGCCTTCCGCGGGAGAGACGACAGGTGTACCCAGATCTGAAAGACAAACGCGTCATCGTGACCGCAGGCGGCAGCGGGATCGGCCGCGCCGTTGCCGAGGCGTTCGCCGATGCCGGGGCCAGGGTCCACGTTTGCGACACCGACGCCGCGGCACTCGAAAGTCTGGCTGCCGCGCGGCCGGATATAGTCGGCACCGAGGCCGACGTCGGCGATCCCGATCAGGTCGACCGTCTGTTCGACGCCAGCTTGGACCGTATGGGCGGTCTTGACGTCCTGGTCAACAACGCCGGGATTGCCGGCCCGACCGGTCCGGTCGAGGACTGCAGCGTCGCGGACTGGCGCCGCACCTTGGCGATCGATCTGGACGGCCAGTTTTTTTGTCTCCGCCGCGCCATGCCGGTAATGAAACAGGCACGCGCCGGCGCCATAGTGAATATCTCCTCGACCGCCGGGCTGTACGGCTATCCGCTGCGCAGCCCCTACGCCGCCGCCAAATGGGCCGTGATCGGCCTCACCAAATCGGTCGCGGCGGAAGCCGGCCCCTTCGGCATTACGGTCAATGCCATTTGCCCCGGCAGCGTCGAGGGCCCGCGGATGGCCCGCGTCATAGCCGCTGAGGCCCGCGCCAAAGAAGCCACGGAGCAGGCGATCCGCGACAGCTATACCCGACACGCCTCGTTGCGCTGTTTCGTCGCGGCGGAGGATATCGCCAACGGCGTCTTGTTTCTCTGTTCGACGGCCGGCGCGCGGATTTCCGGCCACGTCCTGACGATCGACGGTAATACCGAAACCCTCAGCGGCTAAGAAGAATGCGCCCGGCACCGACTCGCCTCCCCTCGCGGCCTGCCGAGACGAAGGCGCCCGACACGACCGTGAAAGATCGCCTCACGCTATCCCAGCCCGAATAGAAAACCAGTCTTTTTTGGCCTGGAATTTGCCCGCATGCGCCATTGCCGCGAGCCGCGGCGGTTCCCGCCCGGCAGGTGCCGGTACCCTCTTCCGGCGCCCTTTCGGAGCTCTCCGTCGCGTGCGGTAAAGCGAAATGCTTCGCCAGTATTTCGGGACTACCACCGGGCCGGTTCAGGGCCTCGTTGCCGGACCAGCCAAGCGAAGCTGTTTACCGATGCAACGACTTCAATAATGAAGCTCGCCCTGGTCTTTATCTACAATTTGATAATATTTAAGGCAATATTACAACTTTATGGTTCTGTTTATTTCCGTAAAATAGACGTGTCTGAAGTATAAGTTATTTTGTCATTAAGACCGCCTTAACTGTTCGCAGGGTAATCTTCACCGTTACAAGGCCCGGCGTCCATGGCGCTCGGCCCCGATTCCGGGACCGAATCGTCTTGGGTGCCACGTCGTGGTGTCAATGTGCCATTGGGGCCACGCGGCAAAGTTGCCTGTCGAACAGCCCCAGGGGAGCTACGCCCGCATGCGTGTCATTGCCTTCGCGTCCCAAAAAGGTGGGTCCGGAAAGACGACCA
>Ga0210124_1000822_pt1 | contig 14788 bp, 13 predicted proteins | sample Muzzi_PWC_D2_FD_185554 | JGI IMG/M metagenome (GOLD analysis project Ga0210124, IMG submission 185554) | Wetland microbial communities from San Francisco Bay, California, USA, that impact long-term carbon sequestration - Muzzi_PWC_D2 (SPAdes) | ecosystem: Environmental > Aquatic > Marine >... | reverse complement strand
CTGGTCATTTTGCCGTTATGGAATCGCAGGCGCCTTGTACCGGCCACCTTGCAATACTCGGATTTGCGTTTGACCACCCATCTTTCACCCTCATTCCGGCAGCGCGTGCGCTTTATTTTGCCGGTGATGCGTTTTCTGGCCCTAATTCTGCTTATCATTGCCCTGGCTCGACCCCAATCCGGTAATGCTCGCGAGATAATTTCTGGGGAAGGAGTCGATATCGCAATTGTATTGGATATTTCAGGAAGCATGGCCGCTCTGGATTTTGAGCCTAATCGCTTGGGGGCGGCGCGACGAGTTATTCACAACTTCATTGACAGCCGCCAGTATGACCGGATTGGGTTGGTTATTTTCGCCACCGAAGCCTTTAGCCAGGTTCCACCAACTCTGGATTACAATGTGTTAGAGCGGATTCTTGATGAGACTCAAGTCTCTTGGGATATTGGCCTGGATAGTGGGACCGCGATTGGCCTGGGTTTAGCCAATGGGGCTAATATGTTACGCGACTCCGAGGTCAAAAGCAAGGTGATTATCTTGCTCACAGATGGAGCCAATAACTCAGGCCAAATCGACCCTCTGACGGCAGCCGAAATTGCCAAGGCTCTTGGTATTCGGGTTTATACCATCGGCGCTGCCCGACCTGGCCCGGCGGCGTTGCCTTTTCCCGATGGCCGGATTGAATATCGAGATTCTGAGATTGATGAAGAAACTTTAAAAGAGATTGCCGATATTACGGGCGGGCTTTACTTTAGAGCGGAAGATGAACGGGGCTTACAAGAAATTTATGATACCATCAACGATTTGGAACGTTCGCAAGTGGAAGTGCGAATTTTTACCCGGTATACCGAGCTGGCAGTCTGGTTTGTTCTGCCAGCCGTACTGTTGCTGGCTTTAGAAATGATCCTCCGTCGAACGATTTTGAGAAAAATCCCGTAGATGGTTTAATAAAGTTATCTCGTTTACCTCGTTCCCAAACGGAGTTTGGGAACGAGGTAAAGAAAGTTTTTTACATGAGATTTGCCGAACCAACGTATTTTCTATGTTTCATTCCTCTAGTTTTGTTGATTATCTTTGTGGTGTTTTTAGCCAAACATCAGAATAACACCATTGCTCGTTTGGGTTCGCCTGGCCTTATTGCTAGATTGAGCGCTACCGTCAACTGGCGAGGTCGCCTGTGGCAAACGAGGCTTTGGTTTATGGTGTTGTTCTTTTTAATCATTGCTCTGGCTCGACCTCAATGGGGAAGTCATGTAGAATATATTGAACGGCGTGGCGTTGAAATTATGGTGGTTCTGGATATCTCAGAGAGCATGATGGCTGAGGATTTTTTACCTAATCGTCTGGCACGAGCTAAATTGGAAATCAGCGAGTTGATGGACCAATTGGAAGGCAACGAGATGGGGCTGGTTCTTTTTTCTGGGGCAGCTTTTGTTCAATTTCCCTTGACATCGGATTTTGCTACGGCTCGCACGTTTTTGGATGCCGCCCACCCCGGGCTTATCTCCCGGCCTGGTACAGCTCTGGCCGAAGCGATTCAAATAGCGATGACCGGTTTTAATGAAGAACGAGCCACGCAAAAGGTCATTGTATTGCTCACCGATGGTGAAAGCCATGAAGGGGATGCCTTTGCCGCGGCCCAAGAAGCCTTTGATCAGGGTATTATAATCTACACCATTGGCTTTGGCTCACCCGATGGTGTGCCTATTCCCGAGTACGACCAACTGGGGAACTTACTGGGCTATAAACAGGATAAACAGGGTGATACGGTATTAACCCAATTGGATGAACTTACTTTACAGCAACTGGCTTTGATGACAGATGGCCGCTACTTTCGAGCATTACCCGATGGCCGTGAAGTTGACTCTTTAGCCAACGAAATTAAAGATCTACAAACCAGCGAACTAGAGAGTCGCTTTGAAACCCGAGGCGTTGAACGTTTTCAGTGGTTTTTATTTGTTGCGGTTATCGCTCTGACCGTAATCGAATTGATCCCAGACCGGCTCAGGGGCAAGACACTGAAAGAAGAGCAGCAGCATCCTGTACCCTCATAAAAAAGGAGTACAAAACTACAATTTTGTACTCCGTAGCTGCTTTAGCAACTCTAGTACTACGAGGAGTCACAATGAAACAGACAAGGCAAATAATTGTAATAATAGTGACCCTGATTTTAATAACCGCCTGTGGTGAATCTGCAGCCAGGTATAATAATGCTGGCAACCAGGACTATGAAGCCGAAAATTATACCGAGGCTGTCGATAATTATGTGGCTGCTCAACGTGAGAACCCTGATGTGCCTGAACCCTATTACAATGCCGGTAATGCCTATCATCGTCAGGGTAATTTTGACTCGGCGGCGGCTCAAACTCAGCAATCGATCCGTTCCTCGGAAGGGGAGGTAGCGGAAAATTCTTATTATAACTTAGGTAACACTTACTTTAAGGTCGAAGATTGGTCCGCCGCGATTGACGCCTATAAAGAGGCTTTGAAATTAAACCCCAATGACCTGGATGCGAAATATAATTTAGAGCTAGCTCTGAAGAAGCTAGAAGAACAGCAACAACAGCAGCAACAACAACAACAACAGGGCGGGGGTCAGGGTCAACCGCAACCAAACCAGGGTGGTGGCCAGCAGCAACAACAGCAGGGTGGGGATCAAGGCGACCAACAAGACCAGCAAGGCGGTGGGGGACAACCAGAACCCGACCAATCAGGGCAATCCGGTTCTCAGGATCAGCAGAACCAGCAGCAACAGGGTGGCTCAAGGGGGCTTACTCCGCAAGAGGCTGAACAGTTGCTCGATGCTCTAGGCCAAGACAGTCAAACGTTACAGGAACGGTTACAACAAGGGTTCTTTGCTCCCGGACGGCCACCAGATAAAGATTGGTAAGATAGATGGGAATTTGATGACTCGCCAACTTAATAATCGGGTTCAAATAAAAATAAGATTTATACCGGCAATTCTCTTGGCCTTCCTGGTTACATTTGGGTCAAGTTGGGTGGCGCTAGCGCAATCTCCAATTACGGCTCATGTTGAGCCAACCCGTCTTTCAATTGATGACCAGTTCACTCTCAATGTTACAATCAGTGGTGATTTTCTGACCATTCCAAATCCCGATCTATCACAACTGCAAGATTTTGTGGTGGTTAGCAGCAGCACCTCTACTCAGGTTAGCATTGTCAATGGACAGATGTCGTCTCAGAAGATTTTTCTTTATCGTTTGAAGCCGCTCGTTGAGGGCAAGCAAGTGATAGGCCCCATTAGTGTTAATATCGGCGGAAATATCTATCAGACTGACCCTATTGAAATTGAGGTCTTTGGCAGTAATAGCCAGATATTGCCACCCGGCCAAGATGTCCCCGATACGGCTGCCCCAGATACGTTGGAAGGTCAGGATTTTTTTATTGAGGCAGAAGTTGATAATACAACCCCCTATCTGGGTGAGCAAGTCGTTTACACGTTTAGACTTTATCAAGCCGCTAACTTTTTAGGGCAGCCCAATTATGAACCTCCAGATTTTACGGATTTTTGGAGCAGCGAGATTTTATCGCAGCCCCATTACAATACTGAGGCCAGTGGACGACAATATCTGGTGACGGAGATTCGTACAGCTCTTTTTCCGGCCAACCTTGGCTCTCTTACCATTAAACCCTCCACCTTGATTATTCCGGGTACAGTATTTAATCCAGATATTAAACTGGAAACAAATCCGGTTGAGGTGGAAGTTCGGCCATTGCCAGAAGGCGCCCCCGAAAATTTTAGTGGTGTTGTGGGACAATATAACATCAAGGTCAGTCTCAATGAGGTTGAGGCCAAAGTCAATCAACCTGTCACCTTATTGGTGGAGATAGAAGGCACTGGTAACATTCAAACCCTGACCGAACCAACTTTGCCTGAATTGCCGGATTGGCGCGTTTTTGAAAGCCAGGCATCGACCACAATTGATACAGGCGAAGATGCCGTTAAAGGACTTCGTCGTTATGAACGCCTGATTGTACCGGGTCGGCCAGGCGAACAGATATTTCCGGCCATCAGTTTTAGCTATTATGACCCTGAGGCCGAGGTATATCGAGCCATTAGCAGTGACCCTATTCCCATAACGATTCTCCCCGATGAGTCGGCCCAGACCTTGCCTCCCATTGTTGAGGTTGGTAAGGATGGAAAGATTTCCCTCGACCGAATTTCTGCCGACATTCGGCACATCAAGCCTGTCCCAACAACCTTAAGCACTACCGAAAGTTTATCTTCTGTAGCTTGGCTTTTATATAGCTGTGGTTGGCTTTTGCCGATATTAATTGTCGGCAGTGTTCAAATATGGCAGCGTAAGCAGCGCCGATTGCGCCAGGATGTGGCTTACGCTCGTGATGTACGTGCCCAGCGTGTAGCTCTCAATACTTTAGCTGAGACCCAGCATGAGCATGGAGCTAACAAGGCTAATGCTGCCAGTCGGGCGTTATTAGGGTATCTATCTGATAAACTTAACACACCAACGGTTGGATTAACTACCAGTGACCTGATCAGCTTACTCACCGAATCGGGGCTTGATGCTTCGCTGACTAAGCGGATACAAACGCTCTTGCATCAAATTGATATTGGCCGTTTCGCGCCTATTACCAGGGGAAGGGCCAGTACCATTATTGCCGATACACACCAGTTAATCAATGACCTCGAAAAATCATTTGGCAGGCGAAGATGATATCAATTACCAATGTCCAATTACCAATCACCAACCTTTGGAAAGGTATAATGGGATTTTTGGTAGTTGGTTTGTTGCTTTTGGTAGTACCACTCAGTTTAGCTCAGACGCAGGTGAGTCCTACAGAAGCAATGGCCGTGGCAAATCGAAACTATGAAGCCGGGCAGTATGCTGAAGCTATTGACGTATATAAGTCTATCGTAGCGGCAGGTGTACACGATAGCGTCCTTTATTATAATCTGGGTAATGCCTATTATAAGCACGGAGACTTGGGATGGGCTATATTATATTATCGTCGAGCCCAATACCTTAAGCCACGAGACTCTGATGTTAGAAACAATTTGGCTGTGGCCCGGTCTCAAACCGTAGATCAACTTGAATCCGAGCAAGGTACTCTGACAAATTTTGTTCAAATTGCCGAAGCATGGCTCACTCTGGGCGAAGCTTCGATTCTGGCGCTGATTTTGTGGTTGTTCATCGGTCTTTTTGCTTTGGTAGCCGTCCTCTCCGGGCGGCTACGCCGCTTCAGCCTATGGGCAATTTCTGTGGTGGCCCTGTTCTTGGTTATTGGCTTAATTTCAATGGTGAACCGTTATTACGTCGAAGAGACCACTCCTCCGGGTGTGGTTGTGGCGCAAGAAGTTGATGTTACCAGTGGTCCCGGCGATGCCGAGCAATATTTGGTTGAGTTTAATCTGCATGGCGGGGCCGAGGTTCGGTTACTGGATAGCCGTCCCGGCTGGCGTCGGGTTACGCTACCCGGCAATGATTTTCAGGGTTGGGTTCCTGCCGAGGCGGTTATCCCAGTCTACGATACCCAATAGTCTGGGCCAAATATTATCTGCTATAAAAAGAAAACCGGCAATCAGCCGGTTTTTTAGTCTCAGTGAATAGTATAGTTATCGTCAGCCTTGAACCTTACTTCCGGCATGTCGATGTTCTTTGTCGATTTCTGGTAGTATCGCTTTGGCGAATAGATGTTGCATCTGTGCCCATGACGGTACAGATGGGGCTACATGAGTCTGGATATGGTAGGTCAAGTTGGTCCACAAAGCGCGGACGATGGCCTTAAACGGTGGATAATAACGTATATTGACCAGACGCGTGCTGTAAGGGCCGGTGTAGCGGGCCAGTTTTCGATTTCGAGTAGCAGCGGAATACATCAACCGTTCCAGGAAGTTGAAAGAACGGGCGCGTGAGTAATCTACATCACGGGCGTGACGACCGGCCAGGGTTGAGTGATGATGTTGCCGGTACTCTGCAAGAGCCTGGTCCACCTCGTCAGGGCGTCCCCGACGCAAAGCCCGAGCCGTGCGGTCTACCAACCACTCAGCCGATTGGAAGGCCCGTCCGATACCATTACCCCACAACGGGTCCGAAGTGAGCGCTGCATCGCCGACGAGAGCCAGGCCGGGTGCTGTCGTGGTGCGGGAGATATTGGGCATGTTCAGCATGCCCCGCATCTCTGTGACTTGCTCGGCTGCTCTCAAATTGGGGCCATTAGGTAGAGTCTCAAAGAATTTTATGAAATTGCCTTGCACATCACGTTTGAACTCGGCCAACTCCGATTTGGGTAGCATCAGGGCCAGAACAGTAATGCCATTATCATTGGGCATGGCATAGGCGACATTCGGTTCTAGCTGCCATACTTGCGAGCTTTGACCAGTGACGAGAGGCAGGTTGCGAAAATGGGCGAAATAGATGAAGCGCTGATTGGGGTCTACCTTGGCTGGTAAACCGGCTAACTCGGCTGTCGGTGAGTAACGACCATCAGCCCCAACGACAAGTTGCGCGTGTATTTCTATCGATTCCTTGTTAGGGCCATTTGCCCGGAGTCCAACAACCCGGTTGTCATTATAGATAAGCTCACGCAGGCTTGTCCCTAGCAGAAAATCAACCCCTTGTGTTGCCGCTGCATGCCGATGGAGCAGTGGGTCCAGAATTTGGCGACGAATGTTATACCCATAGTGTTTGGCGTTTACCCCACCCCCTATCCATCCGTAACGAGTCCATGTTTTGCCGCCGTTACGAACACCCCCGGCGGCCTCAATGGCTTCGGCAATACCAAGACGTCGCATGGTGGGCATAACATCAGATTGAATAAAATGGGTTCCCACTTTTTTGTAAGCGTTGATGTCCTTATTACGTTCTAGCAAAGCCACCCGAAGTCCTTCTCGGGCAAATAAAGTGGTAGCAGTGGTTCCCGCAATACTGGCTCCTACAATGGCTACATCGTACTTTAGTATCTGCTGTAAGTTGGACATGGTCTCTCTCCTTAATCGTAAAAACTGGTAAAACCTATGAAACTAATTCGGGTCTTAATTCTAGTGATGCCTGGATGATGATACTGGCTAATTGGTCGTGGAAGACATTAATCTGGGCACTATGTTCTCGTTTGTGGCCGTAGAAGTTATAAACAATAAAATCTTCGAGACTATATTCCGGCCCATACCAGGGCAATGTTCCATTTTGGCGTCGCTCTTTGACGGGAATTCGGGCCAGCAATCTCATCGCTTCTGCCCGAGTCTCGGTATATTCGGCCCATACCTCTTGTGCTGTTTGGTGGCGACGTTTGGCGACCTCGTCGTCATTAAACTTTTGAGCATCGGCAATATATTGATCGAGGGTTGGCGTAGGGCAATTGCTCGAAAACGAGTGAAGAACATCAACCAGCAAATGCTCAAAAGAAGCCAGATGGGCGATGATATCCTTAACCGACCATATTCCGGCTGCACCTTCTGTATACCAATCGACGTCTGGTATACCATCAATAGCTTCTAGTAGGGTTTGGTGTCCATATTTCAAAACGTCTAAAGCATTCATAGTAATGTCTTTCTCTAAAGGATTTTTAGGAGTGCGGAATGAGTCCGCACTCCTGATTTTATCTGAGAATCCGTCCTAACAGGTAGAACTTGCGTGAACCGGATGCAATAAATTGTGGACTCTCGATGTGACTGCCTTGGGCAGATGAATAGACCAGTGCTTTTTTGGTGAAGCAGCTTTTGAAGCTGACTTTATGGCGCTCAACAAGCGAAATTGTTCTGCTTCTTTGAGGCGATCACTGTGAATACTCTTTGCGACGTCGGCCATTATTGTAGGATCAAACATGATAGTCTCCTTTTTATCGATTCTTTCCGAATTTTGATGATTAGTAGATTTCAACGATTGCCGGGTAAGCGATTTAGACGACAGTTCCTTCCAGCGGATAACTTGCATCCAGCCAATCCATCAGCCCGCCCGTATAGCGGCGTAGTTTCTTGAAGCCATAGTTACGCAAGACAAGGTAGGAGATGAAGCTGAAATGACACCATTTGTTTGAGGAGTAGAGAACAATCTCATCATCCGCTGAAAGTTGCTTCATGGCTTCGAACATATTTCCGAAATGCAATGACCCAGGAATATGCATAAGGTCGTAAGCCTTATCATCTAATGTCATAACCAGCTTAAAGTTGTCACCGCTTTCTAATTTGGTTTTTAGTTCTTCTCTTCCGATGGTGTTCATTTTGTTGCCTCGTGAAATCACTAAATTGTTACGTTTATGTGAGAATTATAAAAGAAAAGGGGGTGGAGTGTCATCAACCCTAAGGTTGAGAAAGGGGGACTATTGTTGGAGAGGGAGGATGGAGTACTGCAAGGGCTTTAAATACCTTTTTGCATAAAAAGACCCGCTGCTTTGTGTAGCGGGTCAATTCTTTAATGTAGTGCAAGTGACAGGGTTATTTTGTTGCGCACATGGTTAACTCCTACTTGTTCCAATCTATCCTTCGACGGTATTAGATGAGGGCCACTTCTGCATTGGGCCAGCGCAGGTCCTCTTTTGTGACCATCTTCCAAGATCCCATCACAATCTTACTGAGTTGTTTCTGAAACGTTTGAGCCAGACCCGTAATGTCGCTAGCGGCTCTCACTGCCTGTATACAGCGGTCCAAGACCAGGCTGCCCATTGTCGCCAGCGTCATCCCCAAGGCATAAATTGGGTTTAAGGTATAGACTGCATCGCCAAATACCAGAAAGCCCTCCAGATAGCGTGACAGCTTATCATAGTGGCGCAGCCTATCTTCGGTGTTACGGAAACCATACGGCTTTGAGAGTGGTTCGGCGTCCTTGATTGCCTCGTACAACTGCTGGCTGGGCAGGCTGCGAGCAAAGGCCATAAAACCTTCCTCGTCGCCGGGTGGATAGTCATGCGCCATCCCAACCAACGACACATACCACCGGTCATCCTCAATAGGGATAATCACCCCACCACGAGTATTATGAGGCGGTTCGGGCATGATATACAGGCTCTTCCAATCGTGATTAAAGTGATGTGGCTGCCGGTAAATACGTGTCTCATAGCCTGGAAAGGCATTGATAACCGATTCTTGAGGCGGTGCATAGCCAAGACTCTCTAACCACTGCGGGGCATGCGACCCTCGCCCACTGGCATCCACCACTAAATTAGCCTGCAACTCGCTATCTTTTGCCTGTGGTTCCACTCGGTTATGCAGACGCACGCCGGTGACAACTCCCTGGCGCTCATCGAAACTCAACCCGGTCACTTCATGCTTTTGCAGGAAATTCACATGAGACGACTCTGCCAAGCGGTGGTAAATCGTGCTATCTAACAATGGCCGACTGGATGCAGCAGTTTTGACGGTCGAAGGGTACGATGGTGAATGCCATCCACCAGACTCGAAGTAGGCAATTTCACGTTTTGGATTAATCGAAATTGCCCCTTTGGCGACCAATTCAGCACTCAGGCCGGGGAATTGCTTTTCCAAAATCATCTGACCACGCGGTTTCAGAGTATGGGCATGTCGCGCTTGTGGCACACCATGACGAAATTCGGAATTGTCGGGCAGATGATCGCGTTCGATGACCGTCACTTGGGCAAAGTGATTGGTCAAAATGTGTGCTGCGGTTAACCCGGCAATACTGCTGCCAATCACTATGGCATGATCAAAAGCGTCCTTCCCCAGATTCTTATTATTGGTTATACGTTTGCCCTTCATTTTATTACCCCATCTTCTCTTGGATTTACCAAGTATCACGTCTCTATGGTTGGAGTATAAAAGAAATGGGGGTGGAATGTCATCAACCATAGGGTTGAGATGATAATTCTTAGGGGGACTAATTGGGAGAACAAACACGAAGGTGAGTCAAGTTGATAGAACCTGTCTCTAAGAGTATAATCCAAGGCGTTGTATTTATCATAAAACTTGTTTTTAGAGGGGGTATTCGTGGAAATCATAAAGACCAATCATAGCCGCATCAATGAAGTCGATTTTGATAATTTGGGCTTTGGTAATATTTTCTCGGACCATATCTTTAGCCTGACCTATCAGGATGGAAAGTGGGGATCGCCGCAAATTATCCCCTTTGGCGAGTTCAGTATAGTGCCTTCTCTAATATCCCTGCACTATGGGCAGATGGTCTTTGAGGGGTTTAAGGCGTTTTGTGCGAAAAATGGGTCGGCTCATATCTTTCGTGCCGACAAACATCATGAGCGCCTCAATAAATCGTGTCAAAGGCTCTGTATCCCTGAGATAGACTATGAGACATTTATCAACGGCTTGGAAACCTTATTAAGCGTAGATAGAAATTGGATTCCCAGCCAGAGAGGGGGAGCCTTATATATCCGGCCTATTGTCTTTGCCACAGATTCCAGTATTAATGTGTACCGGTCTCATACCTATCGCCTCATTATCATGACCTCGCCGGTGCAGGATATTTTTGACCGAAGTGCCCCCATCAAACTTATGACACCGGGCAAATACGTTCGGGCTGTTGTCGGCGGGCTTGGCGAAGCGAAAACACCTGCTAACTATGCCGCGTCCTTGCTTCCGCTGCAAGAGGCTCGGCAACAAGGATATACTCAAATATTGTGGCTCGATGGGGTTGAAAGGAAATACATCGAAGAAGCTGGAGTTATGAATATCTTCTTTTTGATTGATGATGAATTAATCACCCCCCCTGTCAGTGGCACGATTCTGCCCGGCGTGACGCGCGACTCGGTGATTCACCTGGCAAAAGAATGGAATCTAAATGTTTCTGAGCGAAAAATCTCTATCGACGAGGTTTTATTAGCCTCACAAGAGGGAAGGTTGCAAGAAGCAATTGCGGTTGGCACGGCGGCTGTTGTCTTGGCGGTTGGCGAGATTCGGCACCAAGACCATTCCATGATTATCAATGACGGAAAATTTGGCCCACTCTCTCAGAAATTATACGATGAGATTGCAGGCATACATTACGGAGAAAAAGCAGATAAGTTTGGCTGGTGCCATCCCATTTGAACTTTTGAAATTTGTTGTAGAGCGAACAACGATTCTCATTATGAGGAGCCTGCATCCTCAGACGCAACGACGTTCGGCATCTGAGGATGCCTCACTCCTCCCAATTGATCAAAAAATTTAACTAATTTCCAAAATGAGAATTACTGGAAGGGCGAACAACGATTTGACTCATCAGGAGTGCAGGAATACTCTGCAAGCTACAAGAAAGGACCTTCATCTTATGAAGATAGATCAACTATCGAAAATGATAATAGGAAAGGGATAATGGCGGCCTCACATTTAATTGTTGACATAAGTGATGAGCTTTTGACCGTTACCATCAATCGACCAGAGAAGCGCAATGCCTTAAGTCGAGTGGTTCTGGAAGAATTACGAGATACCTTTACCAAGTTTGCCAGCCATGATACACTTCGGGTGGCTGTCCTACGGGGCGCCGGAGATAAAAGCTTTGCGGCTGGCGGGGATTTGCGTGATCTGGCTACCATCCGAACCCGTGATGGGGCGGCCACAATGGCAACTCAGACCAAGGTCGCTTTAGATGCTATTCGTAATTTTCCGGTTCCTGTGGTGGCGGCGCTCAATGGCGATGCCTTGGGTGGTGGCGCAGAACTGGCATCAGCATGTGATTTTCGGGTTCTGGCGGCACACGCGCGAATTGGTTTTATTCAGGGCAAGCTCAATATCAGCACAGCCTGGGGTGGTGGAATAAATCTATTGCAGTTGGTTGGACCTGCCACCGGATTGCGCCTGTTGTCGCGTAGCGAACTTCTGGATTCGCCTACAGCCCTATCAATTGGTCTGGCCGATGCTGCGGCAAAAGAAGGTCAGGGATTGGATGATGTTCTTCAAGAATTCCTGGCCCCCATGCTTCGGCAGGTCCCCCAGGTGATGCGAACCTTTAAGGCGCTTGCGGTACAAGTGCGGGCTGGTCGGCCCCGGTCTGAGTTGGAGGCTCTGGAGACCGAACTTTTTAGCCATCTTTGGGTTCACAATGACCACTGGGCCGCTGCCGACAAACTTCTCAAATAGGTTTTCAGGTGACTGGCACTTTTAACTTATACATAGGTGCGATATCAAAAGCCTGCCCGAATTTGCTTGGGTGAAGTGCCAGTCACCTCATAAAGTCACAAAGAGGTGAACTATGAGCAATTCAAAAAACACTCATCAAAATAATGATCCGGGTCTTCCCCGGCCTGAGACGCTCTCCGGGATTGAAATACCAGCCGTCATGACACCAGAGATGGTCGGGGCTAAAGCTCCTGAATTACCGGGACAGTACCCCTTTACCCGTGGCATCTTCCCAAATGGATATCGTGGGCGGCTGTGGACCATCCGGCAGTATTCCGGCTTTGGCACGGCGGAAGAAACCAATGAACGTTACAAGTTTCTCCTCAATCAGGGCCAAACCGGCCTCTCAGTCGCCCTTGATTTACCCACCCAATGTGGTTATGATCCCATTGACCCTATGGCTCGCCCGGAAATTGGCAAGGTGGGAGTCTCCCTCTCGAATCTGGCTGAAGCTGAGATTCTGTTCGATGGGATTGATCTCAGCAGCATTTCCACCTCGTTTACCATCAATGGTTCTGCTCCTATGATTTACGCCATGTATCTGGCTGTGGCCGATAAACGAGGCGTTCCCCGCGACAAGCTGACGGGCACAATTCAAAATGATATTCTCAAAGAATATGTGGCTCGTGGCACCTGGATTTTTCCGGTACGCCCCTCGATGCGCCTGATTGCCGACACAATCCTCTTCTCAAATGAGGAAACACCTCGCTTCAACCCCATCAGTATTGCCGGAGCGCATGTTAGAGACGCCGGGGTAACGGCGGTGGAAGAAATGGGCTTCACCTTAGCCAACGGCATCGCCTATGTCGATGAGTTGCTCCGGCGTGGTGGTGATATCAACAAATTCGCTCGGCGATTGAGTTTCTTCTTCTATGTCCATATGGACTTTTTTGAAGAGGTTTGCAAGTTTCGGGCAGGGCGTCGTATCTGGGCGCGCTTGCTCAAGGAGCGCTATGGGGTAACGGACGAAAAGGCACTGCGCTTCCGGTTTGGGGTGGTTTGTGGCGGTTCTTCGCTACAGGCAGCGCAGCCTTATAACAATATCGTCCGGGTTGGCATCGAGAATATGGCCGCGGTGCTGGGTGGGGCGCAATCTATCTTTACCTGCGCCTACGACGAAGCTTTTCAGATTCCAACAGAGACCAGCGCCGAAATCGCCCTACGCACCCAGCAGGTAGTGGCCTATGAAAGCGGCATCTCCAAGACTGTAGACCCGCTGGGCGGCAGCTACTATGTTGAGTGGCTCACCGACCGCATGGATGAGGAAATCTCGAAGGTCATCAAGGAGATTGACGATTATGGCGGGGCCGAAAAGGCCATTGAGGAGGGCTATCTGCAACGGCGCATCGCCGAGCGGGCAAGCGCCCGCAAGAAGAGTATCGATTCCGGCGAGCAGGTGGTGGTGGGAGAAAACTACTTCCGGCATGACGATGAGAAAAAGGATTTCGGTGAGGTCTTTCGGCTTAATCCAGAGGTTGCGAAGCGCGTCACCGAAAAATATAATGCTATTATGGAGAGTCGCGATAATGCGACGGTCAAGCGGACCCTTGCCCGGCTGGAACAAGCCGCGACCAGCGATAATGAAAATCTGCTCCCTTACCTCGTTGACTGCTGTCACGCCTATGCTACGGTCGGGGAGATGGTGGGACGGCTCAAACGCCAATGGGGTGAGTTTCAGGAGCCGGTTGGACTGTAGTGGTGCCTGGTGTGAAGGAGGTAAAGCTCAATGAGCCTAAAAGGAAAACGAATTCTTATCGCTAAACCGGGTCTCGATGGGCATGATGTCGGGGCCAAGATCATCGCTCTGGCCCTGAGGGATGCCGGGGCAGAGGTTATCTATACGGGACTGCGCAAAAGCCCGGAGTATATTGCTCAGGCGGCTATTGATGAAGATGTCGATGCCGTGGGCTTGAGCATTCTTTCGGGTAGTCATAAGGAGTTGGTTGAGGAAATTGTGAAGTGTCTGCGTGAGTCCGAAGCCGACGACATCCCTCTATTTGTCGGGGGAACCATCCCGTCAGAGGATTATGCTGTCCTCAAGCAGGCCGGTGTCAGAGGAGTGTTCAGCGCCGATATGAAGGTCGAAGAGGTATTAGCCGCCATTGATCAGGAGTTAGCATAATGAATGGGGATGCAATAAATTCTGGGCCGCTTTCCAGTCTGCGTATTCTCGAAGTGGGCCATATCCTGGCCGGGCCCTATTGTGGGATGCTATTAGCCGACCTTGGCGCAGACGTCATCAAGATCGAATCCCCACAGGGCGATATGGCCCGTACCATCAGCCCGCACAAAATCGGCCCACATAATACTTATTTCGCCAGCTTTAACCGAAATAAACGCAGTGTTTGCCTGGACTTGACTACCGAGGAAGGGCAACAAGCACTTGGTCGCTTGGCCGCGGAGTCGCAGGCACTTCTTACCAATATGAGACCGGCTGTTATCAAAAAATTGGGACTGACCTACGAGCATTTGAAGGTCTGGAATGAGCGTCTGGTTTGTGTGGCCATAACTGGATATGGCCTTGAGGGTCCTTACGCCGACCGTCCTGCCTACGATTACGTCATCCAGGCTCTGGCCGGGGTTATGGCTCTAACGGGTGATCCCGATGGACCGCCAACAAAGGCAGGCTATTCTGTTGCCGATAACTCGGCGGGAATTATGGGGGCGGTGGGTCTTCTGGCTAAAATCATCGAAGGTAAGGGGGGACAGGTGGATGTTTCTCTCTATGATACTATCCTCTCTCAATTGAAC
>Ga0210124_1000821_pt1 | contig 14806 bp, 8 predicted proteins | sample Muzzi_PWC_D2_FD_185554 | JGI IMG/M metagenome (GOLD analysis project Ga0210124, IMG submission 185554) | Wetland microbial communities from San Francisco Bay, California, USA, that impact long-term carbon sequestration - Muzzi_PWC_D2 (SPAdes) | ecosystem: Environmental > Aquatic > Marine >... | reverse complement strand
CACATTCGCGGCTACCTGAAACAGGATCTCGACGGGAGCGACAAGCAGGAACTGACCGACAGTATCGAAAATTACCGGCTCGGGCTGTTGCCGCTGATCGTGCCGATCACCTTGCTGCGTCATCACCTTCGCCGACACCCGAACCGCTATATCGAGCGCTCGTATTATCTGCAACCGCATCCCGATGAACTGATGCTGCTGAATTCGCTCTGAAGGGCGCCGCGAATCAAGGCATGAATGAAGCGCCCCTCTCCCTGGTCTGGTTCCGCCGCGATTTGAGAATCAGCGACAACCCGGCCCTGCGCGCGGCCGCCGCCGCGGGGCCGATCCTGCCCGTGTACATACTCGACGATCTCAGTCCCGGCGCATGGTCGATGGGCGCGGCGAGCCGCGCCTGGCTGCACCGCTCGCTGCAGTCGCTCGATCGATCGCTAAATGGCGGCCTGCGGTACTTTACCGGCGACGCCGCCGAGGTGATCGCCGCCCTGGTGGCGGCGCTGTCGATCCGCGCCGTTTACTGGAATCGTTGCTACGAACCCTGGTGCAGCCGGCGGGATACGCAAATCAAGGCGGCGCTCGCCGCCGCCGGGATCGAGGTCGAAAGTTTCAATGCGTCGCTGCTCTGGGAGCCCTGGCAGGTTCGTAAGCCCGACGGCGATCCCTACCGGGTGTTTACGCCTTTTTACCGCAAGGGCTGCCTGTCTCGCGAGGCGCCGCGCGAGCCACTGGCGCCGCCGGACGAACTGCCGATAAGCGGGATTACGACCGCAGGTAACCGGCCGCTGGACGGGCTCGAGCTGCTGCCGCGCGAGAACTGGCATTGCGAGCTGACCGAACGCTGGCAAATCGGCGAACCGGCGGCCCAACTGCGGCTCGAGGAGTTTTGCGAAACGACGCTCGCGAATTATCGCGACGGACGGGATTATCCTGCGCTGGAGGCAACCTCGCGGTTGTCGCCGAACTTGTGTTTCGGGGAAATATCGCCGCATCAAGCCTGGCATCGCGCCGAGCAGGCCGCGATGCACGAAGACGGGGATGGACCTGGGCATTTTCAGCGCGAACTCGCCTGGCGCGAGTTTTCCTATCATCTGCTGTATCACTTTCCCGAGCTGCCGGAGAAAAACTTCAATCGCCGCTTCGACGCGTTCGACTGGCGCGACAACCCTGAGGGTCTCGAGGCCTGGAAGCGCGGTCTGACCGGTTTCCCGATCGTCGACGCGGGCATGCGGGAACTCTGGCAAACCGGCTACATGCACAACCGGGTGCGGATGATCGTGGCTTCCTTCCTGATCAAGAATCTCGGCATCCACTGGCGCGCCGGCGAGGACTGGTTCTGGGATTGCCTGGTCGACGCGGATCTCGCCAACAACAGCGCGAGCTGGCAATGGGTGGCGGGCTCGGGCGCCGACGCGGCGCCCTACTTCAGGATTTTCAACCCGCTGCTGCAAAGCGAAAAATTCGACCCCGCGGGAGAATACCTGGCGCGTTACTGCCCCGAGCTGGCCGGTCTGCCGCCGAAGCTGCGCCATCGGCCCTGGGACGCATCCGCGGCCGAGCTGCGTCGAGCCGGCATCGAACTGGGAGCCGACTACCCGCGGCCGATTCTGGATTTGAAAACCACGCGCGAGCGCGCGCTGCGGAGTTTCAAGGCATTGCCCTGAGGGGCCTCGCTCAGGCCGCGTCGATTTCCCGGATGTGTTCCTGGCAGATAGTCATTGCCTCGGCCATTTGCTGACCGCTCTTGAAACGCGCCTGCGCTTCTTTCTGCAACGCCTTGTCGAGAATGTTGTTGACGCAGTTCGGCAAATCCGAACGGTAGGCGCGGATGTCCGGATGCTTTTCATTGGCAATGTTGTACATCAGGTTGGCGATCGACTCGCCCTTGAAGGGCAATTCGCCGGTCAGCATCTGGTACAGGGTCACGCCCAGCGAAAACAGGTCGGCGCGGCCGTCGACCCGCTTGCCGGCCAGTTGTTCGGGCGCCATGTAATACGGGCTGCCGATCACCGTGCCGGTCTTGGTCTTGCTCGCGTCGGTGAGACAGGCGACGCCGAAATCGGTGATCTTGGCGATACGCTTTTCTTTGTCGTAGATGATGTTCGCCGGCTTGATGTCGCGGTGCACGACGTGCTGCTGGTGAGCGTAATCGAGCGCCCTGGCGACACTCATGATGATTTCGAATACCTGGTTCGGCGGCAACAGCGTCTTCGGCGTGCAATATGCGGTCAGGTCCTTGCCTTTCAGATAGTCCATCGCGATATAGGCCAGGTCCGACTCTTCGCCGACGTCGTAAACGGTGACGATATTGGAATGATCCAGCCTGCCCGCGGCCTCGGCCTCACGGAAGAACCGGGTGCGCACTTCCTCGCGCATGTCTTCCTCGAACTCGTCCGACAGGACCATGGTCTTGATTGCCACGGTGCGGCCGATCTTGTCGTCGTGGCCAAGATAAACCATGCCCATCGCGCCACGGCCGATCTCGCTGTCGATCTGATAGCGGCCCAGCTTCGGTTTTTCGATACCTGACTTGGCGGAGATCAGATTGGGTCCCGGGCCGCTGGTATTCCCTCCGCCCAGTACCAGCGTGTTGGCGGCCTGCTCGTTTTGTTCGAGGCGATGCTCGACGTCGTTGAAGGACGGATCGTGCCGGCGAATAAACTTGAATGCCGTTGCGGCCTTGTTGAATTGCCGCTTGCGCTCGTAATCCAGGCCCAGGTTGTAGATCTGTCCGAGCAGTGAATCGTCGACCAGGCAGGCGCGAAACTTTTCGAATGCGAGGTCGAGGTTGCCCTGTGCGTGCAGCGACAAGCCGAGCTGACGGTTCGCGGTCGACAGGTCGCTCTGTACCTGTCCAAGGCGCGCGTTCACGGACTGGCGTGTACCCAGAATCAGGTGCCCGACGATCAGCATCACCGCCGCGGTCATCATCGGCAACCACAGACCCTGGGAGCTCATCAGCACGAAATGCGCGTTGAATATGACCAGCAACAGGAACAGGCTGAGAAAATTCGCGGTATTGGTGCGAAACCGGCCCAGCACGAACATCAGGTAGATACCGAGCACGACGATGATTCCGCGCTGCGCCCAGCCGGCCCATTCCGGCAGGTGGAAGACTTCCTTGTTGAGCAGACTGGACACCGTGTGCGCGATGGCCATGGTCGGCGACATCGGTTTACCGGTCGGGGTCATGCGCGGCTGCGCCAGCCGCGGCGAGGTCAGGCCGATGATCACGATCTTGTTGCTGAACGCCGGCAATTCGACGCTGCCGTCGAGCACGTCGATCAGCGAGTAAGTCTTGAAAGGCGGCCGCCCGTCCTTGTCTTCGTAAAAGCGCGGATAAATATTGAAATTGATATCGGCTCCGAGACTCTTGCCGTTAAGGGTCGGGCCGACCCCGGCAATGTATTTGATGTCATCGGCCGACAGCCCCTTGGCGCGGGTGACCATCATCAATGCGAACGAAGGCAGGAAGTCCCCGCCGTGGCGAACGATTAGCGGCTGGTGATTATACTGCTCCGGAAAACTGACTACGCCGACACCGCCGACGCGTCGCGCCAGTTTCTCGATCGGCGGAAACAGTTCGCCGACGCTGGTGATCTCGGGACTGGGCCAGCCGAAACCTCTGCCCCCGGCGGCGTCGGGGCTGACCCCGGTCAGGATAAACCTGTCCATGTAATTCGGCAGCGATTCGGAAAGCTCTGCGGGCGGCCTGTCGGTCGGAATATAGGGCATCGCCAGTACGATGCGGCCTCCGGATTTGAATGCCTGGGCGAGGTTGTCGTCGCCGCGCAGCGTCGACTCGGTCATCGACAGTACGCGGTTGACCGATCGGGTCAGTTTGCGTTCCGCCTTGAGGACCTTGCGCAAATGGTCCAGCGACGAAAGCCCCGCCTCGTACTGCGCGGTATCGAGAGGCGTGGAAAATCCCAGCACTCGCGGCCTGGCCCGATTGAGCAGCTGCGTGGTCTCCGCGAGCACGTCGCGGGACCAGGGCCAGGAACCGAGTTTTTGCAACGACTTGTCGTCGATCGCGACCACCACGATATCCTCGTGCGGGTCCCTGGCCGAGGAAATCCTGGCGCCGAGATTGTATGCCTGCCGATCCAGCCCGGAAAACACGCCCGTTTCCGCGAAGACCAGAAACAGGAGCGTGATGACCAGTCCGATAAACCAGTCCCGCTTTATCAGGGATTTAAGTATCGACATTCGAGCTATGCTATTTCAAATCCTGGTAACCAATTGCAAACTTATAGCTTATGAAAGTGGCGTTGTCTGCTCGCAGCTGACAACAATATATGCCTGTCCGGGTATGCGAGGGACTTTGAGGCAAAACTGTGATGCGTGTCGCCATTTGGGCTATCTTCCCGGTTAACCGGGCTTGTTGTTGTCATCGAGATCAGTTTCAGGATTAATAATAGCAACCGCCACGAATTTTGCTCGACGGAAGCGGTGTTTCGCGTAACCGCCGCTTGCTGTGAATTCGACCGGTCTACCTAATCGCCCGAGGTCATCATGCCTGAATCGATCAAATTGCTGTCGAGCCCGCGTTTCCGTCCGTTCTTTCTGACTCAATTAGCGGGCGCATTCAACGACAACCTGTACAAGAACGGGTTGACGATATTTATCGCTTTCCAGGCGGCAAGTGTGTCGCAACAGCAAAGCAATACCCTGGTCAATGTCGCGGCGGGATTATTCATCCTGCCGTTTTTCCTGTTTTCACCGCTAGCCGGTCAACTCGCCGACAAGTATGAAAAATCGATGCTGATCAGACGCATCAAGTTACTCGAGATCGCGATCATGATTGTCGGCGCGGCGGCTTTTATTCTGCAGAGCCCGATCCTGCTGGTAGCGATTCTGTTTCTGATGGGCACGCAATCCGCACTGTTCGGACCGGTCAAGTACAGCCTGTTGCCACAGGCGCTCATGCCCACCGAGCTGGTCGGCGGCAATGCGATGGTCGAGTTCGGAACCTTCGTCGCCATTCTCGCCGGGTTGATCGCGAGCGTTTACCTGGTCGATCTGGGCTACCCGGCGATAGCTGCCGCGGTGGTCGCTGTCGCGGTCATCGGTTACTCGACCAGCCGCGGCATTCCCCGGCTCGCGCCGGCGGCGCCCGGGCTCGAGATCAGTTTCAATATCCTGCGTCAGACGCTGAGTATCATGCGCGAGGCACGCCGCAACCTGACCGTATTCTACGCCGTGATGGGGGTTTCCTGGTTCTGGTTTATCGGTATCACCTATGTCACCCAGTTGCCCAACTACGTGCGCTACGAGCTCGGCGGCAGCGAGCAGGTTTACGTTTTACTGCTGGCATTGTTCTCCATCGGTATCGGGGCGGGATCCTTCCTCTGCGAAAAACTGTCGGGACGCCGGGTCGAAATCGGCCTGGTGCCGATCGGTTCGCTCGGGCTGACGCTGTTCGGCGTCGACCTGTATTTCAGTCAGGGCCTGTCGTCCGGAGGCGGCCTGTTCGAAACGGTCGAGTTCCTGCGCCAGTCTTCGAGCCCGCGAGTCTGTATCGACATCGTCATGCTCGGAATCTCGGGCGGCCTGTTTATCGTACCCCTGTATGCACTGATTCAGGAGCGTAGCGAACCCCACAGCTGCTCGCGCGTTATCGCCGCCAACAACGTGTTCAATGCGCTGTTCATGGTGGTGGCCTCGGCTTACGGACTGTTCGCGCTGTCCGTCGGCGTTTCGATTCCGATGCTGTTCCTGATCATGGCACTGATGAATGCCGCGGTCGCGTTGTTCATTTTCCGGCTGGTACCGGAGTTCATCATGCGGCTGCTGGTCTGGATGCTGGTGCACCTGGTTTACCGCGTCGACAAGACGAGGCTCGAGAACATCCCCGAACGGGGTCCGGCCCTGCTGGTATGCAACCACGTCAGTTTCGTCGACGCGCTGGTGCTGGCCGGATGTATCCGCCGGCCGATCCGCTTCGTCATGTATTTCAAAATTTTCCAATTGCCGTTGCTGAACTTTATCTTCCGCACCGCGAACGCGATTCCGATCGCCGGCGCGCGCGAAGACCCGGAGATGATGGAGCGCGCCTTCGACGCGATCAGCGACGCCTTGCGCGACGGCGAACTGGTGTGCATTTTCCCGGAAGGCAAACTCACCGAAACGGGCGACATGGACAGCTTCAAGCCCGGCGTGAGCCGCATCCTGGAGCGCGACCCGGTCGGCGTCGTGCCGCTTGCGCTGCGCGGCTTGTGGGGCAGCTTTTTCAGTCGCGCTCACGGCCGCGCCATGTCGCGGCCGTTTCCGCGCGGCCTGCTGAGCCGCATCGAGCTGGTTGCCGGACGGGTCATCGACGCGCGCGACGCGAGCATCGAAACCCTGCACTCGAAGGTTCTCGAATTGCGCGGCGAACTCGCCTAGCCGCTCGCCTGGTCGCCCATCATCAGCTGGGGGTCGCGGCCGAGTATCCGGGTGAGGAATTCGCACACCGCGGCGACGCGGGCGACCTGCCGAAGGTCTTCGTGCACCAGCAACCAGTAGGTGCGTTCGACTGAAATCTGCGCGGGCAACACGACCTGCAGGCGCGGTTCGCGTTGCGCCATGAAACAATGCACCAGGCCGAGACCGATACCGTCGAGAATCGCATTGAACTGGGCGCTGACGTTGGTGCTGCGGAACACGACGTTGGCATTTCTGATGGTGTTATCGAAGAAGCGTAACTCCGACATTTCGACCAGGTCGTCGATGTAAGACACGAAATCGTGCGCCGCGAGGTCCTCGGGCGCCTCGATCGGTGGATGGGCGGCGAGATAGTCGCGCGAGCCGTACAGTCGCAGGCGGTAATCGCATAGCTTCCAGGCTACCAGTCGCCCGCGCTCGGGGCGCGAAAAGCTGATCGCGATATCGGCCTCGCGTTTAGACAGGCTCATGCGGCGGGTCTCCGCGACCAGCTCGATTTCGATATCCGGGTGCTCGCGGCGAAAAGACGCGACCTGGCGCGCGATCACCTGCGTGCCCAGCGCCTCGGGCGCTGCCACGCGCACGGTGCCGCCGAGGCGCGCATCCTTACCGGCGATGTCCTGGTAGAGGCGGTGCGAGCGGGTCTCGATTTCCTCGGCCAGCGGCAGCAGCCGCAGGCCGGCATCGGTCAACTGATAACCGCTCGGCGACTTGTCGAACAGGCGCACGTCGAGCTGTTTCTCGAGTGCGGTGATACGCCGGCTTACCGTGGTATGGTCGACATGCAGCCGCGCCGCGGCGCGCACCAGCTTGCCCTGTCTCGAGAGTTCGAGAAAATAGCGCAGATCGTTCCAGTCGTACATTCCTACTATGCGTCATTTCCGCGCAGCGGAAGTGACTCCTCAAAACGTCATCCCGGCGTGAGCCGGGATCTTGTTAAAAATGCCATGATTCCCGCCGATCGCTCCAGTCGCAGGTTCCCGTAACTCCTCGTGTCTGCTACGCAGACACGACTCCTCAAGAAATCATCCCCGCGTTAGCGGGGATCTTTACACGTTACCATTATATTAAGGAGATCCCCGCTTACGCGGGAACGACCAACATATGTGTATTTTCGCACAATAGATGTGAATTTCGCAGCCTTTCTTTGCACAAATATCTTGTCTATACTGGCGCCCCTTGCATCGATCCAGCCTGAATATCACGGAGCCATCATGAGCCAGCCAGCAGCAGCCGTATCCCCCGAAATCACCCGCCTGACCCATTACGTCAACGGCGCACACGTCGCCGGCACCAGCGGCCGCTTCGGCGATATCTTCAATCCGAGCCTGGGCGTGAAATCCAGTGAGGTGCCGCTCGCTTCACGCAGCGAGGTCGAGGCGGCGATCGCCGCCGCCGAGCAGGCCTTCCCGTCCTGGGCCGCCACCTCGGTATTGCAGCGCTCTCGTATCATGGCGCGCTACGTGCAACTGCTCTACAAGCACCAGGAAGAACTCGCGGAGCTGGTATCGAAGGAACACGGAAAGGTCATCGAAGACGCGATGGGTTCGGTTTTACGCGGCATCGAGGTCGCCGAGTTCGCCTGCGGCGCACCGCACGCGCAGAAGGGCGAATTCTCCGACAACGTCGCCCGCGGCATCGATATCTACTCGATGCGCAAGCCGCTCGGCGTGGTTGCCGGAATAACGCCGTTCAATTTCCCGGCGATGATTCCCCTGTGGATGGCCGGCATGGCCCTGATCACCGGCAACACCGTGGTCTTGAAGCCCTCCGAAAAAGATCCGTCCTGCCCGCTGCGCCTGGCTGAGTTATTCATCGAGGCCGGCGCGCCTGTCGGCGTGTTCAACGTCGTCAACGGCGACAAGGAAGCCGTCGATACCCTGCTCGATGACGACCGCGTCAAGGCAATCAGCTTCGTCGGTTCGACGCCGATCGCAAAGTACGTTTACGCCACGGCCACCGCCAACGGCAAGCGCTGCCAGGCGATGGGCGGCGCCAAAAACCACATGCTGATCCTGCCCGACGCCAACCTCGAGGACGTCGCCAACGCGCTGATGGGCGCGGCCTACGGCTCGGCCGGCGAGCGCTGCATGGCGATTTCGGTCGGCGTCTGCATCGGCGACGAGGTCGCCGACCGGCTGATCGAGATCCTCAAACCCCGGGTCGAGGCGCTGCGCATCGGTCCGAGTACCGAGCGGGGACTCGAAATGGGTCCGCTGGTGACCGGCGAGCATCGCGAAAAAGTCATGAATTACATCCAGATGGCCGCGGACGAGGGTTCGCGGCTGGTCGTCGACGGCCGCGACTTCGTCTGCGAGGGGCACGAATCCGGCTTCTTCCTCGGTGGGTCGCTCGTCGATCAGGTCAAGCCCGAGATGCAATCCTACCAGGACGAAATATTCGGCCCGGTGCTGCAAATCATGCGCGTCGGTTCCTTCGACGAGGCTGCCGCGCTGGCCACCGATCATCCCTATGGCAACGGCACTTCGATTTTTACCCGCAACGGCGCCGCGGCGCGCACCTTCGCGGACAAGGTCGAAGTCGGCATGGTCGGCATCAACGTGCCGATCCCGGTACCGCTGGCTTTCCACAGTTTCGGCGGCTGGAAGTCGTCGGCATTCGGTGATCACAATCAGTATGGCATGGAGGGCCTGAGGTTTTATACCAAGGTCAAAACCGTGACCTCGCGCTGGACCGACGACGGGCTCGAGGCCGAATTCATGATGCCGGTGCTGAAGTAAGATCACGCGCCGCCGGCTGTTGAAACCGGTACTTTAAAAATATCTCGCCACCCTGGCCTGCTACGGGGTGGCGTTTTCATTTTAGCCCTGACGGATTTGTGGTATCGGCGGGGTCTGCTCGGCTTCGCCGCGCTGTCGCCGTCGTCGATTACCTCGCCTGCTGCACCCGATCGACGCAGGCGGCGATGTCCGGATTACCTGAACGACTGAGCGCGGCCTAGTTGCTGAAACCGTAGTCGTATTCCATCGTGCCGCTGGAATTGAACACCTGCGCGTGGAAAGAAACGATTACGCGATCTTCTTCTCCCACATAGGGGAAGGGCATGTGTTTTATATGCGCCGGAAAGATGCACAGCTTGCCGTCTTGCGGATAGGAGTCCCAGGTGTTGTCGTGTAGATACAGGTTGCCGTAGTCGCCGAATCCGCCGGCCATGTGTTCGACATGCGGCCCATAGAATCGCGTCACACCGTTCGGTTGCTGCCCCCGATGCGATTCCGGCGAGCGGCTGCAATCGCCGGCGCGCACGTAGTAGACCCCGGACCAGGAACAGTTGCCGTGCACGTGCATCTCATGAAACGAGTGGTGGTTGGAGATCTGGAACCAGAGGCCGGTGATCGTCACGCTGACCTTTTCTCTTTCCCGCCACAGGCCCCGGTTGGCCTCGCGCGCGACCTCGACGATGCCCTGGCTGATAAATTCGGTGAGTTCGTTCAGCTCCTTGTGCAAAGGGTACTGCTTGAGCAAATCGTCCTTGCTGGCATAGGCCTGTTTCGGGCCGCGATGCTCGCGTTCGCGGTGCTGGTAAAAGAGTTCCAGCAGCGCGGGATTGACCTTTTGATAATGCGCGAATCGCTTGGCAAGCAGGGTGGTTGGCCATAGCCTGACGATATTCGGATTCGCATCCGTCTTCGGTTTTTTCGCCATGAAAAACTGCAGTTTGTTAAATTCGTCCGATTCTACGCGAATCAGGGCAACGATGCCTTGTTATAGCGCTGGCACTTGTCGATATAGGCAAGCGTGCTCTTCGGCATCGGCACGCGTGCGCCGGCAATATAGCCGATTAGCCGGCGGCCTTCCTGCACCAGGTCGCGGCCGTAGGCGACGCGCATCCGGGTCATCTGGTCGGCGGTGGCGGGAACCTCGGGCTTGAAGGCATCGAGCGTTTCGCCGAGGGCGACGAAGTTCGGCCAGACGCGGAATATCGCCGGGTCTTTTTTCATGGTTTCGGCGATTTGCCGGGCGGCGATCGCGTACTCGACGATCGGCTGCCTGATGCCGGTGAACATCGGGCTGTTGCAGAAAACCTCGATCATGCAGTCGGCGATCCGATCGATATCGCGCATCCCCTGGGCGATCTTGACGAAGCGGGACTGGTAGAAATCCGCCACCGGCATGGTAAAAGCCTTGAAGGGTTCGCCCCAGACTTCATCGATTCCCTCGCAGCCGCTATGGTGCCTGACCTGCTGGCCGAGGGTCAGCGCCTCCTCGAAGCAATCGCTGCACTCGCGCATCAACTCGTTGTTCTCGCTGACCTTGACCCCGAGCTCGGCGAGATCGACGATCGAGGTAAACAGATCGGTCGCGCGGTTGAACAGCGCGCCCGCCAGCATCGCGGCATTGACGCGCTTGCGCGCCGGATCGGTTTCGCTCTCGTAAGCCTGGCGCGCGAGATCGAGACTCTTGCCGGGAGTATTGATGCCGGCCTCGGTATGATGAAAAGCGCGCCGCGTGAGACTGTCGATGAGGCGCTTGCGGTTCGCCAGCGTGTCCTCTATCGGCGCGTAGTATCGAATCCAGTAACCGTCGTAGTAAACGTACTCTATCGAATCGACGGCTCGTCGATCGCCGTTCGCCGGTTGTAATTCGTGATTTTTGGTGGCGGTTGCCATTGGGTCCGCGGGATATCTAAGCATCGAGGAACTGACAATAGTATCTCAATCCGGATACAATAGTTATGAAATATGTAGGGGTAATCAATTAAAATTTTGGATAGTCGCCGCCACGCCCGGCTGCCCGGGCTCACCTGGTGAACCCACTTCGGATTATAATCGCCAGTTTTCCCGATCCTCACTTCTCCCCGCAATGGCGTTAACCATTCAAAGTTCGAATCGCGTCGAGACTCTGCAGGCCTGTCTCGCGCAACGCCTCGCCGATGCACCGCTGACCGATCCGTTTGCGCGCGAACTGATCGTGGTGCCGACCTTCGCGATGGGCCGCTGGCTCAACCTTCGGCTCGCGCAAAGCCACGGCGTCGCGGCCAATATCGACTACCCGCAACCCGCCGCATGGGTCTGGCGGCTGGCCCAGGATCTGCTCGGCGACCTGCCGCAGCAGGATCCCTATTCCCGTGAAGCCATCGGCTGGCGCGTATACGCGCTGTTGCCCGAACTGCTCGAGCAGGATGCCTTCGGCGTGTTGCGCGGCTACCTCGCCGACGACCGCAACGGCATAAAGCGCTGGCAACTGGCACAGCGAATCGCGCAGAGTTTCGATCGCTACCTGTGTTATCGCCCGCAGCTGATTCGCGACTGGTCCGAAGGCGGGGACGGGCAATGGCAGGCACGCCTATGGCGCGCACTGCTCGCCGACAGCGGACAACTGCATCGCGTCGCGATCCTGGCTCGAATGATCGACCGGCTGCGCCAACCCGGAACGGCCCTGCCGCTGCCTTCCCGGGTCAGCCTGTTCTGCCTGTCGACGCTGCCGGCGCTGTATCTGGAAGTGGTACGCGAACTCGCCGCTCATGTCGACCTGCAAATGTACCTGCACTGCCCCTCCGACCAGTACTGGGCCGATCTCGAAAGCGAGAAGCGCAAATCGCGACGGCAGTTGTCGCATCCGGGACAGGGGGAGCTGTTCGACGCCGGCAACGAATTGCTCGCCTCCTGGGGACGTCTCGGACAGGTCTTTCAGGACCAGTTGCTCGAACAGGGCGCCGACGGCGCGACCGACATCGATCTGTTCAGCGCTCCCGACGGCGATAGCCTGCTGGGACAGCTGCAGCGTTCGATTTTTTCCCTCGAAGCGAAATTCGGGCTGCAAAGCACGGACGATTCGATCAGTCTGCACGTCTGCCACAGCGCGATGCGCGAATGCGAGGTTCTCAGGGACCGCCTGCTCGACATGCTGGAGTCGGATCCGACCCTGAACCCGGAAGACATCCTGGTGATGATTCCCGACATCGCGGGATACGCAGCCTACATCGAGGCCGTGTTTCAGCAGCAGACCGTGCCTTTTAATATTTCCGACATCTCGTTGGCTGACGAACACCCGTTGGTGATGACCTTCCTGCAATTGCTGGAATTGCCGGGCAGCCGGTTCACGCAGAGTGAAATCCTCTCGCTGCTCGACAACGAAGCCCTGCGGCTGCGCTTCGAGTTCGACGCCGCGGCGCTCGCGCAAATCCATCGCCTGGTCGAGCAGGGTCATACGCGTTGGGGTATCGACGCGAAACACAAGGCGGCTCTCGATCTGCCGGCGACCGCGGGCAACACCTGGCAGCAATTGGGCGAACGTTTTTTCGCCGGCTTCGCGCTCGCCGGCGACGACCTTTGGCGGGGGATTTCGCCGCTGGCTGTCGACGACGAAGCCGGAGGCGTCGCTATCGGGCGTTTCTGGCACTTCCTCGACCGCCTGAACCTCTGGCGCGAACGGCTTGCGACCGGCCGCGGCGCCAGCCAATGGCAATCCCTGTTGGTGCAGCTGCTGGACGATTTTTTCGTCGAGTCGGATCCGCGCGAATCCAGGCTGCAACAGATTCGCGACGCCATCAGCCAGATCGGCGCGGCCGGCGACAGCGAGATCTCCCCCGATTTGCTGGCCTACCTGATGCAACGCCTGCTGAAAACCAGCGAGCAGAGCGGGCAACTCTATTCCGGCGGAATTACCTTCTGCGGCATGCGCCCGATGCGCAGCATCCCGTTCCGGGTAATCTGCCTGCTGGGCATGAATCACGGCGACTTCCCGCGCCGCGATCCGCCCAGCGATTTCGAGATCGTCGCCGCCGAACCGCGCTCCGGCGACCCCAGCCGTCGGCTCGAAGACCGCTACCTGATGCTCGAAACCCTGTTATGCGCGCGGCAAAAACTCTACCTGAGCTATACCGGCCGCAGCCTGAAGGACAATAGCGAAATACAGCCGTCGGTGCTGGTGCAGGAATTACTCGATTTCATCGATACGCACTTCGACGCCGGCGGCGATGCGACCCGGCCGAGCACGGCCCTGACCTGGGTACATCCGATGCAAGTCTTCTCGGCCGCGAATTTCAGCGCCGAGGGGTTCAGCTATAGCGACTACTGGTGCGCGGTCGCGCAGCGGATCCGCACCGGCGGCGAGACTGCGCCGCGAACCTGGCCGCGGCAGGCGCTCGCGGCCAGCGAGCATGGCGAGTCCATCGACCTCGCGCAATTGCGGCGCTTCGTTTCAGACCCGGTGCAGTACTTTTTTCGCCAGCGTCTGGGCATATACCTGCAGAGCGAGGACCTGACCGAGGACGACGAACCTTTCGAACTGTCGGGTCTCGACGCCTGGCAGATCAAGGCGCGACTCGCCGGCGACCGGCTTGCCGGACGGGAAGACGGCATCGAGCGGCTGCGCGCCGAGGGCCTGCTGGCGCACGGCCACGCGGCAGACACCCAGGTCGAGAGAATCCGCGACGACCTTGCCGGCGCGCTGCAGTCGATCGACGAATACACCGGTGCCGCGAAGCAGGCTCTGCCGGTGAAGATCGAATTCGACGACGGCAGCCGGCTGGAAGGGTCGGTGGTCGATTTTTATCCCGGCAAGAGCCTGATGGTCTGCCATCCCGGTAAATTCAAGGGTCGCTACCTGCTGGCGCTGTGGATCGACCATCTGGCGATCTGTGCCGTAGGCGCGGCCTCCGAGTCCGATTTCCCGAGCATCCTGATAACCGAAGACAAGTGCTGGCGAATCCCTGCGCTCACGGCCGGGGATGCGCGCGCGCTACTCGCGGATTGCTGTGCCCTGTATCGCCGCGGCCTCGAGCTGCCGCTGCCGGTGTTTCCGCAGACCAGCTACGAGCGGGCGCGGGCGAAGGATCGCGACAAAGCGGTGCAAAGCGCGTTGCGGTCATGGCAAAACCCGCGCGCCACGGGCGACAATACCAATGCTTACCTCAGGCTGATGCTGCAGGCCGGGTATCGCCTGCCGTTCGACGAACCTGAATTCGACCAATACGCAGATCGTTTTTATGCCCGCTTGCTCGACGAGGCCAGCGATCGATGAGCCGGCAGAAGATACTCGACGCGCGCACTTGCCTGAGCCTGGACTTGTCCGGCATGCGCCTGATCGAGGCCAGCGCGGGGACCGGGAAAACCTACACGATCGCGAACCTGTATCTGCGTCAGGTGCTGGTCGGCAGGGTTCCATCGGAAATCCTGGTGGTCAGCTTCACCAACGCCGCCACCGACGAATTGCAGCAGCGGATCCATGCGCGCCTGTACCAGGCCCAGCAGGTGTTCGCCGGCGGGCGAATTCCCGAGGACGAATTTCTCGATCTGTTATTGCAAGGCCACGCCGGCACCGATTCGGACGAGCGATTGCTTCAGGTCGGCCGTTTGCAACAGGCCCTGCGTAGCATGGACGAGGCGATGATCTCGACGATTCACGGATTTTGCGATGC
>Ga0210124_1000819_pt1 | contig 14833 bp, 15 predicted proteins | sample Muzzi_PWC_D2_FD_185554 | JGI IMG/M metagenome (GOLD analysis project Ga0210124, IMG submission 185554) | Wetland microbial communities from San Francisco Bay, California, USA, that impact long-term carbon sequestration - Muzzi_PWC_D2 (SPAdes) | ecosystem: Environmental > Aquatic > Marine >... | reverse complement strand
GCGGCTGGTGATCGATCACCTTGCGCGCCACCTCTTTGCCGAAGTCGGCATGGATGGTGGGATCACCGGCGAGAAAACGCCGCTCCATCAATGCGGTGCGCACGGTCTCGTCGGCCACAGCCTGGGCGATGCAGTCCCGAAACGTCCGCACCGAGTGGCCCACGTCCAGCTTCAGATCCCACAGGATCAGCAAGAGCTCGGAGGCGACCGTCCGCATTCGTTCGGTAAACCGCTTCGCCGTGAGAAACAGCAGATCCAGGTCCGAATGCGGATTAAGCTCTCCCCGGCCGTAGCCACCGACGGCCACCAGGGCGAGGGCTAGCGGGTTCTTCGCATCACCGTGGGCCACGGCGACGAATCCGAACAGGGCCTGCAAGAGCTGGTCGGCGGTGGTGGTAAGCTCGCCCACGACGATCGCACCGGAGGTGCCGGCCCGGTGACGGGCCTCGATCTCCTCTCGCCGTGCCGTGTACAGATCACCCGCCTGGGTGATCAGGGCGGCCCGGTCCCGTTCCAGAGATGGCGGGGTCGCGCGCCAGTCGTGGCTCGCAAAGGCCGCAAGGGTGTTCACCTCGGGCAGAAGCCAGCGATGGTCCGAATAGTTTCTGCGAGCCTCCATACCACTCACTCGACGTCAACTGGGAAGGGTCAATCTGCTTCGCGCTAGCAGACACAAAAACCACACACAACACCCGCCACATCGCCGCGACAACGGCCTCTCGCGGCAGAAGCCCCGCAACGACGGGCCCATGGCCGGCCGTCCAGCCACCATCAACCCGCGGGGTCGGTAGGGCGACGCCAGCGGAACAAAACGAGGAGCAGACAGGCGAGCAAGGCGCCTACGGCGTCAGCCGCAACATCCGCCAGGGCCGCCTCGCGGCCCGGCACGAATTGCTGGTGGTACTCGTCGGAGAGCCCGTAGAGGATGGCCAGGAGGGCCGCCCGGGTGAGGACGAAGCGACTCCCGCCGGCGCGCAGCGCAATGGCGAGAATCCCTGTAAAGCCAGCATACTCGACCGCGTGGTAGACCTTGTCGCTCACCAGCGTCGGCATCGGCAACGCCAGGTCCTCCTGGGCTGAGAGCCCGAAGATGCCCACGGCATAGACCACCACAATGGCCCATCGGCCCAACCGCCCGAGGGTCATGCGACGTGGCTCGGCGTGGCGGCAACGCGCCCTACCAAGCGGCCCCGATCGATGCCCGTTACGCGCAACGTGGCCCGCTGCCCGGGTTGTGCCGGACCGGGAAAGATGATTCGTCGCTGGGTGCGGGTCCGACCTTCTAGGTGGGCAGGGGCGCGGCTGGACTCCCCTTCCACCAGCACCTCTTGGAGGGTCCCGATCAAGCTCTGGTTGTGCTCGTCGGCAATCCGGCGCTGCGCCACAAGGAGCCGTTCCAGCCGTTCGGCCTTGACCGGCTCAGGGATTGGATCGCCCCACCGCTCGGCTCGGGTGTGGGGACGCGGCGAATACTTGAAGGCAAAGATGGAAGCGAAGCGAAGTGCCTCCACGGCATCCAAGGTCGCCCGGAACTCGCGCTCGCTTTCCCCCGGAAAGCCAACGATGAAGTCGGAGACGAGGGCGACGTCCGGCACTGCCGCACGGAGCCGCTCGACCCGGGACATGTACTCCGCGACCGTGTAGCCGCGGTTCATCCGCTTGAGCAGGGAATCGGCGCCGGCCTGGAGCGGCAGGTGCATGTACTCGCACACCTCGGGAAGCCTGACCATGGCCTCGATCAGTCCCTCCCCCAGGTAGTTCGGGTGGGAAGTGACGAAACGCACGCGCTCGATCCCGTCGACCGCGCTGACCCTGGCAAGAAGCTCCGGGAAGTCCACCTCGCCCTCGCCGGCGCCGCCCTCCTTGCGACCATAGGCATTGACCGTCTGGCCGAGCAGGGTCACCTCCCGGAAGCCCTCGGCAGCAAGACCACGCACCTCTTCGACGATGACCGATGCCGGCCGGCCGTACTCGCGCCCCCGGGTGTACGGGACGATGCAGAAGGAGCAGAACTTGTCGCACCCCTCGATGACAGTCACATAGGCCCGGAGGGAATCACGGCGTGCAGCCGCGAGGCCGAGTTCCAGATACTCCCCATCCGCCACGTCGACCACCCGCTCGCCGGCGGCCACGCGCCGCAGAACCGATGGTAGCCGCACCACCGCTCGGCTACCGACGACGAAGTCTAGCCCCGGTGCCATGCCCAGCAGGCTCGCCCCATCGCTCTGTGCGACGCAACCAGTGAGACCGATCTTGAGCATGGTGCGCGCGTTCTTGAGCCGGGCGAGGCGCCCGACCTCGCTCACCACTTTGTGCACCGCATGCTCCCGCACCGCGCAGGTATGCAGCACGATCACGTCCGCCGCGTCGGGGGTAAGCGCCTCCTGATACCCCTCGTCGAGGAGCATCCCCAGGAGACGCTCCCCCTCGTGGGCATTCATCTGGCACCCGAAGGCGTGAACGAATACCGTTGCCTTGGAAGAAGACCCGTCGCTGTGGCAAGTTGACATCAGTACAAACCGTGGCGTGAAACGACGATCGATAGTAGGTTGGCCCATCGGCTCAAACAAGCGACCACTGCAGTCAGGCTGACAGACCATTCGTCGCTCAACAATTGAGCCATTTCTAAGATCGGTCTCCTCTTTGTCCGGGAGGGTGGTTTGCACATTGATGCCGTTTGGGATGCCTGTCACACCGACCTCGCGGAGGTGGAGAAGGAGATCCGTCGCCATCTGCACTCCGACGCGGCGCTGATTCCGGAGGTCGGGAGCCACCTTCTGGACGGTGGCGGAAAGCGGGTGCGCCCGCTCTTGCTCCTTCTCTCCGCGCATCTGTGCGACTACGGCGGCGAGGGGTTGTACACGCTCGCGTCTGTCATTGAGTACCTGCATACCGCCAGCCTGCTCCACGACGACGTCGTCGATATGGCACAGATGCGACGAGGCCACGCGGCCGCCAACTCGATCTGGGGCAATCAAGCGTGCGTGCTGGTGGGTGACTATTTCTACGCCATGGCGCTCCACCTGGCCGTCGGACAGAACAGTCTGGAGGTGATGGAGATCCTCTCCAGCGCAACGGCCTACATGGTCAAGGGTGAGCTCCTCCAGATGGCGCACACCAAAGACGTCAACATCACCTACGACGCGTACGAGCAGATCATTACGTGTAAGACGGCGAATTTAATGGCCGCGGCATGCCGACTACCGGCAGTGGTCAAGGGGCTCGACGTCGGTCAGAAGAAAAACCTGCATGACTACGGCCACCACCTCGGCATCGCCTTTCAGATCGTCGACGACACCCTCGACTACGTTGCCAAAGAGGAACGCCTCGGTAAGCTGGTTGGGAAAGATCTGATGGAGGGGAAGGTAACCCTACCGCTGATTCTGCTCCTGCAACGGGCCGACCCTGCGGACCGGGCCATGGTCGAGGCGACCATCCTGAAGGACAATCTCGATCCCGGGGACCTCCAGAAGGTCTTCTTGCTCCTGGACCGCTACACCGTGCTGCAAGCCTGCATGGATCTGAGCACCGAACACATCGAGAAGGCTAAGGGCGCATTGCACAGCTTCCCCGACAACGAGTGGCGAGCCGCGTGCAACGCCATCGCCGACTACGTGGTCCAGCGCGATCTCTGAGGGGGCTTGACCAGGCCGGCAAGGCCTGGATCAAGCGGCCCAGACATGGGCGAATGTCCCCATAGGCGGGACATTTAGGTCCTGGACGAGCGCCCAGACGTCAACCTCTCACCGCGGGCCACCACCTAATATCTTGATTAAATTAAACCACTACCGAGCTCGTGCTGAAGGCAGAGAGTTGGAATATTTCTTGCTCTATAAGACTCAGTTTTAAGCGACCCACCATCGCGAGAGCGCGGACCTCAAGTCGCGGCAGGGACGCGCGAAAAGCGATTGGTAAGGCGCAGTCCACGATGGCCCGGAGTTAGACAGTGTGGCTCCTGCTGGTCGGAATTTTCATCGGAGCGGTGTTGGGGATGCTGCTGACCGCGCTGGTTGCGGCGCCAGCCCCTGCCCCGAACTGCGACCGGTGCTGCTTCGCTCCCGCGCCCAAGCCGCGGGCTTTGCGCGAAGCACGCTTGCAGGGGACACTACAGGCACCAGTAGGCGAACCCCAAAGCCTCCAGCGCTGACCTACTGCGTGCAGTCTTCACATCGATGAAGACCGCGCGATCTGTCCCACAGAGCCGCCTCAGCCATTCATCGTCGAGCTCTGCGTACTCGTGGTGGGCGACGGCGAGCACAATCCCATCTATCTGCGGCAATACGTGCAGATCGGCGATCTCCACTCCCATCTCCTCAAGGGCCTCCGCGCGAGAGGCCTTAGGGTCGTGGACGAAGACCTCGACGTCGTACGCCCGTAACTCCTCGATGATGTCCACGACTCGCGAGTTTCGTAGGTCCGGCACATTCTCCTTGAAGGTGAGTCCGAGGATCAGAACCTTGGATTCTTGTACGGTCTTGCCTGCCTTAATCAGCGCCTTGACCGTTTGTTCCGCGACGTACTTGCCCATGCCGTCGTTGATCCGACGCGCCGCCATGATCACCTGTGGATTGATTCCTAGCTCCTCTGCCTTGTAGGTGAGGTAGTAGGGATCAACGCCGATGCAATGCCCCCCCACTAATCCCGGTCGGAATGGCAAAAAGTTCCACTTCGTGCCTGCCGCCGCAAGGACGTCATTCGTCTTGATTCCCAGACGGTCGAAGATGATCGCCAGCTCGTTCATCAGACCGATGTTGAGATCGCGCTGGGTGTTCTCGATTACCTTTGCCGCCTCCGCGGTCTTTATGGTTGGAGCGCGATGGACCCCGGCCTTGATGACCATCTCGTAGACCGTCGCGACCTCCTCCAAGATCTCCGGCGTCTGGCCGCTCGCCACCTTTGCGATGTTCTCGACTCGGTGCTCACGATCACCCGGGTTGATCCGCTCCGGTGAATAGCCCAGGAAAAAATCCACCCCACAACGCTTACCGGAGCCCACCTCCAACAAGGGCCCACACACGTCCTCGGTGACCCCTGGGTAGACCGTCGATTCCAGGACGACGATGTCACCATCGGAGAGGTGCGGTGCGATGATCCGGCAAGCCGAGGCCACCGGACCTAGGTCCGGCGTCTTATGGCGATCGATTGGCGTAGGCACGGCAATCAAATAGATCGCCGCATCGTCGAGATCCGCCGGGTCGGTGGTGAATGCAATCTTCGCTGCCGCAAGTTCCGCATCGGTCAACTCACCCGTACTATCGTGACCCGACCTAAGCTCAGCGATCTTGCGCTCGCTAATGTCGAAACCGATCACCCGACAACGACGACCGAACGCGGCCGCTAACGGCAGGCCAACATAGCCCATTCCGATGACCGCAAGACTCGCTTCACCCGCCTCTAGGCGAGAAACGAGGGTGCCCATGAGCTCTCCTTTACAAGTGTGCGCGGTACCACGAGATAGCCTTCTCTAGGCCGCCACGGATGTCATACGCCGGGGCGTAATCTAGTAACGTTCGCGCCTTGCCGATATCGGCGAGAGAATGTTTGATGTCCCCTGCCCGCTCCGGCCCATGGACCGGCGCAATCTTCTTGTCGAGCAACTCGCAAAGCAGCGTGTAGAGCTCCAGGAGGGTGACCCGACTACCGGTTGCCACGTTGAATACCTCGCCGGCCACACCCGGCACCTCGCACGCCTTCATATTGGCCTGCACGCAGTCGTCGATGAAAGTGAAGTCACGCGTCTGCAAGCCATCGCCATGGATCGTAGGTGCCCGATCCTGCAGAAGAGCCGTGACGAACAAGGGGATGACCGCCGAGTACTGCGAGCAGGGATCTTGTTGGGGGCCGTAGATGTTGAAATATCGCAGGACGACCGTCTCCAACCCGTAAACTCTAGAAAAGACTTGGCAGTAGGCCTCTTGCGCGTACTTTGTAACGGCATAAGGGGAAAGCGGCTTTGCCGGCATCGTCTCGACCTTCGGGAGCGTCGGCGTGTCGCCGTAGGACGAGGACGAGCCCGCACAAACCAGGCGCCGAACCCCGGCATCTCGCGCCGCCACTAAGACATTCATGTGCCCATTCAGGTTGACGTCGTGGGTAGCGATGGGATCGGCGATTGATTTTGGCACCGACCCTAGCGCTGCTTGGTGAAGGACATAGTCGGCCCCATCCATGGCGTCGCGGACGGCGTTCATATTCCGCATATCCCCCTCGACCAGGCGGAATCGGGAACCCGCGCCCGTACCATCCACAAACGCAAGGTTGTCGCGCTTGCCGGTCGAGAAATCGTCGAGCACGCAGACGGAATCGCCGCGCGCCAGGATGGCAGCTACGAGGTTCGAACCGATAAAACCGGCACCACCCGTAACGAGGAAATGCATGAACGGACCCTACAGTGGGTAGAAAATCCGCACAGGACGAAGCGCGGCAAAGGGGCGGGATAGTAGATCTGCGCGCCCGCAGTGGCAACTACTATCGGACTACTCTTCTATGGTCACCGTTCGATCGCACCCCAGATTAAGCTTGGCGAGCTCACGCTGAATCTGGAAGGTGTAGCGGATGATGGCTTCACGGTCTGCTTCCGTGATCTGATCGAAGGACATGCTCACGGTTCGCAACTCGTCAGATTCACAGAACACTCGAACGACCGTTCCGACCACCTCCACTCGGCTCATTGGATTGGCCGAAAGATGCATAGTGAGCAGAACGTGGTTACGGACATCCAGATCATCGCACGGAAATGAAATCCCACATCCACTCAAAGTGGCCGGTACGATCTGTGACTTTTTTTCCGCCTCTTCGTCACGCCGACTTAGTATGTCGAGAAGGCAGCTCACCTTTTTATCCAGATGGTCGAGGAATTTTGCCACCTCCGGATCGAGTTGGCCGGAGAGCGTCCGACTCAACGAATAGTCGGTTTCCCCTACAAGATAGTCACGCTGCCTACGGCTAACCAACAGGGATCCCGACTCCCACTGCGCCCATTCCGCCGGCGGAATGACGTCGTACTCGAGTTCAATTGCGGCGTGTACCCGAACGAATTCGCGACGAGAGGTCATTTACCTGTCTCCATTCGTTTCCCGACCGCAACGCCGGGATCGTCCCCGATTTGGGGCCAAGCTCATTGCGTGTCCCTCTCATCGGCGACCCTTGGATAATCCTTGACCCAACGCCTTCGCCTGCTCCAACCCCCGATGCCTTACGCCCCCACCCTCGATCCCGGCTACTGCCAGCCCAATCCAGCCCGAGACACTTTACCTCTTGTCTCACAGCGGCTACTGCAGCCAAGGCGGTATCGCCGAGCCCTTGAGTCTAACCTCAAGGTGCGACGCGCCGACCTGCACCAAGTCGCCCTATGAGACTCCTCTCCCGCGCCCTGACCGCAGGCGGCCGGTCACGATTCCGATTCGCCCGATCCGACCTGCGCCCCGCCCACCTCCATCGCATCCGCCGAACCTCTTCGCGCCGCACGCGCATATTCCCTTACTAGCGCCGCATTTCCCACCGCGCGAGCCACTGTAGAAGTGGACACTATTGGTTCGTGTGCTCCGCTATCTTTCGCCTCATCCGAGGATTTCTCTCCACGCAGCGCCTGTACCTCCCGCAACAACATTACCTTTTCACAGGCATTGCGTACAACGAGTTGAATCTCCGCCAATTTGAATGGCTTAGCCACGAAATCATAGGCACCGTCTTGAATTGCCCCCATGACCATCTCTATAGATCCATACCCAGTGATAAACACCACTTGCGCAAGCGGATTTACCCGTATCGCATGCCGAAAAACCTCCAAGCCACCGACGCCGGGCATGTTTAGATCCGTAATCACCACATCGAACGCGTCTCGCTCCAGGAGTGCCACCGCTTCATCGCCATCCTTTGCGATCTCCACGCTCCGTCCCGCCGCCGACACGGCTTTGTGAAGAACGTCACGGGATGCTCTCTCGTCGTCCGCGATTAGCACCGTAAGTGGGCATATGCCGACAGTCATTTACTCCACATATCTCCCTGTTGACCCCGTACCCGGAGGTCTATCATCACGCTCCGCGCGTCATTACTCCGGAATGGACAACATTGACAGACCGGGGACGTACGCAACAACCTCAAGCCGAGTCGCATCTGCCAGTTTTTGCACAATATTGGACATGCGGCTTGCCTCTCGCACAATGACTCCAACAGACTCAATTTGCTCTGGGTCCCGAAGGTCTAACTGTAGGATTTCTGCATTCCCCACGACGGCAGTCAAAGGCTGGTTCAACTCGTGGGTAAGTGTCGCGACCACCTGCCGAACGGTCTCGAGCCTCTGGGAGCTGAGAAGAGCATCCTGAGCAATCCGCAACTCGTCATAGGCTTTACGCAAGGTATCATCCGTCTTTTTTATTCTGACCAACACACGTACTCTCGCAATCAACTCAGCACAGTTAAAGGGCTTTAGTAGATAGTCTTGACCACCAATATCAAGGCCGCGAACCACACTCTCCTCATCCAGATATTTCGCGCTAAGGAATAGCACCGGGCTATCTTTTGTTCTTGCCTCTCGCTTTAGTCGTTGACATATTTCAAATCCGTCGCATCCAGGCATTTGTATGTCGAGAATAACGCAGTCTGGCTGCATCTCTTTAGCAATCTCAAAACCCGCCATACCATCCTTCGCGCAAGACACCTCGTAGCCTTCTGCTTCCAGAATTCCTTCTATCAAAGCGAGATTATCCTGATTGTCGTCTATGACCAAAATTTTCACCGACTCCATGCCACTTGTCTCTTCCAGAGCCATCGCGTTTTCTTCCTAGACCAGAGTGCGCTAACGCACTCAGCAGACGCGACCGGGTTGAACCGGCTCACGATAGGTGCGAACCACTAGATTCCGCTTCCGACGCTGACGACCGAGAAGCTGGATCCAGCCATCTCTCAGTGCCTCAAGAACGAATAGAACATCCTCCAGAGGCCTCGAATCTAGATACTCACCGGCAAGTCCAACGTTTACGCGCGCATACTCGTAAAGATGCCATAGGTTCACCGCGATCTCTTCGCCCTGCGGAAAATTCAGTGCCGACTGTAACTCCGCGAGACACCGTTCGCAGTGCCATAACTGCTCCAACGCCCCCTGTACGTTTCTTAGCCCGAATTGCGTTACCGCCTGCCGTGATAGCCTGATCGATCGTTCGTAGAGAGCGAGAATTTGCCGACGCGCATCTAGGTTCGCCACGCGAGTGGTTCGATAACCTGGATGGAAGACGTGTTCCATGGATCCCATCCCCGACTGCCTACCCGCGCCGATCGACGTAGTTCGGCGTTAGACCGCTCGCGACGCGGTATCCGCCTACGGCTTGCTTACCCTCGTAGAGGTGGACCAACTGTTTAGCCGCGCCACTCTTAAATTTTGCTAGGCGTTCCATGTTCCTGCGATCCGATTCGCCGATCGACGCGAGTAGGCAGGATAGTCGGGCCACTTCGTGAACTGCCACGTCATCGGCAATCACCGCCATTTCGCACTGTGCGACGACGAGTTTCGTCAATTTCCTTCGGTCTTCTCGGAGCCGCCAGATCTCGTCAAGCTCTTCGCGATCGATGAACAGGCCCTCTTGGTTCGCCAGCGCCAGAATTCGTTCCAGTGACGACCGGCACTCGGTCCAGTCAGTCCGGCTCACGATTCACCCCGCCAGCATCGAAAAACCGGATCGCTCGGAAACACCTGCCTGTGGCCTTCCTTCAGCCTCGCCATGTAGTTGCGTAACTTTTACGGCCCCTATCCATCCCTCCCTGAGCGTTTCGAGCACTGCCAACACACCGCTGAGCGGCGTCGCATCACTGTGCATATTGGCGTTGGTGTAGCTTTCCAGAATAAAGACATAGAGAGACGCAAGGTTCCCCGAAATTTCCTCGCTAACCTCGAAGTCCAGTGTTCCATGTAGCTCCGCGACGATTGAAAATGCGCGTGAGATAGACTCACACTTAGCCGTCACGTCACCCTCTTCAATACTTTCGATGGCTTTTCTGGTAAACCGGATTGCGCCGTCAAAAAGCATAATTAGCAGCTCACCCTGGTTCGCGGTGGAGGCCTGCGTCACTTTGTAGTCAGTGTATCCACGGTGCATGGGCGGATTCCTTTCCATCCCTAGTGGTTAATTTCCCCGTGTCGTGCGGATCGCGGGTAGACTACCCAGGGCGTCCGTGAGTGCCGTTCCCTGAGTTTGGAGATCGTTCATCAATAATTCGAGGTTGGTAAACTGCGTCGTTATGCGCTTCTTGAACGCGCTGATCCGGACCTCCGCAAGGTCAATTTGTTGATTAATACGCTTGATGTTTGCATTAAGACCGTCTGTACGGCCGTGTATGGCGCCAGATACGGGATCGGTAAATCCCTCGACCGCTGTAAAGAGGTCTCCAAAGACCCCTCCGACCTCGTCGCCATCTCCCCGCAGGAAATGCTCGACAGCATTCGCATCGCCTTTGATGGCGTCGTGAAAAACGCCGGCGTCGAATCGTAGCCTTCCGCCATCTCCCATTCGGACGCCGACATCCGATAGCGCACGGATTGCCGTCTGCCCATGAGCGCCAAAGCTAAGCACAAGCGAGCTAAGACGGGACGACACGGATCGCAACGTGAAGTCCCCGGCAAGAGGCCCGGGGGAATTTAGGTCGTTTTGTTTTGCAACGAAGCTCGCTATCTTATTGTAGTTGTCGACGAAGCTTGACAGGGTCGCCTCGACCTGATTGCTACTCTCTTTTACGGTGATCTTGACCGGGCCTCCCGAGGTTGTTCCGGTCAGTTCCAGCGTGGCTCCCGGGATGGCATCCGTTACCGTGTTACTGGAACTAACTACCGCGATCCCATTTACGGAGAGCTGCGCGTCACTGGCTGCCTGAACCTCGGCAAGGTGGGCGTTGGTCAGCTGCGATAAGCCGGCATCGTCTGTATCGTTTCCATCGCCATCGCCGGTCACGGCCAGCGTCATAGCATTATCCGTTCCAGGGCTATCGGAGGTGATTACCAGCCGATACGGGTTCCCTGTCCCGTCATTCACGATGGATGCCGTCACGCCAGCGTCGGCAGAGTTGATGGCATCACGGAGACCGGCGAGAGTGTTGTTGCTGCTATCGACAACAATCTCGACAGGCGTCTCCGCGCCGATGCCGATGCTCAGCGTTCCGGTCCCAATCGCCGTCGTGTCCGTGTCTGCAATACGCCCCGCTACCGTGGCCAACGTCTGGGCTTTGGAGAGCGAGGTCACCTCCAATGAGTAGCTCCCCACCGGCGAGTCATCGGTAACACTGACTGTGCCAACCTCCGCGTTGAGGGAGGTTGCCACCCGCCCAAGAAATGGCTTCGTCGTGTCTTTCAAGGCCTGCACATCCGTTTGCAGGCTACTTAGCAGGGTATTGAGCTCCTGCAGCGCGGAGATCTTGTTCTGGAATCCACTCTGACGATTCTGTAACCGATCGATCGGCAGCCGCTCCACCTGGACGAGAGCATCCACGATGCTCTGCGTATCAAGCCCCGTTACGATCCCGCCAACGGTGAACACGGCTACGCGACCTCCTCAAAGAACAGGCCACGCATCTCTTCCATCCGAGAAACAAGTGTCAGGAACTCCTCCGGAGGAAATTGGCGAATGACCTCGTGGGTCGCCCGATCCCGGATCGTGATAACATTTATCCCGGTTTCTCGATCGATGCGGAAGTGGACGGAGCGGTTGAATTTGTCCATCGCCGCCTGCAGGTGCTCATCCCGCTGCGCAACGGTCTGTGTGTTGTTTTTGGGTTTAGGCTCGACCGCTTTCAGCGGCTCCCGCTGAACCTCCTCTGCTAACGCATGCAATTCCTGCCGAGTCAGGGTCTGTCCCTGGGGTGCGGCGGAGGATTGCCTTGGGGTGGCCGAGCCCGGCGAACGCCCCGCCGATGCGCGCATGACCTGCGCGACTGCGGCCGGGCCGATGTTCGTGACATCAGTCATGGCTCATACCCCTGAGTGGCTGAGGGAGACTTCCCTCAGCCACTCGATGGTGAATCCTCTTTACTGGAGGAGAGAAAGAACGGAAGAGGGCAATTGGTTGGCCTGGGCCAACACGGAGATGCCCGCCTGCTGCAGGATCTGGTTCTTCGTCAACTTCGAGGTCTCGGAGGCGAAATCCGCATCCAGGATTCGCGAACGGGCGGCGGAGACGTTCTCCGACACATTCTGGAGGTTCGCGATCGTCGACGTGAACCGGTTCTGCACGGCGCCGAGATCGCCTCGCACGGAGTTCACGAAGGCCAGCGCTCCGTCGAGGATATTGAGGGCATCATTGGCGCCGCTCTGGGTACCGATGTTGATGCTGGAGACGGCCGCCAAGCTCGATCCAACGGCGGTGGTGGCCGCGGCATCGACCACACTGCCCGCGCCCTTGGCCACACTGGAGCTCACTGAGAAGGACTTCTCGGAAGCGAAGGTGACCGTACCGCCGACCACGGCGCTGTCGGTGCTGGTGGCGCCACCGAGGGTCTGACCACCGTCGCCCGCGTTGGCACCGGTGAAGTCCAGGGTACCGGTACCGGCGATCGCCACATCCTGGATGGCGATGTCGGCACCCGAGCTGTTGGTGAGGGTGATCGTGTCACCGCTCCTCTCCGCCACGATACCTGTCGTCGAGCTGACGTCATTGATCGCCTGCACCAGCGGATCAAGCCCGGAGCCGCTGCCTGTGGTCGCGGCAGAGATCGCGACGAGGGTGCCACCGTCGCCGGCGAGGGACAGCGTGGTGGCGCCGGTGTCGATCCCGCTCAAAGTAGCCGTGGTCTGGGCGCTTGCCGTCACACCCGTGGTGGACGTCTTGTCGTTGACCGCCGAGGCAATCTCCGCCGCCGTGTCGCCGGCGCTGACGGTCACCGAGTCCTGTCCGATGCTACCCGACACGGTCAGCGTCTGACCCGCCGCACGGTTGGCCGTAGTGACCGTCCCACTACCGCCGTCGACATCACCAGCCGCGGCGGTGACCGAGTTCATGCCGGTGGCATCGTTGGAGTCGCCGGTAACGGTATTGTTCCCGATCTTGTTGGTCGCCGTGTCGCCGATCGAAATGTTGATCGTCTGATTGGCACGGAACCCGACCTGGAACTTGGCATTCGTGAAGGAACCGTTCAGGACCTTGGTCCCGTTGAACTCGGTGGTGGTGGAGATGCGCGTGATCTCACTCTGCAGCTGGGAGACCTCGGCCTGCAGGGAGGCACGGTCGGAGGTGGAGTTGGTGTCGTTCGCGGACTGCACCGACAGCTCGCGAACCCGCTGCAGGGCGTTGGTCACCTCCTGCAACGCCCCTTCTGCCACCTGCGCGACGGAGATACCGTCGTTGGCGTTGCGGACCGCCTGATTGAGGCCGCGGATCTGGGAGGTCATACGCGAGGAGATCGCGAGACCTGCGGCGTCATCCTTCGCGGAGTTAATCCGCAAGCCAGACGACAACCGCTGCAGGGCGGTGCTCACGCCACCCGCGGACCGGTTGAGATTGCGCTGGCCGTTCAGAGCCAGCAGGTTGGTGTTGACGGTCAATGCCATTTCGCTTTCCTCCTTGGAAAGTGAGGGTCCATCCGACCCGGTTGATTGGAGCGGGCTTCCTGCCCACCCTTGTATAGGGCTTCCGGCGGATACCGGTAGCGGAGTTATCGGCGCTGCCCGGATGAAGCATTAGGTCACCGAAGACCTCCTCGGAGGCCATAGAACCCGTTAGTTTTGTTGCTTATTTATGCCGGTCTCCGGGTGGGGGGTGCGCCCCGAATGCGGTCCCATGACTGAATGATGATTCGCCCCTCAAGCTGCGGTCCGCAGTGGCCGAAATGGGGACGAGAGGACTCACGGAGAGCAACGATGAAGATCGGACCGGGAAACAACAAAAAGATCCGCACCGGGCAGACCGCGGGCTCAGGAAAGAGCGGTAAGGCAGGGAAGGCGAGCACCGGGCAAACCCGTGCGAAGGGCCACGCCGCCTCGGACCACGTGGAAATTTCGGTCCACGCCCGGGAGGTGCAGGAGGCCTTGGACCTAGCCGCCTCCGCCCCCGAGATCCGCACGGAAAAGGTCGCGCCCCTCAAGGCAGCCGTCGAAGACGGCTCCTATCACCGAGCCAGCGACGCGGTGGCCGAGAAGATTGTCGACGAGATGAAAGAGATGCGACGGAAGTAGCTTTACCGGCGCAATCCCCGTGGCCGCCGATGCGACGGCCTTGGGCTGCTTACAGCCCCGCGGTGATGATCCGCGAAAAGACGGCGGCGTCCAAGGAGGCGCCTCCGACCAAGACGCCGTCGATGTCGGCTCCGATGAGCAACTCGGCGGCGTTCGTGTCTTTCACGGACCCGCCGTAGAGGATTGGCGTCTCATCGGCGATAGCGCCACCAAATCGCCCTGCAAGCCAGGACCGAATGACGGCGTGGGTCTCCTGGGCCTGGGCAGCGGTAGCGGTCTCGCCTGTGCCGATCGCCCACACCGGCTCGTAGGCGATCACCACCCCACGATCCTCCCCCGGACGCCAGTTGCCGAGGCCTGCGGCGAGCTGACGCTCAACCACCTCTTGGGTCTCACCCGCGCGGCGCTGCGCGATCTTTTCGCCGACGCACAGCACCGGGGTAAGGCCGGAGCCCAGCGCCGCCGCCACCTTGTGGCCGCTCTCTTCATCCAGTTCGCCGAACACGTGGCGGCGTTCCGAATGACTTACCAGCACGTGGCTGCAGCCACAGTCGACCAGGAGGCTGGCAGAGATCTCGCCGGTAAAAGCCCCGCGCTCCTCCCAGTAGAGGTTCTGGCCCCCGAGGCGGAGATTGGGCGCCCCTTCCACGACGATCCGCGCCACCCGGTCCAGAGCGGTGA
>Ga0210124_1000818_pt1 | contig 14846 bp, 16 predicted proteins | sample Muzzi_PWC_D2_FD_185554 | JGI IMG/M metagenome (GOLD analysis project Ga0210124, IMG submission 185554) | Wetland microbial communities from San Francisco Bay, California, USA, that impact long-term carbon sequestration - Muzzi_PWC_D2 (SPAdes) | ecosystem: Environmental > Aquatic > Marine >... | reverse complement strand
CACTATAGCCGCGGTCTCCTGGGGAGCGGATTGGGTGTGCAATATCATGTCCAACTCTTGCAAGGCCCACCGGCTTACCTCCGAGGCGTTCATGCCATAACGGTAGGCATATGGAAAGGGGGATACAAAGACGCCGCCGGGTAGTGGCTGGTAATTGACCCGGTAAACGGTTTTGGCGGTGGTCATCGCCATCGTCTGAGCGGTGCGACCGTGAAAACTTCCCTGAAATACAATAATGTTGGTTCGGCCCGTATAGTGACGGGCCAGCTTGACCGCGCCTTCCACTGCTTCTGCCCCTGAGTTGGAAAAGAAAAAGGTGTCTAAATGAGGTGGTGTGACCTCATTGAGGAGGTGGCTGAGGCGCACCAATGGCTCATGAAAGTAGCAGTTCACCTGGGCATGCATGATTTTGGCGACCTGCTCTTGTACAGCACTGACCACAGCCGGATGGCTGTGCCCGGTATTGACAACGCCGATACCACTGGTAAAATCCAGGTATTTTTGCCCATCGGCGGTATAAACATGGCTGCCTTCGCCACGCTCAACTACTAAATTTGTGACTCGTCCCCAAACCGGGGCAATGTGCGATAAATCGTATGTCATGACAAATTGACTCCATTTTCAAATTGGTATAAAACTAAATTTAAGGGTAAGACTATGAAGATCAGGTTAGCTGGCCTATGTGTTAAAGGTGTAGAAAAAAAATGCAAATGGTGTGCGAAACCAACCGACCTGATTCTAATTTTTAGACAGTGGGTATCTACTGATAATAGTAACAGTCGACTGGTCTGTCAAATATTTGGTAATCGCCCCTATGATTGACAGGGATAATGATGTTTTGTGGATATGGGAGGTAAGCCATGCTCATTGGTGTTTTTTCGGATGTACATGATAATCTTGAGAATCTGCATAAGGCATTATCAGTATTCAAAGCGCGAGGGGCAGAAGCCTTGATTTTCTGCGGCGACTTTTGTTCGCCTATTCCTTCGCGGGTCATGGGTGGGGAGTTTGATGGGGATATCCATGTGGTGTTTGGTAATGGCGATGGCGATCCCTTTATGATTTCTAACATTGCCAATACTCAATACCCCAACCTTAAACTGCACGGCCAACATGCCGAACTTGAATTGGGAGGGGTCAAAATCGCTGTAACCCACTACCCTTTTTATGCCCAGGCTTTGGCTCGAACTGGCGATTACCAGGCTGTTTTTTCGGGGCATACCCATGTTCAACATGAAGAGCGATTTGGCGATTGTCTCTGGTTAAACCCTGGCGAGATTTTGGGCTGGAAAGGTAAGGCCACCTGCGCCATCTACGATACCACTACCAACTCAGCCGAAATTATTATGTTGTGAGCAGCTAAAGTAAAATTGACGCTCTTACCGAAATATGCTACTATAACGCGCTGTCTGTAATGTATATCCAACTTGGGAACGCTTCTTAATAGAGCGAGTTGGGTATATCTGTTGGTTACCATTACAGTAAGACTTGGTAAAGCAGGGGCTAAGCAGTAGAGGCCCCTCTTTGTATTAGTATGCCTCTATTGCGAAGGAAGGGTACTTGGGAAAATGAAGCATAAAAAGAAAATAAGTTTACGGGCATTGGCTTTGGTTATTGGCCTCTTGATAATAACGGCTATTCCCGTTTGGGCCTATCAAGGGGTTGGGGGTAGCCCTTATGCTGCCGATTTACTTGTAAGCGGCTTAAATACCGGCAGCCTCAATCCCGGGCAGGAATATTGGTATGCCTACAGCCGCCTCGATTTGGGTGATTCAACCTACAACTCAATCATTCTCAGCTTAAATTTTTCGACCGAGGGTATCGCTGCTGCCAACCGGGTTAATTTTCAAGTTTTTACCTTCGAGCAGGTCGAAGCCTGGTTAGAGGACAACAGCGGCCCTCTAGATAACTTAGGGCTAGGTACACCGGCCAGCGCCGATTTTGATGTGAATACCGGGGAGCGCCTATGGGCCGGCCCGGTGACGGCCAACGAAGTTTACTATGTCCGAATCTTTAACTTATCCCCCAGCCCGGTACAATTTCGATTAACGGCTTTGGGCCAAACAACTAAAGGCGTTGAAGGTTTCATGTCCATCGAGTCGTCTGCTGCCAGTGAGGCTGCCGTTATTCCAGCGGCTATCGGTGTACCAGGTGCAACAGTGGCTACCCCAGACCAACTATCAGCCCAACCGACTGATACGACATCCGCTTCGACAAGTTGGCTGCTGGCTGCTCAAGCTATTCAAGGCTTACCCCCCCAAGAAGCAGCAGCCTGGCTCATGTCGGCAGCCATGTTAGGCTGGTTGCCCGGTAGTGGTGGCGCCTCGGAACCCGCCGCGGTTCCGGTTGACCCCAATCCCGAACCTGCTGTGGTTTCCGAGGCAGGTGATGACGATAGCAAATCTGAGGTGGTAGCAGCTGTGCCAGAACCCGAAGCTGCGCCTGAACCTGACACCCTTAAGGGCGATAGTATCTATCCTAACAACCCGGTTAAATTACTATACGGTCCTAATACCGGTCGGATGGCTCCAAAGACCGAGCATTGGTACACGTTCACCCCCGGTAAAGTGGATGGAAAATTGATTGAGAATTTTTCTCTGACCTTGTTTTTTACCCCCGGTGAGCCGAATCTGGCCCGGTATGTTACGTTTGAAATGTTTACAGGTAGCCAATACCAGATTTGGAGTCGGGGTACGCCGGACGACATGGAGCATTTCGGGGCTGGTTCGTGGGTGTCCAGAGATGGAGACTATGATACAGGCGAACGCCTGTGGCATGGCACTGTGGTTGATGGGGACCAATATTTTGTAAAAATAACCAATGGCACCAACAAATGGATAGATTATCATCTTTTCCCCGATGATATCATTAACACCGAACTGGGTCAACCGACAATCAAAAATCCAAAATTGGTTGTCGATGATACCCCTACCGGAAAAGATATCGGCTCGCCGTTGGTTGCTCACAAAGGCAGCAATCAAGGCAAGTTACCGGCTGGAGAGGATATCTGGTTTAGCTTGACGACACCCAATACCAACCCCGATAGCTTCGATTTCTTACCCTACCTTATCGAGCTTACACATAAACCGGGTATTGGCGCGGTGGCTAATTATGTGAATTTTGAGATTTATCCCTTCCAGGAACAACAGATTTGGCGACGAGGCGACACGGACAAAATTACACCCTTAGGGGCAGGAAGCTTCACAAAGTATGATGAGGTTCACGATTCGCATACCTGGGTGTGGGACGGACATCTGGTATCTAACACCATCTATTTTGTCCGAGTAAGAAACGATTCGTTCCAAGAAATCGACTACGATCTGATGATCCGCCCTCGATAGAATAGGTTGAGTAGTTACCAAAAATCAAAACTGTCTCTCATATACGCGAAGTAGGTACAATCAATTTGCATCCTGCTTCGCGTATTTGTTTACTGCTTTCTTAACAAATTTGGCAATAAATTTGTAATATTTTGCCGCTAAGCTAGTCTCAGAAATATAGCCCAGAAAGGAGTGCAGAACTTTATGATCTATCGGAAGATAATTTTTACTTGCATCATCGTGATAGCCTTGTTGCCCGGCGCTGTCCTGGCTGCACCCCCCACTGATGATGTAACTGCAGAGGTCTATGTTGTTCAGGCTGATGACTGGCTCGGTAAATTGGCCGAAAAGTTTTACGGTACGCCCCTGGCCTACCCAGCAATTATCGAAGCAACGAACACCAAGGCCAGCCAGGATGACATGTTTGTACCTATTGATGATCCATATCAGCTTGTAGTTGGGCAAGCGCTATTGGCCCCCACCTTTGATGAATTTCCCGAAACTCTGTTAGCCGAAGCCCCCCTGGAGAAAACCGTGATGCCGGAGGATGTCATTGTGGCTCATAATACGCTTACCGAAGAACAGCAGACTCTATTAGCGGGCCTGGATGTTGTCGGCCAGCCGCCCGAACTATTTAACGAAACCTGGTTAAACTCCGAACCCCTTAAGCTGGCCGATTTGCACGGCAAAGTGGTGATTGTGGAGTTTTGGACCTTTGGCTGAATTAACTGCAAAAACGTAATTCCCTCGTTGAGGGAATGGCATCATAAATATTCAGATGAAGGTTTGGTCATCATTGGTGTTCATACCCCGGAGTTTAGTTACGAAAAAGATGTCGAGAACGTGCGTGAGGCTCTGGTAAAGTTGGATGTGCCTTATGCAGTAGCGATAGACAATGACTGGAAAACCTGGCGGTCTTATAAAAAACCTTTCAATCAGCGGTATTGGCCCAGCAAATACATCATAGATAAAGCCGGTAATGTTCGTGCCATCTTTATCGGCGAAGGCCGTTACCAACAACAAGAAGAAATCATTAAGGCGCTGCTGGCTGAAGGGGTATAATATCTTCAAGACTTTACAAATGTTTAGGAGTGCGGATTGCAATCCGCACTCCTAATTATAGGTTTAATCACTCTAATATCGAGAATAACCCTGTGGCTCAAAAAACACGTATCCTGGTTGTTGACGACGAACCAAATATCCGCGAAGTTGTAGAGTTGTACCTGCGCCGAGAAGGATATGACGTCGAAGTTGCCGGTGACGGGGCCGCCGCCCTGACGGCCATCGAACAAAAGACCCCGGACCTGCTCATACTCGATTTGATGCTGCCGGTGATGGGGGGTATCCAGCTTACCCGACTATTGCGAGACGGATTTTACGAAATCCCCATCATCATGCTAACGGCCAAAGGAGACGAGGCCGATAGAATTTCCGGCTTGGAATTGGGCGCTGATGATTATGTGACCAAACCTTTTAGCCCAAAAGAGTTGGTGGCCCGGGTTAAAGCCGTATTGCGCCGAACCAGCGCCAAGCCTCTGATTGATTCTCAAGCGCAACCTGTAACCATAGGCCAGGTTACCATCAACCCCTCAACCCACCAGGTTTGGCGAGGCCAGCAAGAAGTAACCTTAACGGCCAAAGAATTTGATTTACTCTGGTTTTTTATGAACCACCCCGGCCAGGTTTTCAGCCGAGACCAACTGTTGGATCATATCTGGGGTTTTGATTTCTATGGTGATGCCAATACTGTGACGGTCCATGTACGGCGTTTACGGGAGAAGATAGAGCAACAACCCACCAAACCGGAGTATATTCTAACGGTTTGGGGTGTCGGTTATAAATTTACAATGGATCATCAGCCGTGATTGGTATTAAATGGGAAGAAGCCTGGCCCTCACTATTGGGCTTGGGGCTGGCTTTTTTGGCGGCCTTGGGAATCGCCATCTATGTGATGGAAGTCTCTTCCGGTGATCTCGAAGACCTGTCTCGATTTTTGATAACCTCCAGCTTGCCCTCGCTCATCATTGGCTATTTAGTTTTTGTCTTGGGCCGCAAGTGGCTGCGGAGCATTGCCCAAAAGATGTTACTGGCCTACAGCCTGGGGGTGGTCATTGCCCTCATCAATATTTATGTTACCTCCCAATTGATGTTTGTTTCCGAGCACGACTTTCTACTCTTGGGCTTACTCTTGATATTTGCCGCGCTTTTGTCCGCTTCCTTTGGTTATCTGTTGGCGGTCAATATGACTCGATCCTTGCGGCATTTGAAGAAGGGAGCCAACCGGCTGGCGACGGGCGATTTCTCGGCCCGCGTAACGTTAAACGAAATTGATGAACTTTCCAGTGTAGCCGAAGCCTTCAATATGATGGCCGACGAATTGGAGATGTCCTTCGCCCGGCAAAAGCAACTGGAACGAGCCCGCCGTGATTTGATTGCCGCCGTCAGTCACGACCTGCGAACCCCCCTGACCTCAATCAGAGCGATGATTGAAGCCCTGGCCGATGGCGTGGTCACAGACATAGCCACAGTTGAGCGATACTATGCCACCATCGGTTCCCAAATAGAGAATTTATCTGGGCTAATTAATGATCTCTTTGAGTTGTCTCAACTGGAAACAGGGCAGGTTCAGCTTCAGGTCGAACCGATTAACCTGAATGATTTACTGTCCAGTGTGGTGGAGACGATGCAGCCGCAGGCTAAAGCGAAAGAGGTCTCCTTGAAAGCTATTTTCAGCGAGGATTTGCCGCCTATCATGGCCGAGTTCGTGAAAGTGCAGCGGGTGCTAAATAATCTGGTGCAAAATGCCATCCGGCACACCCCGGCCAGCGGCTCGGTTTCTCTGGCGACTAAAATGGTGCCACAAGGGGTGCAAGTTGAAGTTGAAGATACCGGCGAGGGCATCTCAGCCGAGGATTTGCCCCATATCTTTGACCAGTTTTTTCGGGGCGAAAAAAGTCGCAGCCGCGAAACCGGCGGCTCCGGCCTGGGGTTGGCGATTGCCAAGAGCATCGTCGAGGCCCACCACGGCCAAATCTGGGTTGACAGCCAGGTCGGCCAGGGGACGCGCTTTAGTTTTATTTTGCCTGCGGGGTAACGCCCTCACTTCAGGAGTAGGTGGGGTTGAATGGCTCTGGCAAGGAATTTATCCTCAACTGTGTTGGGCTTCGCCCGAATATCTGGTTAAAAATCAGTAAATGAAACCCAGCATCATCGATTATAGGTGAGGTATTTTAATGGCTCAACCCAACCTACCTTAGCTATTGTCTCTTACCGCTCGACTTGACAAAATTACCCTCATAGAAGCTGGCAATCCGAGCATAGGAGGCTCGTCTCGACAGCTTGATCCAAATTTCGGCGGAGATGATACACACGCTAAAAGCCACAGCCCCGCTTAATACGAACAGCTCTTGGTGAGGCAAATCAAGCAAAAGTAGGCCACCAAGAAAATATGGCCTCTGAACAGCTACGACTAGAGCGACCGCAAATCCGCGAATCATATACTCGCGGTGGGCTACAAAGTTCCTGCGGCGCGCATGAACTAGGCCAGCGATTACAAACATGCAAAACAACGCATTCATCAATGGAATCGAAATTTGCTCAATCTGCCCGGCGAAGGCATGTCGAAAAGAGAGGATGGTCGCGGTTACGACGACTAACGCTGCTAAAGCGATATAGAGCCTGCCGCACCAACGATGCAAAGCGGGATTTTTCGCCCGAAGCCTGCAATTGAATTGGGCCATGCCTATGACGAAAAAGACTAAACCAAAGAGCCTGTGGCTAGCGTTCGCTATTGGGCTGGTTGCGAGGTTGAGTTCTTGTTGGTAGTAGGCATCGGAAAACAAGCGCATAGAATCCGCATATATTTGTTTCGGAAATACTAAAGGCGCTACAACCCCGGACAATCCGATCCCCACAATCAAAAACCAAACGACAACTACGCCATATCGCGCGACCTGATCTTTCGACCATTCCTTACTTGATTGATGTTGCACCATAAAATCCCTCTTTATGTGATTTGTGTTTGAACACAGATATAGAGTAGTTTACAGTGTCTGGTGACTATTTACTTGAATTTTGCCTGAGTTTTAGTTGAGCCGCATATACCGCGGGCGATGTGGGTGAACTGTAGGTTTTCGGTTCAAAGTCACCTAACGCTTGAAATCAGGCGATTGCGGGTAAGCAAAGATACCCTCAATCGCCAGAACGATTGTGGCCCTGGTTACTTCCGAGAAGAACGCGGCCAAGTAATTTGCGTGCATTGATTTGTTAGGCTGCTGGTTGGGGTTGAAACTGTGCTACAAAGGCGATTGATGCTCACCTAACTCAAAGCTAAAATTGATTAGCCAAATTGTCCTCACTGGCTAAAGTAAATAACTCCCTACTTCCAAAACTGCCACCAACTTTTGTTTCTTTCTGATTCGGTACTCTCTATCGGATTTGCCCTAGCTTCATCCATCTTAGCAGTTTGAGGTGGTTTAAATCCATCTGGCCAAATTGTTTTACTGTCGTACTTCACATCATCCAACCTCGTCCCTTCCAAGTTAGCCCCGCTCAGGTTAGTACCATACAAATAGGCCCCAGTCATTTCGGTGAAGCTAAGATTGGCATCCGTTAGGTTAGCACTACTCAAATTAGCGTAGCTCAAATCAGCCAACTCAAAGATAGCACCACTTAAATTTGCTTCTTCCATATTGGCATCTCTAAGTTCGGCTCCCCTCAGATCAGCCCCTTTCAAATCAGCGTTGTAAAGGTTGGCCTTAGGTTCAATTTGATAACCATTAATAACCATTATTTTTCCTCCTTGATTTATTATTATTCAAGCAATTGTTAAATTCTCTATTACTAATTGCATAGTCAATTACGTAATTATGCACATTAGTTTTGCAAATCAATGAAATTCCCCGGCCCAATTATAGCCAATTTTAGATCTTGATTAGGTGGTGAGACATCATATACTAATGCAGTGTGAATTATTCCTGGAGGGAATGACTTTTTGTCATAATTGTTGCCTCGATCAAGCAGCACGGACAACCCTCTAGACTCTTGATAGAGCCACCTGGCTTCACTGTACTCGTGGACCCAGTATGCACGGCTTCCATCATAAAGGTAAATCACAAAATCAAAGTCGTGGACAGCCTGTGAAGTATTGGAGATATTGTTAAGAGTTAAGAACACAATTACCCATTCACCTTCGGCATTTAATGGCTTGGCATTCCAAGAAGTCAGTGTTTTTTGCCTTGTAACCTCAGTTATTGTTAATTCCCAGAACCCCCTCTTAATGGTATCTTTAATACCGGCTACTGGTGTTGCCGCTGCAAGTTGTGAAATTGGGGTATTCGTTGGTGTCGGAGTATTTGTTGGTTTGGGTGTATTTGTCATAGTCGGCGTAGAAGTTGGACTCGGCGTATGAGTAGTGGTCGGTGTTTGAGTTGGTTTCGGCGTGCTAGTGGCGGTTGGTGTTAATGTTGATGTAGGCGTGTTTGTAACGGAGGGAGTTGAAGTTATTTCATCTATATCGGTTGGTGTGTAAATAGAGGTGACTTCAACCAATTGAGAAGTTTTTTTCTTATCTGAGACCAACGGACCTGCCTGACAATTCACTATAAACAAACACAGAGAAGTCAAATAACAGATTCTTAGAAAAAGCCTTATCATTTCTAACATAACAAAACACTTTTTCCGGTATACTTCATTACCTTACCTCAAATATGGTGATACTAAGTTGGATTGCAGCCTAACATGTTTTTATACTGCCAATTCCACCATAAATTTTATGGTGGAATTGTCCACCGAATTTTTTCGGAAAGACAATTCCTTCATAAATTATATGCCAAGTTGTCAATACTGTAAACAGGTCATGCGTGACTTTAGTGATGTAGGCAATTTTAACCTTTTTCTCATAGATGACCTTATTCAATTTGACCTCCTTTTTATAAATTCTGGAGCTTAACATTTCTATGGCTCTTTGGCAATGATTTCATCGTTTTCCAATACATACATTTTTGCTTCTCGTTGTTCGCATTTTTCATTCGCTTTTTCTGCAAACGGAATCACGATGGCCCCATCTTGTCTAAATTCCCATTCTGTCGGTTGTTTACACGATGCCAGCAAATAATCTTGTAAGACGATTTCATATTCTTCTTTGTCCCAGCGCAGGACGGTCAGTTCGTTGGCCGCATTAATCCCCGAACCAAAAAAGAACCGTGAAATTGCCATAAATGTTCGCCCCTGCGAATCTCGCATATTTAACATTTGGATCTGGGGTTCGGGATGATACCATAACGCGTCTTCTAATTCACCCGAGCCTTTATCGACAAAATATTTAACCGGCCAAATAATCTGTCCCTTCCAATCCCCTGATTGTTGGTTTTGAAAGAAAATAAGGCTAATTCCCCCGGACCCAACCCCTTCAATGCGAGAGGTAGGCGCACAAAAAGCAACCTGGGTATGCAAGATGATTTCATCTGTTCCGTCATTATTAACATCAATCCGCTGTGTCGTCGGGATGTAGTGATAAAATCGTGAGCGCCCGCAAGTGAATGAGGGTGGTACAATCATGGCCCATTTACTCAACTGTTCCAAATCGGACCCCGCACAATTCTTCAAGAATGCTTCACCCGCTCTCACTAATTGTGATACGATGGAGCTCCAGACTCCTCCGGGGTCTGTATTAAGTTTATCCCAATTCTCAGATTTAGAAGCGTCCGCTGTTAGATTTGTCACTTCAACGAAAGGGCCTCGACATTCCCATATTCTGGTCACCGTGGCTTTTACTTCATTTCGTATTTTCGTCGTATCCGGGGTTGATGTTGAATCAGTATTCTCAAGAGGAAAAGATGCGCAAGCTGTACAAACAAAGATCAAGAAAATGAGGCTAACAAGGGCGCGAAAAACTTTTTTCATTGATGTTACTTTTTGAGTAGCGTGATTTTTAGTGGCCTAACAATTTTAATCAGCGACAGTTATGGTATCATAATATCACAATTTTGAGTGAATTTTGAACCTGTTTATTCAAGCTCTCAAAGCGGCTCGCCGGGGGTGGCCGAACCTGCCAGCCATGCTTTGCCCTCGGCGTAAAGCTTCTCTACGGCGGGACCGCGTAAGTTCGGCAGACCAGTTTTAATCTTGAAGCCATTCTTCGATTGCAGATAAGCCAGGTGGCGATATCCTTCGGGAAAGCTTTCCAGCAATTCGGTGTCGAGCTTGAGAACTGCCGACGGGTCGACCGGATCGAGCCGGTCTTTCTCGTAGATGGGCTGCCGCCGGACAATGCCCCAGCGCCCGTCGCGCTTCTCGAAGAAGTCGTAAAAACGGCCGGTACAGACCACATCGACCAAAACCCCCTCCACCGGGGCGCGTTGGTTGATGGTCATCTTTGTTTGCGAGATGGCTCGCTCGCCAACAATCTCGCAACTCCAGCCACCCAAAAAGTGGAGGATGGTGACGCCCCTATTAAAGCCCTCGCGGCTTACTTTGACAAAATCTTGGGCCGGTCCCTGGAACCAGGTGGCCGTCATCCAGCCGTCCGAGTGCCAGACTGTGGCAAAGTTCTCCCAATCGCCAGCGTCGCGCCAGACCACCCAGTTATCTACAATCTCGCGGATTGCCTGTTTGTCGGCGTTAAGGTCATTTGACATTGTTCTCCTCCCGTGGAAACTTGGTTGCCATTTGCTGCGTTGTTGCATTTTACTTTAATCTGGGGTGAGTAACAAGCCATAGGGGTTAGGTAATATCAGTTCAACCAGGGCAAGGTTTTGCTTCCCTGCCTATGACGTTCCATTATAAAAGTGGTTAACCTCTTGGAGTGCAACGGGGGCTGTTAAGTCGATGGTCATGGGGACTACTGCAACCAGCTTTTCCACAGCAAATACATATATATCGGAGTCTGGTTCCAGGATGCCGGTATCAAAATGAACATGATATTTTGCACCACCTGGCTGCCTCAGGTGCCTTGGAAGCGTCTGGTAATAACGATGGCGTGAGACTCTGGCGATCCGCCATCCGGTTTGCAAGGTAGCAGAGGCCGGTATATCTATTTTGAGCAAGTCAACCTGATTGGGTAGTCCTTTACTCAGTACTTCTTGGGTAAAAATGCGGGTAAAATGGGCTGCTACGGCAAAGTTTATGTCGTTACTGTGGCTTAGATGATATTCGTGCGGAGTCTCAAGACTTACAGCAATAGCTGGAATATTTGAGCTACCAGCTTCGATGGCTGCCCCCACCGTGCCGGAAATTGTCACCCCAGAGCCGATGTTTTCGCCGTAGTTGATGCCACTTACGCACAAATCAATGGGACGCCCGGCCAGTTCTATCATGGCTAGCCGCACGGCCTGGGCCGGTGATACGCTGGCTTTATAGGCGATATGTTGGGTTCCATTGAGTGAGATATGGGTGGTATGGATGGTATCATCGACATTGGGCGGATAACTGCGTCCGGCTCCGGTTTGCTGCGTACTGGGGGCCATAATCAGCAAATCGCCCAAATCGGCTACTGCCTCCGCAGCAGCGTGCAAACCAGGGGAGTTAATTCCATCGTCGTTTGTTATCAAAATTAAAGGCCGGGTGGTCATACAAACTCCTTATAGCAGGCGAGTGCCATTCGCCCTTATATCTTGTGATTCTGAATGTTAAATTATATACTTGATTGGACAGAAGGAAAATTTGCTGATCTGACCAGTCAAAGAAAAATTCCAACGGGGCTAATCCTTTGCAAAAATCTATTATCTCAGGTATCATCATTTGGTGATGTGTCAAAGTACACTTTGACACTCCTCAGTAGCTATTGATAGTGGGAGAGCTTTACTAATGGCCTCGCAGGCTTTATACCGAAAATGGCGCTCGCAAACATTCGATGAGATTATCGGGCAGCAGCATGTGACCCAAACACTTATGAATGCCCTCAAGTTAGATCGAGTGGCACATGCTTATCTGTTCGCCGGGCCACGCGGCACCGGCAAAACGAGCACGGCCCGGCTTCTGGCAAAGGCGGTTAACTGTCTGGCCGAGAATGTCGATGATCGCCCCTGCAATGAATGTGCTATCTGTTTGGCCGTAAATGAAGGCCGTCTGATGGATTTAATCGAGATTGACGCGGCCTCTAATACCGGTGTCGATGATATTCGTGACTTGCGAGACAAGGTCGGCTTTCGCCCGGCCGAGACCCGGATTAAGTTCTATATCATTGATGAAGTTCATATGCTCTCCAACTCGGCCTTTAATGCCCTGCTCAAAACCCTGGAAGAGCCTCCCCCCCACGTTATTTTTGTGCTGGCAACGACCGAGTCTGAGAAGATTCCGGCGACAATCACCTCTCGCTGCCAGCGTTTCGATTTTAAGCGTATCAAATTGGATGATATCGTGGGGCGGTTGGAGCATATCGTTGCTCAGGAGGGCTTTAAGTCGGAACCGGCGGCTTTGGAGTTTATTGCCAAGCAGGGCAGCGGCTCCATGCGTGATGCCATCAGCCTGCTCGATCAAATGGTGGCTTACGGGGGAGAATCCATCAGCCTTGAGTTGGTGCATACCGTGTTGGGGGTGGTAGCTTCGCAATCGGTCATCGAGTTGATCGATGCCCTGATTGATCGCGATATTGCCGGGGGACTCGACATTATCAATAGCGTGGTCGGTGATGGGGTTGATCCGCGTCAGTTTGGCCGGGAAATTGTGGAGTATTTGCGCTCGGTGATGCTGGTTAAATTGGCGAATGGGGCTGAGATGCTCAATTTGCCCGAAGAAACGCTGATCGCTATGAAAGGGCAGGCGGCGCGGGCTGATGAGAGCCTGATTTTACGGGCCACAACCCGGTTTAATGCGGCTCAAGTTGATATCAAGTCCGGTTTGCTGTCAATTCCTCAGTTACCTTTGGAGTTGGCCTTTGTCGAAGCGGCTATGCCGGTGACTGAAGCGCCTTCAACTCCAGTTGCCGCGCCACCGACGCCGGTTGCTCCCGTACCTGTGGCAACACCGGCTAAAGCTAAGGCATCACCAAAGCCTGTCCCTCCTGGTCATGCCCCAATACCAATTGCTGACTCACCAGCCGGAGAAATTACCATCGAGGATGTTCGAGGCTGTCTTGAGCAAGTATTCGAGGATTTAGAGGAAGGCAGAACTAAAGATGGCCGAAGGGGAACCTTAATCGCCAAAGCCCTACGGCATGATGCGCGGCTTTATAAAGTTTCGGGCAACGAAATATATTTTATTACCTCGACCCTGATGAAAGAAAAGTTTGAGCGACCACAACCAAGGATAAATATTGGCGATGTTTTTAGTCGGCAGCTACGGCAGCCTGTCCAGGTACATTTTCTGTCTGAAAGTCAAGCCTCATCATCGGAGTTATCGTCGGCCTCAACCGAAGGTGACGACCAGGATATGGATGAAAGCACAGATGCCTTGCTCAAAGTGGCAACCGAGGAATTAGGCGGCGAAATTGTTGATTAAAGCAACTATATTTATCTGTTTATGTTGAACAGTTTCGGTAGGTTGGGTTGAGCGATCGAGGATTGTGGCGCCAACACCACCGATTTTGGAGCGAAACCCAACACCTTGAGCAATATATTATTCTTTTTGAGCCATTCAACCCAACCTACGATTTATTATCGAATTAACAGTTTACCCTACGAATTCTATTTACATTGGAGGATATCATATGGCAAAACGTAAAGGTAAAGGCAAAGGATTTAATCTTGGCGGCGGAGGTGGCGGTGGGATGAACCTCCCCGGCGGCGCGAAAGGCGGCTTGGCCGGTCAATTGCAGGCCATGCAACAACAAATGTTAGAGCAGCAGGAAGCCCTTGGCAGTGAGACCGTGGAAATCAGCGCCGGAGGTGGCGTTATCAAGGTGGTGATGACCGGCCATCAAAAACTAGAGTCCATCACCATCGACCCGGAAGTGGTCGACCCGGAAGATGTGGAGATGTTGCAGGATTTGATTGTCGCTGCTATCAACGAGGCAGTTGAAGCCTCGCAGAGTTTAGCTGCCGACGCGATGGGGTCCATCACCGGTGGCTTGAATATCCCTGGTTTAACTTAGTCGTGGCAATTAAATAATTCCGCATTCAATAAGCGGTTGTTGGTAATTAGTAATTGGTTATTAGGCTCAATTACCAATTACCAATAACCCATCAAAGAATCCAATTGCCCAAGTTATTTAATAGCTGATCCTTAGCCGGGAGAGAGAGAAGTGGTCTGTCATGTCAGTAACACCCATTCCTGTCACAAAATTAATCGATGAATTTTCTCGTTTGCCGGGTATTGGACCAAAGACGGCCTCGCGGCTGACCTTTTACCTGTTGCGTAATCCAGCAGAGCGGGCCATCTCTTTATCCGAAGCTCTGCGAGAGTTGCACGAGAAGGTCTTATTTTGCTCGCGATGCTTTAATATTGCCGAGAGCGACCCCTGCTCCGTGTGCAGCAACGAGCAGCGCGACCAATCGCTGATTTGTGTGGTCGAAGAACCGCTCGACGTTTTGGCGATTGAACGCACCCGAGATTATCACGGCCTCTATCATGTGCTGCACGGAGCCATTG
>Ga0210124_1000817_pt1 | contig 14868 bp, 9 predicted proteins | sample Muzzi_PWC_D2_FD_185554 | JGI IMG/M metagenome (GOLD analysis project Ga0210124, IMG submission 185554) | Wetland microbial communities from San Francisco Bay, California, USA, that impact long-term carbon sequestration - Muzzi_PWC_D2 (SPAdes) | ecosystem: Environmental > Aquatic > Marine >... | reverse complement strand
TGTCACCAGAACTAGCCAAATAAAAGTCGGAATAGACAGGATGTCCTTCGGGGCATTAAGACAAGTTGGTCGCCCGGTGTGAGGGTAAAATCATAAAGCAGAAGTCGGAATAGACAGGATGTCCTTCGGGGCATTAAGACAGTTGGCGCTCAATGTATTCCAGATCACCTGGTTGCCGTTCATGGTCGGAATAGACAGGATGTCCTTCGGGGCATTAAGACTGAACCCGGCCAACTCAATAAATCTGTTTGTAAATATTTGTCGGAATAGACAGGATGTCCTTCGGGGCATTAAGACCACCCTAAATGGAGGCAAATATAATTATGTTAGGCTGTCAGTCGGAATAGACAGGATGTCCTTCGGGGCATTATTAAAACGACGGCGGACGACTGACCGCTGACCGCCGTCCGCCGTCAGTGGTCCGTCGTCTATGAGGACAGGATGTCCTACGGGGCATTATTAAAACGACGGACGACGACTGACCGCTGACCGCCGTCTGTCGTCGGTGGTCGGTCGTCTGGTGGCCAGCAAGGAAGTTCCAGCCAACCCCCAACCACCGACTACCGCCCCCGCCACCAGATTGACAATTTCTCTGGCCTGTCCTATACTCTGCGGCAGCTAATAACTCAATAGAAGTCCACAATGGCAGTGGGGACATGCTAGCTATCAGCAGCGTTTCCCCCTTATCATCAGCATTTTTAGCGGAACAAGGGGAACTCTTGAGTTCTCCTTTTTTGTTACATTATAGATAGTAGGGGCGAGGCTTCGTCGTGAGCTCAGCCGAACGGCAACTCGGATTGAGGGTCTCGAAGCAAATAACATGCGCTCCGAGTTGCCTCACCCTTATCCCTTTCAGAGGAGATGGACTCAGCCTACGGCACGGCAACGAAAATGAAAATGTGTACGGGCAGGTCTGAGACCTGTCCCCTACAAAAGGGAGATATATTAAGTAAGAAGGAGGAGACATTATGAAAATAGGTATTTTAACCGGGGGTGGAGATGTGCCGGGCCTGAACCCCTGTATTAAGGCCGTGGTCAATCGAGCCAGTGATGAAGGTCACGCCATTCTGGGTATCCGGCGCGGCTGGCGGGGCTTGCTCAATTATAATCCCGATGATGAAACCAGTGCCTCAAAGTGGCTCATGCCACTGGATAAGAAAGTGGTCCGCACTGTAGACCGTACCGGGGGAACATTTTTGCACAGTTCGCGGACCAATCCGGGCAAAGTTAAGCCAACCGTCGTCCCGGAGTTTCTGCGAGAGCCGGACTGGCATCCAGAGAGCAACGATTTTAGAGATTTCACGCCCCATATTCTAAGAAATCTGGAGCAGCTAGAGGTTGATGTTCTCATTGCTATCGGCGGCGATGATACATTGGGCTATGGACATCGCCTGCATGCCGAAGGCTTTCCCATTATGGCCATCCCAAAGACGATGGATAACGATGTGTACGGCACAGATTACTGTATTGGCTTCTCTACGGCGGTCACACGCAGCGTGAACTTTATTCATAGTTTGCGCACCAGTGTTGGCTCCCATGAACGGATTGGCATTATCGAGCTATTTGGGCGCAACTCCGGCGAAACCTCGCTCATTGCCGCTTATTTGGCCGATGTGGATCGCGCCATCATCTCCGAAGTGCCTTTCGACCCGGAAAAATTAGCGGCCATGCTGGTGGAGGATAAAAGGAACAATCCCAGTAATTACGCCATCATGACCATCTCCGAGGGGGCCACCATGATAGGGGGCAAAATCATAGAATATGGCCAAGCCGATGCTTTTGGTCACAAAAAATTAGGGGGGATTGGCATTCTCACTGGCGATGCCCTGCGAAAAATCACCGGAGAAAATACTATCTACCAGCAGGTGGCTTATCTTATGCGCTCCGGAGCGCCAGACTCGATTGATTTAATGGTGGGCTTCAACTTTGCCAATATGGCCATGGATTTAATTGGTCAAAAAGAGTTTGGTCAAATGCTCGCCTTAAGAGAGGGTAAATATACCTCTGTGCCCGCCAATATCCTGTCTCAGGGGATAAAGCGGGTTGATGTTGACGAGTTATACGATGTTGACTCCTACCGGCCCAAAGTGCGGCACGTAAATCAAAAACCGATGTTCCTTTATTAACTCATATTACCTGCATCAGATTTCGGGAGTCCACAAAAAATGGGATGTGGATCACGCGGATTGAGCAGATTTTTAATGTTTTTATCCGTATAATCGTTCGACTGAGCTCACGAAGAAGTCCGCACGATCTGTGTCCTATAATTCCCAAGTACATAATTTGATACAATGTCAATTACTGTCAATATAGTGTTTGTAAGATTTCTGAAGACTCAAAAAGGGCCGATTGTGTAAGATAACCGACTGAACTACCCCAAAAAGTACCAGCGATTGCCTTGACTCGCCTTAAACGACATGTTAAACTTAATTTAGCTTAATTGCCTAAGTTGTAACATATTATTAAGCTATTTCAGTTAGTCTTGTCTTAATATCTATTCGTAAAAGAGAGTGTAAACGTTCGTCTGTCTGTGAATTTTGGCGAACTATCGTTCATGCGCCTCTATTTTACGGGTAGAGGCGTATCTATTCTATCGTCTAAACCTGTAATTTACCAGTCATCCTAATAGCCCTCAACAGTGAATATGGCTGCCGGTTCCTTAAGAAGCTACACATCTCAAAATCTTGCAAAAATAATTATTCCCTTATTAGTTATTGTTGCTATTGTATTTAATATTCTCGCGGCTATTTTTGCCTTGAGATGGGCCCAAGCCCCATTCTTAGGAATCCTCTTCTATCCCAACTTAATTGCAACCGCTTCGTTTAACCCCGATTGGGAAGCTCAAAAGCTGGGGGTGGAAATTGGCGATGCCTTGAAAACCATCGACGGCTCTGCTATTTCCTCTGGTAGAGAGTTATTCCTCTATCTCCGCGAACAGAAAGAAATAGGCGATGAGGTTAGGCTCAATATTGAACCCTCACCTACCCAATCTAAGGATTTGGCAAATCCTCTGGTTGTCTCCTTAAGCTCATTCCCTATCCACGACCTGCTCATATTTTTCTGGCTACCCTATGGTATTGGGCTTATTTACCTGGCCTTGGGGATTATTGTATATCGTTTGCGGGGCGCTGGACACGGGGGTGATGTATTTGTTGCCTTCTGTGCTTTTATCTCTATCCTAACCAGTGGTATCTTTGACCAATATACCCTGCACTTTTTAACACCGGTGTGGTCACTTATCTTTCCCCTTAGTGGGGCCGGATTGCTTCATCTGGCTTTTGTCTTTCCTACCCAAATTCGTCTAGCCCGTCGTAGCCCGTGGTTACGTTTTATGCCTTATGTGCTGGCGCTGATACTAGGGCTGCTTAATTTATATAGCTTTTATATTCCCCCTAATCCGCGTTTATATCTAACCATAAGGCTTTGGGACTTTAGTTTTATCGGGGTGACGGTGCTTCTTTTCTTAGCCTTACAGCTAAACTCTCGCCTGTCGTCTCTCTCTGCTTTAGTCCGTCAACAAACCCATATAATCTTTTGGGGCAGTGTTGTCGCCTTTGGCCCTGTAGCCATCTGGACAACGGTCAATGCCTTCGGATTAGAAACGCCCTTTGTTTTACCTGTCTTCGCTGGTGTTTTCGCGCCTTTCATCGTCTTTCCCTTGACAGTCACATACGCCATGCTTCGCTACCGGCTGCTAGATTTAGATATTGTCTTTAATCAAGGGATTGTATACGGCCTACTAACTTTAATGATAACAGTGATTTACTTTTTGATTGTCAGTTTCTTGGGCGCACTACTTCAAGACACCTTTCTCTTTAGAGAACCATTTATTCTGGCAATCTTTGTTATTGTTCTAGTGATTTCCTTAGAGCCACTAAAGCAACGACTACAAGGAGTTGTTAACCGCCTCTTCCTCCGCGAGACATTCGACTATAGGCAGTTGCTGCAACGCTATAGCCGGGCACTTATTTCAACTCCTCTGAACATCGACCGTATTTTGGAAATGCTGGTTCATCAGGCCGATGAAGCGGTTACCCCAGAACGCGCCGTAGTTTTTCTGCGAGACGCAACACATGGGGTCTTTGCTATACGCTACCAACAAGGCAGTACTAGTCCTCAGACGGTTGAGGTAAGATTTGGCCTGAGTGATGATTTGGCCCAATGGCTGGCCGATACCAATAATATACTGCAGCTTAGCCCTAATGGAGCAGCCCCTCCTGAGGTTAACATTGCTCGTGAGGAGTTGGCCCGGCTAAATATGCTTAATATCACGTTGTGTGTGCCATTATTAGGCTCTGAACATTTGTTGGGCTGGCTGGCGTTGGGGTTGAAAAAATCTGCACAGCCCTATATGAGCAATGATCTCTTCTTTTTGGCGACACTGGCCAGCCAAACCACCATTGCTCTGGAAAATGCTCAATTTTTAGAGGAAGCGAACCGGCGTGCAGCAGAATTAGAAGCCCTGCAAAAGATATCTGTAGATATTCAAGCTGAAGCCGAGCCAGACACCTTGCTCCCCTCTGTGATAGAACGGGCCACTAACCTGCTCCATGCCGAAGGTGGTATGGTATTTTTGCTTGAACCGGATAACGAAACGCTAAAAGTTGTCGTCAGTCATAACTTAAACAGAGATTATACCGGCTATACCCTTGAGCGCGGTGAAGGCATCGCCGGGCGGGTGGTCATGCTTGGGGAGTCTGTGGTGGTAGATAACTACCACAATTTCTCTGGCCGGTCTCAGAAATTTCAAGACTCCACGTTTGGCGCGGTTCTGGGGGTTCCATTGCGGTGGGGAGGCAAAGTGCGAGGCTTACTTTATATAGTACACCGTCCCCACGGCCTTCGCTTTGGTGAGGGTGATATCGCCTTGATGGAGTTATTTGCCAACCAATCGGCCATTGCCCTGGAAAAATCTCAACTTCTGCATGAGGCCACTCACATCGCTAACCAGCTAACAACACTCAGCGAAGTTAGCATGGCGATTAGCTCAACCCTGGATCTGGATACCGCTCTGGAACGGGTTATGAATCGAGCTGTAGAAATACTCAACGCCGAGGCCGGTTCTCTTCTTCTGACAGACCCACAGGGTAAACATTTAACGTTTGAGGTTGTTTTGGGTCCCACCGGAAAAGAGCTACTGGGTGTAAAAACGCCAATCGGCAAAGGTATTGTTGGTACGGTAGCCGAAACCGGCCAACCACTTATCATTAACGATGTTGCCGCCGACGCTCGCTGGAACGTGGCCTTTGATGAAGCCACGGAATTCAAAACTAAAGATTTATTGTGCGTGCCGATGTTGTCTCACGAGCGCGTCGTAGGCGTGATTGAAGTAATCAACAAGCAAGATGGTTCTATCTTTACGCAAGATGAATCTAGCCTGTTAATGTCTTTTGGGGCGCAGGCAGCCATCGCTATTGAGAACGCCCAACGCTTTACCCGTACCGACCAAGCTTTGGCAGAGCGTGTTCAAGAGCTACAAACATTGCAGACATTCGACCAACAACTGCAAACTTCCCTTGAATTAGACAGAGTACTCAACATAGCCTTGACATACGCCATGGATTCGTTGGGGGTTTCGATGGGGTTGATGGGGGTCATCAAAGAACAAAACGAGCCGGAACTTTATTTGCTGGCTCAACACGGCATGCCCATGGAAATGGGTCGTTACAAAATAGACCCCTGGCCCCTAACAAAAGGGATCATAGGTCGTGCAGCCCGGACGGGTAAAACAGAGGTGGTCAATGATATTACCCAGGCCAAAGATTATGTTCCCAAAACTCACCGCACCCGCTCTCTGTTAGTCGTTCCGGTCAAGCGTGAAGACAGAGTTGTTGGAATCATAAATCTCGAAAGTACAGACTCCGATTACTTTACCGAAGAAGACGCATCTTTTGTTAATATTTTAGTTAGCCATGCCGCCATTGCTGTTGACAACGCCCAACTATTTGAGCAGGTACGAGAAGCCAATCAGGCCAAATCGGAATTTATGAGTACGGCCTCTCACGAGCTAAAAATCCCCATGACCAGTATTAAAGGTTATGCCAAATTGCTCGATATGGGAGCAGTGGGGGCTTTAACAGATCAGCAAAAGGACTTTTTAAACGTAATCTCTAACAATGTCGATAGAATGGACCGGCTGGTTAGCGACTTGTTAGATGTAAGCCGGATTGAAGCGGGTCGGATTCGGTTGGAACTTGAGGATGTCCAAATGAAGGATGTCATTAATGAGGTTGTCGAGGGGATTCAGAAAGAAATTGAAAAGAGACATCAACATCTACATCTGGAAGTAGACCAAGATTTGCCCCAGATTCGAGCCGACTATAATCGAATGATTCAAATCATGAACAATCTGGTCAGTAATGCTTATAAATATACCCCCGAAGAGGGTGATATTACAGTAATGGCTAAGCCATACAATGGAAATATTAATGGCATTGCCATCAGTGTAAAGGATACGGGTTATGGCATCTCCGAAGAGGATCAGGCCAAACTATTTACCACCTTTTTCCGCTCTAGTGAACAAAATATCCGTGACCAGCCGGGCACCGGCTTGGGATTGTCGATTACCAAGAAGATGATTGAGTCTCATGGGGGCGAACTCACCCTCAAAAGCGAACAAGGCCATGGAACCTGTTTCACCTTTACTCTGCCCCTGGTGAGCAAAATTCCGCCGGGGGTAGAGGTGTTAGAGCGCTAGATACGCTTAAAATATCATCTTGCCGGAAATCATTTCATAGAGCACCCTCCTGCTCAGAGTCGAATTCCTGTTTTCCCAAAATAATAGCTTTGCGCTGCAAGGGAAGCAACTTCCATTCAATTTGTTCGGGATAGACCCATCGCGCCGAAAGAATTTCAAAGGAATTTCTTGCCCGTTCAATAAACCGAAGCGAGATATCATCATCTGAAGCCCGGCAATAATATGCCAGGCCCAAACCAGGTGGCGCACTTGTGTGTTTATCATCACCTTGAGGTTCGCAAAGCAACAACTTTTTTACCTCAACCGTTAAATTCAACTCCTCTTTAATCTCGCGTTGAACGGTATAAGCCGGATTTTCGCCCCGATTGACCCAGCCACCAGGCAATCCCCAGGGATAATCGGGGCGAAAGACGTGCTCTACCAGCAAAACCTGGCCAGCATTGTTAAAAATTGCCCCCACTGCGCCAACATGGTTTTGAGGAGCCATCAGCTTTACCCCTAACCTTAAACTCCAGCGTAATGGTGCAAATACTTGCAACCAATAGGCCAGCCGCCGCTTATTTATCATTATGAGCCTCTGAAGGAGAGAATATTTTCAGCAGATTGAGATATCATTATATCATAAGCCTCAACCGCCTATAAATATGGAGTTTTCTCGAACTAATATATTATCTAGAGATTACGCAGTTCACCTTCCTGGAAGCTGAACTGGAGGCAATTTTGCTGGATTATGCCAGATTATCAGGTTAACAACTAACTTCCGGGGAGGTTTTATAGCCCAATTGACTAATTCTTGTATCTTAAAAAAAGACAACAGGCCAAAATTCCTAAAGGCATTTGCAAGTTTCTGTGCTATAATTTAGTTAGAAATTATATGGTGGGCTAACCAAAAAGGATATATAATTGTGAATACCCAGCTACGAATTTTATCCATAGAAGACGACCCCGAAATGAGAGGGTTAATCCAACTTATTTTTGAGAGACAAGGTCATCGAGTTATAGGCGCTAAACGGGGTGATTTTGGGTTAGAGTTTCTGCGCAGCATGAAACCTGATGTACTTTTGCTCGATTTGATGTTACCCGATGTCGATGGCTGGGAAGTTTATCAACAGATCAAAAAAGACCCGGAATTATCAAATTTAGCCGTGATTATCGTTTCAGCAAGAAGCGAAGCTCAGGATGCGGCGGCAGGCAATCAAGTAATTGGTAAGGATCGCTATGTTGAAAAACCCTTTTCGGTGCAAGAGCTTATTGATGCTGTCAATGAAGTAACAACTCAATTGCCTGTAAGTTAATCATTTTTTACAAATATTTTCCCATGCAAAGACCCTCGCTAATGCTAGCGAGGGTCTTTTTTTATAACCCCTTGACATTTGAACAATTTTATAATATAATGAGTGAATACTCATTTTGATGAGCACGCACTCATATCATTTGTATATAAAGTAGTTTGCAGATTTCAAAAGTTGACCATATCATGACATTATCTGCGTGACTCATATTTAATCAAAACGATACCCCGTCACTTGTCCAGGTTCTTTACTATCTAAATGGCTAGTGCATTAGGGATGTTGGTGAAGTATACTGGAACCTGGGTAATAGGGCATTTTTTGTACTCAATCGTACTTGTTGTAGGCAAATATTGAGAATCTAGCAACTTATTGGGATCTAACACGTATTATTATTTGGTGTTATCAAGTTGTCGTTGTAAGTAATACACCCTTTGATACAACTTTCGGTTGATGACATAAACCTGATTGACTGATATACTAGAGAATAACAAAATCACCTGACTGATTAAGGAGATACAGAATGAAGCCAAAATCAATTCTTACAGTATTGGCAATGGTTGTGATAGTTATTTTAGTAGCAGCTTGTGGAGAACAACCTACACCTGAACCTGTGGTCGTAAGCGATGCAGTTCAACAGCCCCAAGTGGTTTCAGCCGAGGCCTTTGTGGTACCGCTCCAGGAAGCCGATTTGGCTTTTGAGGTTGGAGGACGTGTTGTGTCCGTGGCCGTAGAAGAGGGGGATAATGTTGAACCCGGGCAGCTATTAATAGAGGTGGATAGTTCGACCCAGCAAGCCGCGTTAGCCGAAGCTGAAGCTGGTTTGGGGCAGGCGGAAGCTGCCGCTGCCGCATCCGAAGCCAGATTAGCCGAAGCCGCAGCCGGTTTAGCCAATGCCCAGGCCAATTTGGCTAAAGTGAAGGCAGATCCAACCGATGAAGAGATTGCCCAATTTCAAGCCAATCTGTCAAAAGCCGAAGCTGCTTTGGCTCAAGTATTGGCCGGGCCTACACCCGAAGATATTGCTCAAGCCGAAGCCTTGGTTCAAACGGCCCAGGCCCAATTGAATGAGCTATTGGCCGACCCACGAGAAGAGGATTTGCAGATTGCGGCTTCTAATCTACTGCAAGCCCAGGCCGATGTACGGAAAGCCCAATCGGATTACGATAAGGTGCGTTACGGTAACCCTCCCGACGTATTGGTTGTTGGGGGCGACCTGGAAAAAGCAACTTTAAGATATGAAGCGGCCCAGGCGGAGCATGATAGGTTGGTAAATGGGCCTACCGAGGAGCAGGTTGCGACAGCTCAGGCTAGAGTTGCGGAAGCAGAGGCAGCCTTAAACAAAGTCCGAGCTGGCGCTACCGCCGAGCAAATTGCCCAGGCTCAAGCGGATGTAGCCAGAGCCGAAGCCGACCTGAACAGATTGCTTGCTGGAGCTACCGACGAAGATGTCGCCATTGCCGAAGCTGGAGTGGAACAAGCCTCGGCTGGTATTGAAACGGCCAGAGCTAATGCGGAAGCGAGCCAGGCTGGCGTAGGACAAGCTCAATCTCGCCTGGATTCAGCGCAAGTCCAAGTAGATAAAACCCAGTTGACCGCCCCCTTCGCAGCCACGGTTAGCAGTCTTAATGTTGATACGGGCGAAATCGTCCAGGCCGGAGCGCCGGTCATGTCCGTAGGTGATGCTTCTGGCTGGCAGATTGAAACTGACGATTTGACCGAAATTGATGTGGTGAACGTTCAGATAGGGGCCAGTGTGGATATCAGTGTCGATGCCTTGCCCGGTGAAACGCTCAAAGGCAAAGTGGTCAGAGTCACACCCAAATCGGAGACAAAAGCCGGTGATGTAACTTATACCGTATTGATTGATATTACCAGTGGCGACACATCACGCCTGCGCTGGGGCATGACCACCTTTGTCGATATTGAAGCCGACTCTGGCATCGCCAGGTAAGTGTGTAACAAGAGAGGTATAATCATGAAGAAAATAACTTTAACCTTGGCCCTGGTCGTGAGTATTGGCATCACTTTATTAACTGCGGCTAATACACCGGCTCTGGCTCAAGGAGGCGCTTCGACAGGCCCAGAGTCAATAGATACAGTCTTAGCCAGAGCGGCAGCCAAAGGCTTTCTGATTTCGCTGACGCGCCCGGAGCTATCTGATATTATGCAGTTCTATGTGCTGGATGATGTTGATACCGACAACTTGTTAGCTGAGACCGGCAGTGTCACCAGCTATGATATTGCCCAGGCCGACTGGCTGGAACCCAACGTAGTATACGAGGTTGAAGCTACTCTGCACCCCAGCAACCAGACAATTATCATTCAGACAGGAAAATATGAGGGGCGGTGGCGGGTTCAAAATATCGAACTGGCCTCGACAGCCAGCCCTGCGACGAGCGCCGCGACCACTGACACTTCACAACCCAGACCCGTTGAGGGCAATGGCACTGGCTTGCTTGTCTTCCAGACCCAAAATGGTGGAGACATCTACGTTATTAATGCCGATGGGACTGGTCTACGCTACGTTAGCCGTGGGATTGACCCGCAGCTATCACCGGATGGCACAAAGATTGCCTTCACCCGCTGGGAATCCGGCTTTGAGCTCTTTACCGTCAATATTGAAGGGAGCAACGAGACAGCCTGGTTTAGCAATAAAGTGCAGATGAAATCGCCAACCTGGTCGGCTGATGGCTCACATATGATTTTTAGTCATAGGGTTTTCTTTGATGCCGGTGGAGATACAATCATTAATTTTCCGCAGTTAATACAACGTTCAATACAGCAAGGCAAAAAAGTAAACATACCAGAGATTCCTGGTAATGCCAGAGATCTGGAGGTAGAAAACGGAAAAGTCAAGTTTGTTGTCCCTCCCGATGCGCACTGGTCCTTGGGCCAACTTGATCTAAATCGCGATGAATTCAGCGATTTATCAACCGGCACGCAATACAACTATGCCCCCAGTGGACATCCAACAGACCCAAACCGGCTTATCTTTCGGGGGGATAAAGGCATTGCTCTATACGATACTGTCTCACAGACAAGCCAACCGATTAGCTTCGATGATCGAGACCGGGGGACAGTGGTCATCTCACCTGACGGCTCTAAGATAGCCTTAACCTATTGGCAAGATGGTCACTGGGAAATCCATACTATGAACATCGACGGCAGCAACCGGCAACGCTTGACTGAAACACCCTTAAGTGTGATTGCCCAAAATAGCCGGGGCGAGTTTTTTGTCAATGAGGAAGGATATCTAACTGCGACCCGTGCCCAACCGGACGGGCAGTTGAACCCCAATTGGAATAATGCCGCACCGGCCTGGTCGCCGGATGGCAGCAAAATCGCCTTTGTGACGGACCGTACCGGCCAGTGGGAAATCTGGATCATGAATGCCGATGGCTCGGAGCAACGGGCTATGTTTCCCAATGGGGCTTTGGATGGACTTACCTTTAACTACGCTGGCGTTGATGAGCGCATGATTTCGTGGCGCTAAGGGAGTTGTGTAATTGGTTACACCTGCACTGCGTTCAGGCGCAAGTGTTGGTAAATGGTAATTGCATGAAGTACTAATAACCAATTACCATTTACCAATTTGAGAAATGTTCCAGCGATTCAATCACTGTTCCTAAGTCATTTATCTAATCATATTGATACACTAAGAGGTTTGCTATGACAAGTAAACGAGTTGGAATCCTGGTGGGTGGGGGCGATGTCCCTGGCTCAAATATGTGTCTCAAGAGCCTGGTTTATCGAGTTATCGACGAAGGATTTGAGCCCATTGGTATCCGTAAAGGGTGGGAAGGCTTAATTAAATATGATTATCACAACCCAACCACCTATGGGGATAACTTCATTGAATTAAACAAGCGGATGGTTCGGGCTATTGACCGAACCCCCGGCTCCTTTCTACATGCATCTCGTGTCAATCCGTTGGAAGTGCCGCGCCGGTTAACGCCCGCTTTTCTACACAAATCGGGTAAAGAGCCTTACAACCTAACCGATCATATCAAAGAGGTGGTGGAAAGACTCGGCTATACGGCTTTAATTACGATTGGCGATGATGATATGCTCAAGTATGCGGCTCATCTTAGCCAAGAGGGTGTACCTATCATCGCCATCCCCAAAACAATTCACAACAATATCTGTGGCACCGATTACACCATCGGCTTTAGTACGGGCCTGGCCAGAGGCGTGGCCTTTATCCACGAATTACGTTCGCTGGCCGGTTCGCGGGAGCAGGTGATTGTGGTAGAGACTTTTCGGGTCGATTCTGGTTTGAGTACGTTGATGGTCGGCTTTTTAGCCGGAGCGGATCGAGTCATCATTCCAGAAGTGCCGTATGACCCAGAGAAATTAGCGACTTTCGTGCAACGAGACAAAGCTCTGAACCCGAACAATTATGCGGTAGTATTGGTCAGTGATGGCTCCCGTATCGTGTCGGAAAAGCTGTTGAAATATACACCCCACCTATCACCGCGCAGCAAATCGGAAGTGTTACAGTTAATCACCGAAGAAAAAGCCGATGAAGCGCAAATCGATGTAGATCAGGAATTTACGCTGGATGAAGTAGTAGAAACCGGAAGTAGCCTGGCCGGGAGTGGGATGGTAGTTGCCGAGTTACTGAACCATCTAACCGGAGAAGAGGTATTTTTGCAATCTTTGACCTACCTGTTACGTACCGGGTCGCCTGATGGACAAGATTTACTTGGAGCCACGAATTTTGCTATCTTAGCGGCTCGTCTGCTCAAAGAAAGAAAATTTGGCCGGATGACCGCTTATCAAAAGCGCTACAATCTGACAGATGTTGATTTAAATATGGTGACACAAGGGGTAAATGGAGTCGACGTCGATGAGATGTATGACGTAGACCTGTATAAGCCCAAAGTGAATTTGATTTGGGCGGCTCAGGAAGGATAATGGACAGATGAGCAAGACAAATGGCAAAGATGATTATGAGTATGTCGTTCAGATAAAAGACGTTGTCAAGAGCTTTAAAGTGGGCGATGGCGAGATAACCATTCTTAAGGGTCTCTCGTTTGATGTCAAAGATGGCGAGTTTGTCTCTATCGTTGGCCCGTCAGGCAACGGTAAATCAACCCTACTGAATATGATTACCGGCATTGATCGCCCCTCGGATGGTAACGTCATTGTGACCGGGCGCGAATTGAACAAAATGTCGGAAAACCAGTTGGCTGCTTGGCGCGGCGAACATGTGGGCATTATCTTTCAGTTTTTCCAGATGCTACCGGCCCTCAGTTTATTGCAAAATGTCATCCTTCCGATGGACTTCGCCAATAAATATCGCCCCAAAGAACGTCGTGAGCGTGCTCTGGAACTGTTAGATACGGTTGGGTTAGCCGACCAGGCCGACAAACTACCCAGCATGGTCTCCGGCGGGCAGCAACAGCGGGCTGCGATTGCTCGCGCGTTAGCCAACGACCCACCATTGTTGGTGGCCGATGAGCCGACCGGCAACCTTGACACCCGCACTGCTCAAGATGTATTTGATCTCTTTACCCAGTTGGTTGAATCCGGCAAGTCGATGCTGATGGTAACGCACGATAAGGAGTTAGCCAGGCGAGTGCCTCGGGTGGTTGAAATCACCAACGGGAAGATTACCCGGGATGAGTACGTGGGAGCAGGTAGTACTTGGACGGGCTACTAAATTAACAGGTAATTGGTTATTGGTAATTGGGAACTGTGTGGTTCTTGGATATAAGGCTAAATTACCAATTACTATTTACTAATTACCTATGTGTGGAACCTGTGTCGGGGTATAGCTAAGTGGTAACAATAAAGGTGGGCAATTCATGACGTGTCGTCAGTGCCAGGGTTTGGAATCTCTATTTGATAATAAGACCGCCGCTAACGATTTGAAAGCCTATCGCCGGAAGGGGCCTGGCAAGACAACCCAGATGTTGATTGATGCCCTAAAGGCTAAAGGTGTCGAGGCGATGACATTGCTGGATATTGGGGGGGGCGTAGGCGCTATTCAGCATGAATTAATGAAGGCAGGCATCAGCAGGGCTACCCATGTTGATGCTTCAACAGCCTACATCGAAGCAGCAAAAGATGAAGCAAAACAACAAGGTTATGCCAACCGAGTTAGCTACTATCACGGTGACTTTGTCCAGTTAGCCCCAGACATTCAAGCGGTTGATATCGTAACGCTTGACCGGGCAATTTGTTGCTACCACGATATGCCCGCCTTAGTTGGGCTATCATCAGCCAGAGCGAGCAAGCTGTATGGGCTGGTTTATCCCCGAGACGTATGGTGGATAAAACTGGGCATTTCGATTGTGAATTTTGGCTCAAGGCTTCTCCTTAAAGACTATCGCTTTTTTGTTCACCCCTCCAAAGCTGTTGACACCGTGCTTGGCAACAATGGTCTCAAGCAGCGCTTTCACCGTAAAACCTTCTTCTGGCAGGTGGCCGTCTATGCCCGCTAAAACCGTTTATCAAGTAATCTAAAATCGGAAATCCTTTCTCTGGTTCCCAAACTCCAGTTTGGGAACCAGAGAACCAGAGAAAAATTAGAATTATAGGGTACCATCATGAGCGTTATCTGGTACAAAGTTTGGTCTGATTTATGGGTCAATAAAGCGCGAACCTTACAGGTGGTGCTTATTATTGCGATGGGTGCCGCGGCCATTGGCATGATTGTTACCACCAGAACTTTGATGGTGGCCGGTATGGCCAGTATATGGCGGGCCGTCTCTCCAGCAACGATTGGGATGTGGGTCGATCCCCGTGTTGATGACGACACCATCACCGCTTTGAAAGGCATCAATGGAGTGGAAGATGTTGAAGGTTTTGCCACCGACAGCATTGAATGGCGACTCAATCCCGATGATGAATGGTCGGCAGCCACCTTAATTG
>Ga0210124_1000816_pt1 | contig 14882 bp, 9 predicted proteins | sample Muzzi_PWC_D2_FD_185554 | JGI IMG/M metagenome (GOLD analysis project Ga0210124, IMG submission 185554) | Wetland microbial communities from San Francisco Bay, California, USA, that impact long-term carbon sequestration - Muzzi_PWC_D2 (SPAdes) | ecosystem: Environmental > Aquatic > Marine >... | reverse complement strand
AGCTGGCAATTTAGTCTGGTGCAAGCCTCGATAGCCGAAGCGTACCACGAGCCGGTCTCGTTGGGCTGGGGCTGGTGGCTGACAGTATTAGGTATTATTTTGAATCTTGGTGGAGGACTATGGGCAGTTTTTATACCTGATCCCTCTCCAAAAGATGCGACCGACCTAAACTTTAACGACCATCCCACTTTAAGCAGTGACACGCTTAACCTTAATTTCCAACCCCACCCCCTGGTGCAAAATCGTCACGTTCAGACCATTGTCTCCAGCTTGTTTAATCAGAAAGGCCCCAATCTACTTGCCGCCTCTCAAGAGATGATTTTAGATGCCGGTCAAGGTGTCCGGTTACAGGGCTTTTATTCCCCGCAGCCCAAAGGTCAATCCAAGGGTTTGGTACTGATATTGCATGGCTGGTTGGGCCATGCCAATGCCACTTATATCATCTCTACCGGGGAATATCTTTACAACCGGGGATATTCCATCTTCCGGCTCAATTTTCGAGACCACGGAGGTACGTATCATCTTAATCCGGGCATTTTTCGGGGGGACTTGCTCGACGAAGTCATTGAGGCTGCCCAACGCATTGCCGAGTTAGAGCACAACCCGTTTCATATCATTGGTGCTTCTATGGGGGGGAGTTTTGCCTTGCGATTGGCCTGGCGACACTCGCAAACCGCCATCCCAAATCTTGGTCACACCATTGCTATCAATCCCTCCATCAGCCCACTTCATACAACACAGGCTCTCGATACCGGTTTGTTGGTATACTTGGCCTACTTTCGGCGTAAATGGCGTAAAGCGTTCCAAAATAAGCGGGCCACCTTCCCAGACCAGTATGATATTTCTGAGGTAATTGCCGCCTCCACCTGTATGGCCATGACCGAGGCTTTTATTCCCTTCAGCCCCTATCCCAATGCCATGACCTATCTTGATAGTTATGCCGTCACCCCAGAGATGATGGCCGAATTGCAAAGTCCCGCTACTATTATTACATCCGCCGATGACCCGATTGTACCTGTTGCCGACTTTGATTCTTTCTGCGGCGTGTCACCCTACCTAGAAATTTTTGTTCAATCGTATGGGGGGCATGTCGGCTTTATTGATATTTTTCCTGTCCGTCATTGGATAAACAAGGCAATATTCACGATTTTAGAGACAAGCCCATCACCAGCCCAGCCGAACAACAGCAAAGTTTAAGGTGAAGATTCAATTTAGGAGAATATGCCTATGACCACCATTTTCATCCAGGAGCAAGCCTATCTACGCCTTAAAGACGACCTCAAGGCTATTAGCCCCAACCTCAATTTTGTGCTGATACGCGACGACGGCAGTCTAATCACCAACGGGGAACCTATTGCTACCGAGGAAGCTCAGCCCGAAGTAGCCTGGCTGAATGTTGGCCTGGCTCGCGTGAAATTAACCCAGCTTTACATCCGGGCTGTATTGGCATCCGGCACGGTCAAATGGATGCAAACCTTTAACGCCGGACTGGACCACGCCTTTTATCAGGATATTCTCAAACAGGGCATTCGCGTCTCCGGTAGCAGCGCCCAGGCCATTGCCATTGCCGAGTACGTTATCGCTAACGTCCTGGTTCATTATCAAGGCATCTTCCAGCGCAAAGCGCAGCAAAAAGACCATCACTGGCAGCGTGCGGTTTTTAAGGAGTTGTGGCGAAGTTGCTGGCTGCTGGTCGGCTTTGGCAACATCGGCCAGGAGCTAGCCAAGCGCCTGCGTGCCTTTGAGGTTGACATCATCGGAGTCCGGCGTTCGGGCCAGGCGCATTCCCTAGCTAAAATCATGATTACCCAAAATGAACTGGCCGAATATCTGCCCCAGGCCGACGTGGTCGTCATGGCCTGCGCCCTTAATGATGAAACAAAAGGGCTAGCCAACCGGGCCTTTTTTCAGCGGCTAAAGCCGGGGGCAACCTTCCTCAATATCGCTCGCGGCCAGATTGTAGATGACCATGCCTTGATCGAGGCTCTGAATGAGGGGATTGTCTCCCAGGCCATTCTGGATGTCTTTGACCCGGAGCCGCTGCCGCCTGACAGCCCCTTCTGGGATATGGAGAATGTTACCCTTACCGCCCACCTGTCCAACTCCGGCAGCAACACCCCGCTGCGGGGCGATTTGTTGTTTCTGGAGAATCTGCGCCGCTATTTGGCCCATGAACCCTTGCTCAATGAAGCTGGTGCTTGAGTGGCTCTTGGCAAATTAACAAAAGCAAAGTTTTAAGGTCGCCAGTCAAATCAGAGCTGTTTTAGACCTTGAAAATTTAGTCAGAACGGGGTAAAATAACTGTGCAGGATCGACGCCCTCAGTCGCCTGTTAAATCCGGCGCAACCAGATTATACCTCCAATTATTATCCATCGAATTCACTGATTCACCACGTCCGATTATCCGCGTTTTTTACCAAGAGGAGAAAAGAGCGTTCCGAATTGAGCTAAAGTCACGCCACTGACTTTAATCTCACCCAAGGAGGAATGCTTATAAGGCCGAAAATGCTAATTTGTTCTCGTTATTTTCTATTGGCATTGGTGCCACTTGAAATGAGTTGCACCCTATTTACACAAGGAGAAATTCCTGATGTCAGATGAAAACAAAGCTATAGCCCGTCGTGTCCAAGAAGAAGCTTTTAACCAGGGAAACTTGGCTGTAATAGATGAATTAGTCTCTGCTGATTACGTCGATCACGATCTTCCGCCTGGCTTCCCGCCGGGACGCGAAGGCTTCAAACAAATGGTTGCCATGTATCGCGCCGCTTTCCCCGATGTTCAAATGACCATTGACGATGTAGTGGCCGAAGGAGACAAAGTCGTGATGCGCTGGACAGCTAAGGGTACTCATCAAGGTGAGTTAATGGGTATCCCCCCCACCAATAAACAAGTGACGGTAACCGGAGTGGATATCAACCGCTTGGCCGGTGGTAAGCTGGCAGAACACTGGGGACATTTCGACCAGATGGGTATGATGCAGCAGCTTGGCGTTATTCCTTCACCTTAATAGAGGGGAATATATCCCCCTCGAAAGGAGATTGATGATGCTGGCAAATTCACGCCTGGTAGCGATCCTGCCTGTCGTTGACATAGAAAGAGCCAGGGCATTTTATGAAGAGACACTGGGCCTCCAAGCTATCGATGTGGATGATGGCGTCATATATGAATGTGGGCAGGGTACACAACTTGCGCTCTATCAGCGAGACACACCCACCAAGGCCGATCATACCGCAGTCGCCTGGGTGGTTGATAACATTGAAGAGGCTGCGCAGGCGCTCCGAGAAAAAGGCGTGGTGTTCGAACAATATGATATGCCCGGCATAAAAACGGACGAGCGGGAAATTGCTACGATGGAGACAATCAAACAGGCATGGTTTAAGGATCCCGGAGGTAACATCCTGACGATTGCCGAATTTGGATAAATTATATCTTATTAATTGAAAAAGGAGATTTTTTTAATGAGTGTAGCAGAAACCGTAAGAGCAATGTTTGCAGCCGTAGAAGCAGGGGATATGGATAAAGCAGCCGCCCTTGTATCCGATGATTTTGTCTTTAGTGGCCCGGTGCCGGAGCCAGCCGGTAAAGAACTGTGGGTAGGAATGCAGAGCTTACTCTTGGCCGCCTTCCCAGACTGGTCATTTAATTTGGAAGATATAAAAGAAGAAGGCAATAAAGCCACAACCACCCATCACATCACGGGGACCCATACCGGCGATTTGGACCTCTCCCCGATGGGCATGCCCACAATCCCGGCCACCGGCAAAGCTATCGATTTACCGATGGAACATGCAGAGGTTACCGTCGAAGGGGGTAAAATTGTCAAAATGCATGTTGCTGACGTTAGTCCAGATGGTGGCGTGCCAGGGATACTCAAACAAATCGGCGTTGAAATGCCGCCACCGGGATAAGGTTTGACAATCTTTGCTCTGAGTTTTATAATTCAGAGCATAATTGCGGGTATAGTTCAGTGGTAGAACGCAACCTTCCCAAGGTTGATGTCAGGGGTTCGAGTCCCCTTACCCGCTTGAACTAAAGGATGGATAAGGGAAACTTATAGTGAAGTCGGGCGTGATGTCGCCCGACTTCTATTTTTTACTATCCTTTTCAAAACAAGTTTCCTGGCCCTAAACTCCCACTGTCCAGCGCGTTTCTTATTTCAGAAAGTTTACGTAGAATAAACTCCTCATCAACACACAAACTATCCTGCCTGATCTGCTGGTATAACTGGTCAATTTCTCGCTGTACTGTATCGCGTTCAGCCTCCCTTTCATTTAATCGTTTGATTAGATCAACAGATGGATGCAACTCGGCCATATCCAACAAATTGGCGATGGCTTTCTCTAACTTGGTCAACCGTTTCTGGGCTAACGTGATTTTTTGCTCAATCTGGTTATTGTCAGCCAAGTAGTGATTCGCGCGCTCAACCAGTTCGCCTACGAATTCAGGGGTTAATACCTTGCTCATAATTGCCTCGCTGATGGCGGCCTTGATCCTGCGACCTGGTATTCGCTTGCTTGGACATTCGTCAGGCCGGGCCTTTTTTCGGGCACAGAGGTAGAATGGCCAATCCGTATTCCGTTCTTTACGTCTGGCGGTGGCCCCGTGGACACTGGCTTGACAATACAGACACTGGCACAAGCCTGACAAAAGATGTTGTTCCTGACTTCTGGTGGACTTTGCCCTTTGGATGGCTCCACCCCTTGGCCGGACGTTCGAAATTTAGGGCTTGGACCGCCTGCCACTGTTCTGTCGTAGCCAGAGCAGGCCCAAAACTCTCGTAGACGTGCCCACCGTAATTCATACGCCCAATGTGTAAATTTCTACTGCTCGAACCTTTATCAGGGAAATCTGTTTGGTTAGAAGTCATTTTAAGTTCTCCCTTGGTATTATGAAAATTTCTTTAATTCAAAGCCAAAGAATACACATTCCCAGTTAAAAATGGTGTTTTGAGCCAGTTTCGGCATCCAGGAATGTCTCTTACTTGTCAGCAGAATTGCTGGCTATCACATCCCCTTATTAAGAACCATTTTACTTCAAAATCAAATATACCGAAATCCGGCCAGAGTAGGTCGGGCCAGTTCTTGTCAGCAAAAGATGTGATTTTTAATGATCGTGAAACCTGTTGTGGTTTCATTCATCCCCTTGGCTCCGCATCGAGCGATGGAGAGAGCGGTCTGGTTGCACCCCGTCTTTTCTTGCGCTCTTCTGAGGCTTTCGGGACACGGACGGCGACACGGGTACCCCAGCCCAACTCAGAATGCAGCCTCAGTTCGCCGCCGATCAACTCCGCTCGCTCCCGAAGATTGATCATCCCCAAGCTACCCCGTAACCTGGCCTTCTGGGTGGCATCATCAACATCAAAGCCGCTGCCATCATCGGTAATGATCGCATAGATCTCAGTAGAAGTTTCCCCCAGTTTTACCCGGATGTTCTCGGCTTGAGCGTGCTTGATGGTGTTGTTGATACTTTCTTGCACAATGGCAAAGAGGCCCGTCTCGACCCTTTCTTCCTGCCGCGAAATCTTGCCACTTTGATTGAGGCCACTGATTTCAAGCGTTAGCTTGGTTGCGTCACCGACATCTTTTTGCCGACGATCCAGAAAAACGCGCACAGCGGCGGTCAGGCCCTCCATTTCCAGGGCCAGGGGGCGTAATTCAAACAGCATCGTCCGGATGTCATCAACGGCTTGCTGGGCCAGCTCTTGTGTGATTGTCAGTTCCTCGGCCAGTTGGGCTGGCTTGTTCTCTAATAGCAACTTACAAAAATCCAGGTGCATTCGCACAGCGCTGACCAGTTGGGTGGGACCATCGTGCAAATCCCGGGCTAAAGCTTTGCGCGCCTTTTCCTCGGCTTCAATCGCCCGGTCACGTTCGGCCAGCACCTTCTCATATAGGCGAGCGTTACGAATGGCAATTGCCGCCTGGGTACCAACAGCCGACAGCAGACTTAACTCGCGGTCGGTAAAAGCGTTTGGCTCGTAGCTCCAGGTAGCAAGCACCCCTTGAACACCCTCATCCGGCCTGACAGGATTGACGATGGGCACTCCCAACCAGGAGCGAAGCTGATTATTGGGGTTAGGTTGGCCCAGTTCGACCAGGGTGTCGGCTTTAAGCAAATCCTTTATCAATAACGGGGATTGTGTGTCAAGAACGTTGGTTACCAGATTTTGGCAGGCTGACCGTTTGATCGACAGTTGTCTGGCTCGCTGTCCCCGGTCAAACACCAAGGCAAAGAACAAGCTATCGCTTTGGGCTTCACAAATGGCGATGGCAAAGTTGGTGGTATCGATTAACCGGCCGCTCTCTTTGTAGATGGCTTGAACAATCTCTTCCAGGTTCAAGCTCGACCCGGCCGCCACCGCTACGTTATACAGACTGGAGATTTCCATGACTTCTCTGGCCAGGCGTTGCAACTTCATCTGGTCGGTATTGAAACCGGCCTGGAGCGGCCAAGCTTCGGCCCGGTCAGTAGAAGGAATATGGAAATTCTCGGCTTTTGGCATGGTAATCATCTCGATGAGTAACATTATGACGCCTCCTTAAGTGTCGGTAGCTGTAATTGCAGACTCGGCTGTGGCAGATCATCGTCAGACTGGGAACCGGCGAGGGATAGATTTGAATGGGTCAGCAACAAATGAGATTTACCGTTTTTATGCAGCAAGTTCATATACTCCCATTGCATAATGTGAGGCATCACCTGCGTGATCTGCCGGCCAAAGATGTTGAAATATTGCTGCAAGACCCTGGCCCGGCCGGTCGCCTCAATGCAATCCTGTTCCGCCCGGAGCAGCGTATTCTGCAACCCTATGGGCAAGGTGATGTTGACCAGGCACACCCCATTTACCTTGAGTCCAATCTTTTGCAGCCCATCAGCCAGGGTGAGGGCCAATTGGCGTTCCAGTCGCTCCTGGATGGCCTGTCGCCCCAAATCGGGCCAGGCATAGTTGGCCATCATCTGGCGCAGCACATATTCGGTTTGCCACTGTATCGCATTTTGCCAGCCCTGTTCTTGCAGGCCGGGAATCTTTGGTAGAAAGTCAGATGTAAAAAGCGTGAGATCGACTTGATAATTTACTCGCACCTTCACATTGAGTGGGATATGCTCCAGGGTGCGAACCTCCTCAAAGTGGAGCGGCTGGCTTTGTGGCCTAACGGTGAACTGTATGACCGCCCGCTGCCAGGGTGCAAGCCAAACTCTTCCCGGCCCGACGACTTTATAGCGATTGACCCCCTGTTCAATTAACAGGCGTTCATTTGATTTTAATTTGATGGTCATCATTTTGCTCTCCTTTTATCCCTATCTAGTAGAGTACCCACTTTTTAACGATCTTAAGACCAGTATAGACCGCTTCTTTTCAACTTGCTTGACTCCCCGTTGATATTAAATTGACAAATCGGTGAATTTTCTGATAAATTAATTGGAAGCGTTGTGTAGATATGTTATACTTGACTATGAGTAACCAGTTGACAAAGTTGCCATTTGGGGTGGAGGGTAAATGCTATGGAGCCATCACATATTGGCCGCTTTGAGATCTACGCTGTTTTGGGCCAGGGTGGGATGGGCACGGTCTACAAAGCCCATGATCCTGACATAGATCGCTGGGTGGCGATCAAAACGGTAACGATTCAAGGTGACCAGCAGCACGCTCGCTTTAAGCAAGAAATAAGGGCAGCCGGAAAACTCAAGCACTCTCATATCGTCATCATTCACCATACCTGGATAGAAGATGATGTCGGTTATATAGTAATGGAGTTGGTTGAGGGAGGGACTCTGGCAGAGCGATTTTCACCACCCATCCCCTGGAATAAAGCGGTGAGACTGTTACTCCCCATCTGTCAAGCCCTCGCTTATGCCCATGACGAGGGTGTCGTTCACCGAGACGTTAAACCAGCCAACATCCTGATTTCAAATAAGGAAGTGGTTAAATTAACCGATTTCGGCGTGGCTCGTCTAGAGACAACAAAAGGACGCATTACTACGCCGGACAGTGCGGTCGGCACTCTCTTTTATATTGCCCCGGAACAAGCTAATAGCGAGGTGGTAGATGGACGAGCCGATATCTTTTCGTTAGGCATCGTTTTATTCGAATTGATAACTGGCCGCCATCCCTTTGCTGGTGAAGGGCCGGTTCAAGTATTTCGTGGTATTATTCAACCTGAACCGGCCGACTTAGAACCTTTGAGTGTATTTGCTCCACCGCCACTGGTTGACGTTGCCAGGCGAGCTTTGAATAAATCGCCTGCTGACCGTTTTGATAATGCCGATGAGATGGCAGCAGCTCTGAAAGCCTGCTTAAAACAGCCATCAACTTCTTGGACGCCCCTATCATCCACCGCTTTTACTCCTTCTGACACCTATTTTTCACAGGCTGACGTCTCCACACCGTTGCTGCACCTTGATCTAGTAAGTGATGTCTCACTATCATCGGCCGAAAGGGCCCTTTTAGAGAAGGCATTTGTCGGGTATGATACATTGCACATTGAGAAGGAGTTCAAGAAAGGATTCAGCGGGGCCAGGGTTCTACTAGCCACTCCAGTGCGGAGCGGCGGTAGATGGGAGAGCAAGATTGTTCTTAAAATAGATAATCCAGCAGCCATAAATGATGAATGGCAAGCCTACAAAAAATATGTGGAGGGGCGGCTGCCACTGGCGGCAAGCATTCCTAAACCACCTACCGATGCAGGGGACGAACCACTGGCTTTACTGTATTACACTTTTGCGGGAGGGCGAGTGGATGTTGCCCCAGATAGCTTACGTAACTATTACAAAGAACACACCTGGCAGAAAATCGTCGAACTATTGGAAGAAAGCGTTTTAGATGCTCTGCGAGTTGGTTGGTGGGGACACCGTCAAACTAAATATTTTTCCCTACGGCAGGAATATGATCGTCTTTTGCCGGTTCATTTGGTTGTGGAAGTCAGTGCACCTTCGAAGGAAACGCCCTATAATCTGATAGCAGGCAAAACCAGTTTCAATGATTGCCGTCTCCTGAAATACCAACAAGAAGTGTATATAGAAGGCTTTGCGGTGGAGGAAATCCAACCGGATCGCAACGAAATCACCCTTTATACCCCGCCACGTTCAAGCAGCCAGATCAATCAAATTCGGATTCGCGTAAGGACCTCACCCCCTAACCACCTTGTCCTTCGGGTGGGTGACCCTATGCCCCCTTTTACGGGTGTAATGATAGAAACCCGACACGATCTGCTACATGAATCGATTCAATCCGCATACCCTGAGCAGGACCTTAATCGGGAAGAAGTAGTCATTGGGGGTGAGTCTTACCCTAATCCCTTATACCACTATGACTCCCTATTAAACCAGCGTGTCTTTGCCATGCGTACCCCAATTCACGGCGACCTTAATCTTGAAAATATTTTGGTAGTTCCTTCCGGCCCAATATGGGTAATTGACTTTGCCACAACCAGAGAGGGGCCTATTCTCTACGACCTTGCACGACTGGAAACTCAGGTTATTACCAGGTGGCTGGCGGAACTTCGGCCAAATCCCGAGTCAGTTGTTCATTTAATGCAAGTTCTACATCAACCTATCCCCTCATTTGGGCAGCTTCCAACCAACTTTAATAAGCCCTTCCAAATTTTGGCAGCTATTCGCCACGCCGCGAAGAATTACTTGAACAGTGAAAGTTGGGATGAATACTACCAGGGCTTAAGCCTGATGCTGTTGGGCGCGCTTAAGTTCAAAGATTTAGATGTGCATACTCAACGCATTACATATGCAGCAGCAGTAGGTGTTTATAGATTGATTGGAGTTCCTGTTACACCCCAGCCTCCGCCACCGCCGCCTCTCTGGAGATATGTTGCGGTGATAGCAGGCTTCATTGCAGCGGTAACACTTGTCATAGCTTTTTGGTTTGTGAACCACCCTCCGCCGCCTACAGAGAGCGTAGTTGTAGCTGTCACCGCTTCACTTCCAAGGTCTACTGATACTCCGCCGCCGCCCGACACTCCAGTACCTCCTGCCCTACCTCCTCCACCTGAGCCAAGTCCTACGATGACTCCTACTATCATTGATACACCTACGCCTATTATTATTGAAGGAAAGGTGTTAGCCCCTTTCGAAATTTATGGTGGGCCAGGGCCTGACTATCCAACCTTTGGTTCGCTGATCGTTGACAATCCCGTGCAAGTAACTGGTCGTGATTCTACTAGCAAGTGGTGGCAAATAATCGATCCAGGAGCAGGGGGATATGGCTGGGTACCAGCTGAGTCGGTCGAATTACTAGTGTCTCTTGCGCCCCCGGTTGCTACAGCTTTGCCACCCTCGTCGCCAACACCTAGCCCTGCTCCCAGTCCAACGCCACCTTGTCCCAGAGAAGCCGTCTATCAGGCTTTACCTACTAATTATCCCAGTCTGGGTTGCTCCACTGATACCTGGCAAACAGATTTTACTCTTCAACGATTTGAAAGAGGCTTAATGATCTGGCGCAAAAGCCCAGCACAAATCTATATTTTGTATGAGGCAGGTAACTGGCGCAGTGAGGCAGACCCGCAAGGTCCACCTTACCCATCTTGCCCGGAAGGGGATCAAACTGCAGGATTAGGGCCAATTTTTAGCTTTGGGGTAATCTGGTGTGCTGGAGAAAGAGCGCAATTGGGCCGGCCCATTACAAAAGAAATAGCCCTTGAGGACAGCCAAGTTGAGCAATTTGAACAGGGTCTTGCCTTTGGGCTGGGGCAGTACGGCTATGTTTTATTTGAGGAAGACAAACAATGGACTCTGTTTCAATTGCCATCATCTGAACCTGCTGATTATCAACTTTTCTTTGCTGCCAATTTGGATGGCCAATATCGAATTTATCGAATGACCCTAAACGAGAAACAACCGGTTTCGTTGACAAATGGACTCGGTGATTATGGTCGGCCTGCTCTATCGCCGGATGGTCAGTTGCTTGCCTATGGCTCTAATCGTAACGGGAACATGGATATTTTTGTACTAGACCTCAGCACGCAAGAAATCAACCAACTTACCTCCGCCCCCGAACACGACCATACCCCTGCCTGGTCACCAGATGGGCGACGTATCGCTTTTCAATCCGAACGTGCCGGCAATTATGATATTTATGTAATGAACTCTGACGGGAGCAACCAAATTGCCCTTACGAACGATCCAGCTAATGATTACTGGCCAACCTGGTCGCCTGATGGTAAACAGATTCTGTTTGAGTCTGAGCGTAATGACGGCAAAAATAGTCAGCTTTATCTCATGCAGGCTGATGGCAGTGATAAGACTCGCCTCATTGAAAGTGATGGTAATGACGGTATGCCCGCTTGGTCTCTGTCAGGGGAAATTGTCTTTTACTCTGACCGGGACGGTAATCGAGAACTCTATCTGATGGATAACTTGAAAGCAATACCGCGCCGCTTGACTAATAATTCAACGAACGATTGGTTCCCTGCCTGGTCACCGGATGGTCGCTATTTAGCTTTTGTCTCAGGCGATTTCAAAGAAGGTAAAATTTATGTTATGGACAGGGCGGACGAGAGTATAACAACACTTGTTGAGAATGGCGGCGATAGCAGCGATCCGATCATCGCTTTTGCTATGACGATACCTGCAAATCAAGTGGCTCCAGAATCGCCGCCAGAATGTTCGATTTTCCCTGCGCTGGAATTTCAAACTCTTTGGAACAGGTATGGATCACGGATGGGCTGTCCATTAGATTCTACTGTGGTAGTAATTCCTCTGATTGCTGAAGAACTTTTCCAAGGAGGGCATATGTTCTGGCGTAGCGACACTGATGATGTTTATGCGGTATATGATAGGCAATTCGACGGAACTCATCTGATCGCCGGAAGATGGGAATATTACGGAACGCCCTGGGATGGCAGTAATCCTGATGGCGTGGGATTATCCCCCCCTCCCGGTCTAGTGGAGCCAAAACGAGGTTTCGGTTGGTTATGGCGTACCAAGATGGGTGGGTCTTCAAGTTTAATAGGCTGGGCCTTAGATAAAGAATACGGCTTTGAGAATATCGGCCGGGTGCAGCAATTTGAAAGAGGGGTTGCTTTTAAGGGTAGCGATACCAAAGTATATGCTCTTTTAAATGATGGTGGTTTTTTGGCGGTTGATCCTAACCTTGATCAATAACCTCTGAAATGTTCCAGTTTTGCAAATATTCAAAATTTATCATAACTGAGTCCCAACTAACTCATAGCCAAACGCAGTATAGCTGGATTATTAACTGATATCTGAAACCAATGCTAAACCAACCTGAGCAAGCTGACGACAGATACAAATTTGAACACATTATTGACAGCGGTACCTTTGGCACGACCTGGCAGGGTTGGCATACACGACTAGAACGACCTTTAGCTATTAAGGTTGTTGATGTGGGTCAACTCGATGAGTCTGGTTTGAAACGAGTATTAAGGGAATGTAAAATTGCCGGAGAGCTGAAGCATAACCATATTGTTGAAGTGTTCGATGCTTATCAAAGAGGAACTGATCTATGTATTGTTATGGAGTTAATGAAGGGGGGCAATCTTAACTCATATTTGACCCATTATCAGCCAAGTTTGATGCAGGGCTTGCAATGGGGGCTAGACCTAACGGATGCCCTGGCGACTGTACATAACAAGGGTATTATTCACCGAGATATCAAACCAGCCAATATTCTATTAACCGAAGACAACCAGGTAAAGATTGCCGATTTTGGTGTGGCGCATATGCCGGGATCAAAATTAACCGGCGTTATTCAACCCGGCACTCCGGCCTACTACGCTCCCGAACAAGACAAGCAGCAATCCATTGATACAGCCGTAGATGTCTATGCTTTAAGCGCCGTTTTATTTGAGATTTTCAGTGGCACAAGGTTCTTTCAGCTCAAATCGCTTCAACAGACTGCACCCCAAGATGAATGGCAGGAGGAGCTACTCATACGGTTGCAACAAGCTCATCCTGATGTCCCACAGACAGTACTGAGGCAGTTGGCCGAGATATTGACAGGCGGATTGGCTATTGATAGATTAGCCCGTATTACGCTACCAAATATCCAAAACGCGTTGCGAGTTGTTAGCGATGTTTTGGCCGGAGGAGCTACCCTCGATCAGCTTCCTATAGCCAGACCCAAACCAATAATAACCAACGAACCACCAAAGCAATCTATTAGTTTGAATGAGGAGAGGGCACACAAAAAACCTCCAGCCGATGTTGCAGCCACAACCACAGCCTTACCACTAGTTGAAATTATCTCCAGCAACATCACTTTGTCTGCAATTGAAAGACAATTGCTCCAAGCAGCTTTTATTGGCTATCAACGGGTTGAAGTAGAAAGCGAGCTAAGTTACCCGCTTGATGAGGTTCGGTTATTGGTGGTATTGCCCTTTTACCAAGATTTCTATCGGGCCCGGGTGATTATCAAATTTGCTTCGCCAGAATTGATCAACCGTGAGTGGCAGGCATATGCTTTAAATGTAAAGGACATTTTGCCTCAAGACATAGCTCAAATACAGGCCGAACCTTTGATGTCTTCTGATGGAACATTGGCCTTGTTGGGTTATCCCTTTTTCGGGGATACAACTCGCGGGCAGGTGCAGAATTTGGCTACTTTTTACCAGAACTATGGCACAGAGGAAGTATCCAAATTCATTGCCCAAAATTTTCTAGAAACAATGTATCAGCATTGGTGGCAAGCCAGGCAGGGTGTCTCGTTTTTGTTACGGCGAGAATATGGCTCCCTTCTTCCCGTTCATCTTGTAGTTGAGAGAACAGATGAAACTCAGGTCTCCCCTTTAGTGATAAAGGCCAACTCCACAACAATTCAAGTGATAAACGATGTGGTTAGAGGCCAGTCAGTACAAATTCAAGATTTTTACGTTCAATCGGTTCACGCGGAGAAAGATCAAATAGTTCTTTGGGGACCACCTGCTGAAAGTAGTAACTTGGAACCGCTTCGTTTCCAATTGGTTGGACTATTACCTCAAGAGCAAGAATACCAACCCGGTCAAGTGGTTCCAAACTTTCCGGGTATTATCACTGCTACCCGCTACCAGATTTTATTGGATGCCGTCCAACCTGTATTTCCAGATACGGATCTGGCCCAATCCAGCTTCGCCTCAGGTAAGCTTAAGCTGTGCAATCCATTGCATGATTATGATAGGCTTCTTGATGAATCTCTACGAGGCATGGTATCACCCATTCACGGCCAAGTCACATTAGAAAATATAATGATTGCTCCTAAGTGGCAACGGGTTTGGTTGATTAATTTTGCCGGCATACGCAAGGGTCACAATCTATTCGATTTGATTTTTCTTGAGACACAAATCATAACCAGGTTAATAACTTTTGAGCTACAAGGTACCGAGAAAGGTTTGGAGAAAAATGTTGTTGCTATGGCTCAGGCGCTCCACTCCATTGCCCCATCGGCCCTGGCTCCTGATGTGGATTTACAAAAACCTTATGAACTACTACGGGCTATTCGTCACTACGCTGGCAAATGTTTACGCAAGCGGCCAGAATGGGATGAATACTACCAAGGTTTAACCATAACTTTACTTGGCGCTATGCCTACAGCTCAGACCGACCTAGCAGCTCGCCTAACCTTTATTTGGGCGGCCACAATCCGTAACCTGATCGGTAAACCCGTGGCCCCACCGTCGCCACCTCCTAACCCTCTTTTTGAATTTTTAACCAAGCGTCGCCGGCCAATAATAATATCGGGCTTGATTGGTATAATCATAGTTCTCGTAGCGTTTTGGGGATTTCCGTATTTACCACTAAGAAGCGAAACGCTATCTCCTTCTGCAACAATCTCGGCAATTACGTCACCGTCGCCATCGCCTGTCACTGCTACACCAGTACCAATCCCACCGGCCGAGGAGCCAACTCCAACTCCAACTTTAACTCCAACTCCGACTTCG
>Ga0210124_1000815_pt1 | contig 14886 bp, 14 predicted proteins | sample Muzzi_PWC_D2_FD_185554 | JGI IMG/M metagenome (GOLD analysis project Ga0210124, IMG submission 185554) | Wetland microbial communities from San Francisco Bay, California, USA, that impact long-term carbon sequestration - Muzzi_PWC_D2 (SPAdes) | ecosystem: Environmental > Aquatic > Marine >... | reverse complement strand
AACCTTGAGCCTGGTGCCGTCGGGGTCGCGATGATGGTCGCCGAAGTAGCGTACCCGACCCGGCAGGTAACCGAGACAGTCGGTGCCCTGATTCTCCTCGCTGTAATCGATCAGCACCTGCAATCCCATGCAGATACCGAGGAACGGAAGCTCCGCGGCGGCCTCGATGACGGCCTCGCGCAAGCCGTACTCGTCGATCGCGCGCATGCAGTCGCCGGCGGCCCCCTGCCCCGGGAAAACGACCCGGTCGGCGGACAGCACCTGTTGCGGATCCGAGGTCAGCAATACCCGGTCGTTGGCATCGCCGACCGCTTCGAGTGCATTGACGACGGATCTGAGGTTGCCCATGCCGTAATCGACCACGGCAATCGTTTGCATGATCTACAGGCTTCCCTTGGTCGAAGGTATAACGCCCTGCATACGCTCGTCCGGCGCCACCGCGGCGCGCAGCGCGCGCCCGAAGGCCTTGAACATGGTCTCGGCGATATGATGGGCATTGTTGCCGGCGAGATTATCGATGTGCAGCGTCGCCGGCGCATGATTGACGAATCCCTGGAAAAACTCGTGGATCAGGTCGACGTCGAACTGGCCGATGCGCGGGCGCCTGAACTCGACCCGGTACTCGATTCCGGGCCGGCCGGAGAAGTCGATCACTACCCTGGACAGGGCCTCGTCGAGTGGCACGTAGGCATGACCATAACGCATGATCCCCTGCTTGTCGCCGAGCGCCTGTTTGAAGGCCTGGCCGAGCGTAATACCGATATCCTCGACCGTGTGGTGATCGTCGATATGCAGGTCGCCGCTGGCCTTGATCTCGAGGTCGAAGGCGCCATGGCGGGCGATTTGCTCCAGCATGTGCTCGAGAAACGGTATTCCGGTATCGAACCTCGAATTTCCGCTACCGTCCAGGTTCAGCTGCACTTCGATTTGCGTCTCGAGCGTGTCGCGGCTGACTTTTGCACTGCGATCTGACATTTACCACCATTTCCGGCAGGGTTTAAGGCTTGCAGATAATAATCGACATCGTGGCCAAATTCGACCACTAATCGGGCATGGGTCTCAATCGAGGATGAAGGTTACCGGTCCGTCGTTGACCAGCCGAACCTGCATGTCGGCGCCGAAACGGCCGCTGGCGACGGGCTGGTGCACCGAGACGGCGTATTCCAGCATGGATTCGAAGATTTCCCGGCCGTGCGCGGGGCTTGCGGCCGAGGTAAAGCTCGGACGCCGGCCCTTGCGGGTATCGGCCGCCAGGGTGAATTGCGGCACCAGCAGCAGGCCGCCGCCGATATCCCTTGCCGACAGGTTCATCTTGCCGTCGGCATCGGCGAATACCCGGTAGTTGAGCAAGCGGTCGACGCTCGCGCGGGCGAGCCTGTGGTCGTCGTCCGCCTGCACCCCGACCAGTACCAGGATACCCTGGCCGATCGCCCCGACGACCGCACCGTCGACCTCGACACGGGCCTCGCCGACCCGCTGCAACAGGTTGATCAAGCCACGATTTCCAGCATCGTGTTACAGGATTTCACCAGCGCCTTGCTGATGCCCTGCTCGGTGACCGCGTGGCCCGCGTCGCTGATGATCTTGAGTTCGGCGAGGTCCCAGCGCTCCTTCAGCAGCAGCGCCTGGTCGACGGGACAGACCATGTCGTACCGCCCGTGGACGATGAATCCGGGTATTCGGGCGATCCTGTCCATATCCTCGAGCAGCTGGTTGGGCCTCATGAAACATTTGTTCTTGAAGTAATGGCACTCGATCCGCGCGATGCTCAGGGCAATGTGCGGGTCGGCAAAGTGATCGACCACGCTCTTGTCGGGCAGCAGGGTCACCGACGAGCCCTCCCAGACCGACCAGGCCTTGGCCGCGCCCATGCGCACGATTTCGTTGTCGCTGGTAAGCCGCTCGTAGTAAGCGCCGATGAGGTCGCCGCGCTCTTCCGGTGGAATCGGCTCGAGAAAGTGTTGCCAGGCCTCGGGATAGACGCGCGCCGCGTGGCCGTCGAAAAACCATTCGACGTCTTCTTCGCGGGCCAGGAAAATACCGCGCAGAATCAGTCCCAGCACCCGGTCGGGATGCGCCTGGGCGTAGGCCAGCGCCAGCGTCGATCCCCAGGATCCGCCGAACACGACCCAGCGCTCGACACCGAGAAACTCGCGGATTTTCTCCAGATCGGAAATCAGCTCGCCGGTGGTATTGGCTTCGACGCTCGCATGCGGCCGCGATTTACCGGCGCCGCGCTGATCGAAGAGGATGATACGGTAGGCCTCGGGGTCGAAAAAACGCCGATGCCCGGGCTCGCAGGACCCGCCCGGTCCGCCGTGCAGGAACACCACCGGCACGCCGTTCGGATTTCCGCATTCTTCTATATAGAGCGTATGCAGATCGGAAACCGGGAAACGCCAGGTCTGGCCAGGTTGTATTGCCGGGAACAACATGCGTATTGCGATTCTCCGTTTTGTTTAGTGTAGGACATCTCCTACAAATCATGACGGTTTATGCTGACAGGTATGCCGTCTGGCCGCGATACCGGCCCGGCTGTTTTCGTGCCAGTATACTAGCACGACACAGGGACCGGTCGACAAGGCAGGGATGTCGCCGTGCAGGGATGCACACCCCTTATTTAGAAGCGCCTTTTAGCAGATTTTCTCTCCTCGAGATAAGCAGCTTGCTCTGGCCGACATAGCCAGAGTTTTTTTTGCCCGCGCGCCGCTATCCGGCCAGGCTCCGTTCAGGTCCCGTCGGCGAGGCTAGAAGCCCCGAAAATCGAACAGCTCGCGGTCGAGCAGATGCGACGGCGTCACGCTGCACAGCGATCTCAGAATGTTGTCGACGCGGCCGGGATGCGAATCGTCCCACTGCCGCAGCATCGATTTGATCGACTGGCGCTGCAGGTTGGGCTGCGAGCCACACAGGTCGCAGGGGATGATCGGAAATTTACGCAGTGCGGCGTATTGCTTGATCAGCGTTTCGCGCAGATAGGCGAGCGGCCGAATCACGACATGGTGCCCGTCATCGCTCTTCAGCTTCGCCGGCATCGCTTTCAGACGACTGTTGAAAAACATGTTCAGAAACGCGGTCTCGACGATGTCGTCGGCATGATGGCCGAGGGCGATCTTGTCGGCGCCGAGTTCGGCGGCGGTCCGGTAGAGAACGCCGCGACGCAAACGCGAACACAGCGAACAGGTCGTCCTGCCCTCCGGGATAACGCGCTTGACGACGCTGTAGGTGTCTTCCTCGACGATACGGTAATCGACGCCTTGCGCCTCGAGGTAATCGGGCAGTACCCGGGACGGGAAACCGGGCTGCTTCTGGTCGAGATTGACGGCCAGCAGTTCGAAATCGATCGGTGCCGACTTCTGCAGGCCGAGCAGGATATCGAGCAAGGTGTAGCTGTCGGCCCCGCCCGACAGACAGACCATGACCCGATCGCCGTCCTCGATCATGTCGAAATCGCCGATCGCCTTGCCGACGCCGTGCCTGAGCCTGCGTTCGAGCCGCTCCAGGTTTACCGTTTGCAAGCCGCTCGCATCCACTTCCCGGGTCGTTGCCGTCATCGGTTTACTTCTTCCAGAAGGCCGGCGAAAACAGCACCAGCAGGGTAAAGATTTCCAGCCGCCCGAGCAGCATCGCGACGCACAGTATCCATTTCGCGATATCGTTGATCGAGGCGAAGTTCCTGCCGACCTCGCCGAGGCCCGGGCCGAGATTGTTGAGACAGGCCGCGACCGCCGAAAAGGCGGTTTCCTGGTTGAGTCCGGTGGCCATCAGCAGCAGGATCATCAGCGCCGAAATCGCGAAGTAAACCGCGAAAAAACCCCATACCGCCTCGATCACTTTTTCGGGCATCGGTTTCTTGCCGAGCTTGACCGCGAACTGGGCGTTCGGATGCACCAGGCGGCGCAGCTCGCGCACGCCCTGCTTGACCAGCAACAGGATACGAATCACCTTGATGCCGCCGCCGGTGGAACCCGAGCAGCCGCCGATGTAGCTCACGTAGAGCAACAATACGGGTAGAAATCCGGGCCAGACGTGGTATTCGGCAGTAGTAAATCCCGTGGTGGTGCCGATCGAAACCACCTGGAACAGGCCTTCGATGACCGAATCGGTGGTGGTGGCGAAGGTGTGCGTCAAATGCAGATAGCCGATGGTAACCAGGGTGACTGCCACCAGCACCAGGAGGTAAAAGCGAAACTCCGCGTCGCGCCGATAGGGCTTCAGCGAGCGATTGCGGATGGCGGTGAAATGCAGCGCGAAATTGACCCCCGACAGCAGCATGAAGACGACGGCCACGAACTGGATCGCGGTACTGTGGAAATACCCGATGCTCGCGTCGTGGGTCGAAAACCCGCCGATGGCGACGGTCGAAAACGAATGCGACATGGCGTCGAAAAACGACATCCCGGCGGCCCAGTAGGCGAGCAGGCAGGCGATCGTGAGACCGAGATAGATGTACCACAGCGCCTTCGCGGTTTCGGTGATGCGCGGCGTCAGCTTGGTGTCCTTGACCGGACCGGGGGTTTCGGCGCGAAACAGTTGCATGCCGCCGACGCCGAGCATCGGCAGCACCGCAACCGCGAGCACGATGATACCCATCCCGCCCAGCCACTGCAGCTCCTGTCGGTAGAGCAACAGCGAGTGCGGCAATTGGTCGATCCCCACGATCACCGTGGCGCCGGTAGTGGTAATGCCGGAAATCGACTCGAATATCGAGTCGGTAATCGATATATCGTTTACCCCGGCGAGATAGATCGGCAGGCCGCCGGCCACGCCCAGCACTGTCCAGAACAGCACCACCACCAGGAAGCCGTCGCGCAGGCGCAGTTCGTTGCGATGCTTGCGCACCGGCAGGTAAAGCAGGAAACCGATCACCAGGGTAAGAACCAGAGCCTCGACGAACGGGGCGACCGCGCCGTCGCCATAGATCAGGCCGGTGGCGATCGGCGGCAACAGGGTACAGCTGGAAAGCATCATCAATAATCCGAGGATGCGCAGTATTACCAGTGGTTGCATGGCTTCGCGGGCGGCCGGTGACTAGAAGTAGGTAATTCCGACCTGGAACAGCTTTTCGACCTCGGCAATTTTTTTCTTGTTGGTCAGGAACAGAATCACGTGGTCTTCCGACTCGATCACGGTGTCGTGATGGGCGATGAGCACGTCGTTGCCGCGCACGATCGCGCTGATGCGCGCGCCCTCGGGCAACCTGATTTCCTCTATCGTCCTGCCGACGACCTTCGAGGAGGTCTTGTCGCCATGGGCGATGGCTTCGATCGCCTCGGCCGATCCACGCCGCAGCGCGTGCACCGCGACCACGTCGCCGCGGCGAATGTGCGCCAGCAGGGCGCCGATGGTGACCTGGTGCGGCGAGATGGCGATATCGATCAGGCCGCTTTCGACCAGGTCGACATAAGCCGGCCGATTGATCAGCGACATGACTTTCCTGGCGCCCATGCGCTTGGCCAGCATCGACGACAGGATATTGGCCTCGTCGTCATTGGTGAGTGCGCAAAACACGTCCATCGACTCGACATTCTCTTCCTGTAAGAGATCCGGGTTGGCGGCGTCGCCGAGCAGTACGATGGCCGAATCCAGCATCGCCGAAAGTTCGCGGGCGCGCCCCGGGAAGGCTTCGATAACCTTGACCTGGTAATCGTGCTCCATGCGCGCGGCGAGCTGACCGCCGATATTGCCGCCGCCGGCCAGCATGATGCGCTTGTTCGGCTTGTCGAGCTTGCGCATTTCCGAAATCACCGTCGGAATATGCTCGCGCGCCGCAAGGAAGAAGACCTCGTCGCCGGCCTCGATAACGCAATCCGCCGAAGGCTGTATCGACTGTCCGTCGCGAAAAATCGCCGCAACGCGCATGTCGACACCTCTCAGATGCTCCGTGGTGGTGCGCAATTCGTGTCCGACCAGCAAGCCGTCGTCGTAAGCCTTGACCGCGACCAGTTGAGCCCTGCCCTGGGCGAAATCCAGCACCTGCAGCGCGCTCGGGTGCTCGATCAGGTGATATATGTAGTCGGTGACCAGCGATTCCGGACTGATTATTACGTCGACCGGGATCGATTCCTCGGCGAACAGACCCGGGCGGCCCAGGTATTCCGGCGAACGGATGCGCGCGATCTTGGTCGGGGTATGGAACAGCGACGAGGCAATCTGACAGGCGACCATGTTGATTTCGTCGCTATTGGTCAGTGCGATGATCATGTCGGCATCGTCGGCGCCGGCCTCTTCGAGCAGCCCGGGATAAGAACCGTTACCGCAGATCGTGCGCAGATCGAGCCGGTCCTGCAGGTCCGACAGGATCTGCTGGTTGGTATCGATGACGGTGATCTCGTTGCTCTCTTCCTTGGCAAGTTCCGTTGCTACCGTCGAGCCTACCTGCCCGGCGCCTAAGATAATTATATTCATAGCCTGTTATTGTTTTTTGGTTTGTAATCCCAGTGATTTCAGCTTGCGATAAAGATGGGTGCGTTCCTGACCGACACGGCGCGCGAGCTCGGTCATATTGTTGCCGCTGGCGGCCAGGTGCCGCGACAGGTACTCGCGTTCGAATGTCTCCCGTGCTTCGCGTAATTCGAGATCCATGTCGATGGTGATCTGTATTTTGTTGCTCGAGGTGGATCCGGTGGTCGCATCGCTTCGCCACAGGGTGCGCTGGATTTCGTCGAGGCCGATTTCCTCGTCGTCGCTATTCTCCAGTATCGTGCGGATAAACTGCTTCAACTGGTTGATATCCCCGCTCCAGTGATGATTGCGCAACAGGTTTTGCGCAGCGACGTCGAAGTGGCGATAGGGCAGCTGCTCGTTGTCGCTGTACCAGTTGACATAGTATTCGAGCAACTCCGGGATATCCTCGATATGCTCGTCCAGCGAAGGGATCTCGATCGCGTCGCGCCACAGCTCGGCGAGGCGCGGGTCGATTCCGGCATTCGATTTTAGCTCTGCCGCCGAGAAGCGGCTGGAGACGATAAACCGGCCGGCCGAATCGCGATTGCTGGCCTTGATCGCGTCATAGAGATTTGCCTGCTGCTGTGGGCTCAGGTCGGTAATTTCTTCGATATAGAGATTGCGCTTCAACGGCACGCGCTCGGCCGGATTCCCGCCGACCTCGAAAATATCCATGCCGCCGGCAGTGCTCAGGTACTCTGCCCAGATACGCCGTCCGCTGCCGTATGCGCCGGTAAAGAGTACGGCCCGGCTGTCAGCGCGCAGTTCCTCCATCTTTTGTTTCAGATTCTGCACGATCTGACTGGTGCCGACCGGTACTTCCCGCTGCCGCCGGGAATCCACGCCCGGATCCGCGTCGGAGCTGGCCAACGCCGATTTGACGGTGCTCAGCAGCTTGGCCATCGACAGCGGCTTTTCGACGAAGTCGACTGCCCCGTAGCGGGTCGCTTCGACCGCGGTCTCGACCGTGCCGTGGCCCGACATCATCACTACGGGACAGCGATCGTCGCCGCTGGATTTCCACTGCTTCAACAGCGTTACCCCGTCGACCTCGGGCATCCAGATATCGAGCAACACCAGGTCGGGCGACAGCCTGCGACGAATTTCGTTGGCTGCCCTGGCATGCTCGGCGACGTAGACCTGGTAACCTTCGTCCTCGAGAATATCCTTGAGCAGGACGCGGATATCCGGTTCGTCGTCGACCACGAGAATACGCGCACTCATTACATCACCCTCTTTTTCAGCGGCTCGACGACGGAGTTTTGCCCGGCCTCGTCGACGGCGCTCGCCAAGGGCAGGATCACGGTAAAGACCGCTCCCCCCTCGCTGCCGCGGCCGACCCGCACCGAGCCGCCGTGCTCGTCGACGATCTTCTGCACGATGGCGAGTCCGAGTCCGCTGCCCGAAGTCTTGGTGGTGACGTAGGGATCGAAAAGATTTTGTTCGACTTCGGGCGCGATGCCGTGGCCGTTGTCTTCGACGATGAAACGGATCGCGCGACGGCCGGACTTGCCGTGCAGCTCGGTTTTCAAACGAATCCAGCCCTCGCCCGCCAGGGTTTCGAGGCTGTTCTTGATCAGGTTGTGCACCAGTTGCCGCATGCGTACGTCGTCGACCTCGATACGCGGCAGGGAGCGATCGAGGTCGAGATCGATTTTCACCCCGGCGTTGTGCTCGTGGTAAAGCACCGCGATTTCCTCGAGCATGGCATTGAAATCGATAGATTGCGGGTTTTGCGTCGGCGACCGGGCGTACTGGGCGAACGCGTTGACCATCGACTTCATGGCTTCCACCTGTTCTACGATAGTGTGTGTGTAACGATCGAGCAAAGCCTGTTTTTCTTCGCCGACATCGCCGCTCAATTTGCGATGCAGGCGTTCGGCCGACAATTGTATCGGCGTTAGCGGATTCTTGATCTCGTGCGCCAGACGCCGCGCCATCTCGCTCCAGGCGGATTCTTTCTGCGCCTGGATCATTTCGGTCAGGTCGTCGACGACGATGACCTGCTCGCGGCGGTCGTCGGTTTGCGACATAAGATTGGTACCCCGCACGCGCAGAATCTTTTTGCCGCCTCGCACGAACATGGTGATTTCCTCCTGCCATTCGAGGTCCTGTTCGAGGCGCGTCCGCACCACGTCGAAAAACGGCGCCATCATCGGGTACTCGCGCAGCACGTCATCGATATAAAGCTCGGTGAAAAAAGAACTGTCGACCTCGAAAATCGAACAGGCGGCCGGATTGCCGCTTTTCACGAAGCCGCTCTCGTCGATCGTCAAAACGCCCGAGGTAATGTGTTCCATGACCGATTCGAGGTAACTTTTCTGCAGCGCCTCCATGCGCTGGCTCTGCTCGGCGATCGCGCGACTGCGCGATATCTTGCGGGTCATGGTATTGAACGAACGCAGCAGGAATCCGAGCTCGTCGGTACCCGAAACGGTCAACTGTTTTTCGTAGTCCCCCGCGGCTACCGCCTTGGTGCCCTCGACCAGTTCGTTGATCGGCGCCACCAGCAGGCGCGCGGCGACGAATGCCAGCCAGATCGCCGACAGCACGCTGAGCAGCCAGATGATGGACAGGGCCAGCGTGAAACTGGTTTTCAGCGGATCGCGCAGTACCGCCAGTTCCTTGTACTGGTCATAGGCTTGCTGCACGCTGACGGTGAGCTCGTTGATCCGGTCCGTGAACGGGTATTTCGCCTGCAGTTTGCGCGCCGGTTCGGTCGCATCCAGGCTTGGCACCTGCATCACGACCTGCATCGCCAGGCCGTATACCGGGTCTTCGACCAGCTTGAGATAGGGGCTGTCGGCGTTCAGTTCGCCGATCCCCCCCAGTTGCAGAGTCTCCGGCAGCTCGGTCGAGTCGACGCTGCTGGAGGCGATAATCCTATTGTCGTGATCGAACAGCGTCACCTCGCTGGCGCCCTGCAACTGCCTGACGTCGTCGAGGAAGACGATCAGCGATTCGTTGTCGGTATGCGCGATCTCGGCGGCGATGGCGCGGGTTTTCTTGAGCGCATCGCGCTTGCGCAGATCGATTGCCCCGCGGCCGAGCTTGAGCGAATCCTCGAGCGCGGTCTCGATGCCGACGTCGAACCAGCTGTCGATACCCCGGTGCAGGAAGCTCAGGGAAAAGTAATACACCACGCTGACCGGGATTATGGTCAGCAGCACGAACACGCCGATCATCCGCGCGGTCAGCCGGGAGCCGATTGTTTTCAGTCGATATTGAACTACCAGCTTGTAGACGTTGTAGATGATCAGACCGAGCAATACGATCAGTCCGAGCGCGTAAAAAATTACCAGCCAGTTGTAATAGCGGCCGAAGGTCGCCGAGTTGGAAGTTGCGTCGCTGATCGTGTAAAGCGACACCATCAGCAGCACGACCAGCAACAGGATGGATGCGAAATTGCGAAACGTACTGTTCATGAGCCGGGCCGCCTGACTTCCCATTCGTACCAGTCGCTCTTCAGATCCCAGTCGTTATCCCACAGCGAACTCGACTTCAACGGCAACGGCAGCTCGTCGCTATCGATCCCGAAGCGCAGGCGGGCGTAATATTTTCTGTTGGGCGCCAGGTTGTTGATATCCAGCATGGGGTAATTGTAAACCACTTCGATGAATTCCACCGCCGAGTCGAGGTCGTCGAAATAATGGCGCTCGGAGCTGTTGACGTCGAGGACCACGTAGGAATCCAGCATCGGTTGATGCTGCAGCAGGTATTGCTGCTTGAGCGTCACGATCCTGGTATCGAACCAGTATTTCTTCGGCGACAGTATTTCCACTTCGAACATCATCGGAACCGCGAATCCCTGATCGATAGCCAGCAGTATATACTTCGGTATATCGCTGTCGACGACCATATCGAGCCGCAGCAGGGTCTTATCGAGAGTGAAATCCGCATGCCTTACGACGAAGGCGTCGTGATCTTGCGCCGCCAGCGGCGTGCACAGCAGCAGTAACGCGAGTGTTCCCCAGGCACGGCGCAGGGTCACCGCCGCCGCTTTCATTTCCCGCCCCCGCGGGTCAGCAGCGCGTAATAGAATCCGTCCATGTTATCGCTACCCGTCAATATCTGGCGTCCCCGGGGACGCAACTCGCCCCAGTCGGCCTGTTCGAGTCCGGAGGCGACGCAATCCGCGTGTCGGCCGACGAATTCCTCGATCTGGCATTCGTTTTCCTCCTTGAAGACGGAACAGGTGCAATACAGCATGCTTCCCCCGGGTTTCAGCAGTTGCCACAAGGCATCGACGATTTTACGCTGCAACGCCAGCAGCGGCATTATATCGTTTTCGCGGCGCAGTAGTTTGATGTCCGGGTGGCGCCGCAGCACGCCGCTCGCCGAACAGGGTACGTCGGCCAGGATCAGGTCGTAGGCCACACCGTCGAACCAGTCGCGTGGATTGCCGGCGTCGCCGATCAGGATACGGGCGGTCTTGCCGATCCGCGCCAGGTTCTGGCGCAGGCGCTCGAGTCGCGGCTCGCTGTTGTCGACTGCATCCAGGTCGAGTTCGTCGCAGGCTTGCAGCAAATGCATCGCCTTGCCCCCCGGGGCCGCGCAGGCGTCGAGCACGCGCAAGCCCGGCCTGCAGGGCAACAGCGTCGCGGCGAGTTGAGCGGACGCGTCCTGCACGCTCAGCAAGCCTTGCGAAAACCCGGGCAGTGCGGTCACGTCGCAGGGAGTGGGCAACTCGATCGCGCTTTCCACGCGGGCATGTGTTTGCGCCTCGACTCCTTCCGCGTCGAGCATGGCGATCATTTCATCGACCTCGATCTGTCGCGTATCGACCCGCAGCGTGAGCGGCGGACGCTGGTTGCCGTGGCGCATCAGGGCCTCCGCCCGCTCGCCCCAGTCGCGTTCCATTATTTTCCGCATCCATTCGGGATAAGCCTCGTGCCCGGTCTGCTGGTCGAGTTCGACACCGTCACGGATAACGCCGCGTAACACCGCGTTGATCAGACCGCGCGCCCAGGCTTTCTTCTGGCCCACGGCAAGCTGCACCGATTCGTTGACCGCCGCGTGCGCTTCGGTCTTCATCACCAGCAACTGGTAAAGACCGAGCAGCAGAATGATCTCGATATCCCGGTCGCGGTTGCGGAGCGGTTTTTGCAGGCGTCCCTCGAGCAGCTTCGCCAGCGCGAAGTACCAGCGGCAATACCCGAAGGACAGCTCGCGGGCGAGACCCAGATCGCGCGGGCTCGCCGCCAGCGACCGGAACCAGCCGCCGTTGACGATATCGTCCAGCGAGCGGCCGCGACCCGTGACCTGCAGCAGCATTTGCAGCGCGACCCAACGGGGATTGGAGAATTTCACGACTGCCTGCCGAGCAGGGATCCCGTCAGATTGCGCGCATTGAGTGCCTGCGACGGATCGCAGCGCTTGCGACCCGCGAATTGTAATTCGGTAATCCGGATGATGCCGTCGCCGCAACCTACGAAGACCCCGCTGCGGTCATGCGCGACGACTTCTCCCGGCTCGCCGTCGTCGCCGCTCGCCGCCGCCGCGCGCCACAGCCGCAGGTTGTCGCCGCCGAGCCGCGTATAGCTGACCGGCCAGGGATTGAAGGCACGGATTTCGCGCAGCAGGGTCTCCCGGGACTTGCTCCAGTCGACCTCGGCATCCGACTTGTCGAGGCGCGGCGCGTAACAGGCCAGACCGTCGTCCTGCGGTAGCGCGGCGTGCAATGCGGGCTCGATATCCTCGAGCGTATCCAGCAGCAATTCCGCGGCCAGCGGCGCCAGCACGGCCTCCAGCTCGCCGGCACTCCACTCGGGATCGATATCTGTCGCGCGGCTGGCGATCAATTCGCCGGTATCCAGACCGGTATCCATTTTCATCAGCGTTATCCCGCTGCGGGTATCCCCCGCCAGAATCGCCTGCTGGATCGGCGAGGCGCCGCGCCAGCGGGGCAGCAGCGAGGCGTGCAGGTTGATGCAGCCGAGGCGCGGCGCCTGTAATACCGCGGCTGGCAGCAGCAGGCCGTAGGCCGCCACCACCATCAGGTCCGCACGCAGAGATTGCAGCGCTTCCAGCTCCTCCACGGCCCTGAAATCGACCGGCTGGCGAATCTCGATACCGTGGTCGAGCGCGCAGCGCTTGACCGGGCTCGGGGTCAGCTTTCGGCCCCGTCCCGCGGGCCGATCGGGCTGGGTGTATACCGCCGACACCCGATAGCCGCCGGCAAGCAGCGACTCGAGCGCCGGAACGGCGAATTCCGGGGTGCCTGCATAGATGATGTCGAGCATTCCCGGGAATCGACTAGCCCGCGGCCTGCTTCGCCATTTTTTCGAGCTTGGCGCGAATCCGGTTGCGCTTCAGTCCGGACAGGTAATCGACGAACAGCTTGCCCTCGAGGTGGTCCATTTCGTGCTGGATACAGACGGCTTCCAGGCCGCTGGCCTCGAATTCACGGGTCTCGCCGAATTCGTCCTGGCAACGGACGCGAATATGCTCGGCACGGCGGACCTTTTCGTAGAACCCCGGAACCGAAAGACAGCCTTCGTCCATTTCTTCTTCGCCGTCGGCCTCGATAATTTCCGGATTGATCAGGCAGAGCGGCTGGCTGCGGTTTTCCGATACGTCGAGCACCAGCAGGCGGATATGGCGATCGACCTGGGTCGCGGCGAGGCCGATACCGGGGGCCTCGTACATGGTTTCGAACATGTCGCTGACCAGTTGCCGCAGACTTTCGTCGAACTCGCCAACCGGTTTGGCCACGGTCCTAAGCCGCGGATCCGGAAAATGTAAAATATTTAATAATGCCATCGTGAAAAACTTCAAGAAAGATTATAACTAACTGTTCCAAGTTAATGATTATATTAATATCTTTGCCGCTAAATAGCTTGTAGTCGCTTTTTTTTGAGCTACAATCCTCGAATCAGTGCCGTATTTTCAGGGGTTTTTATGCCTGCCTACAATAATCTTCGGTCGCCAAAGGGTTTTTCGCTGCTTGCGGGACTATTGCTGCTTTCCGCCTGTGCGGAACCGCCGCCGCCCTATGCAGTCGTCTACGAACCACCGCCCGCACCGGAAAAAATCACCGTCAAGGCCCAGACCCCCGAACCGCAACCGGCGGAAACCGTCGTTTACGAGGCCGAGTACCCGGAAACCTACATTGTACAAGAAGGGGATACCCTGTGGGATATCTCGACGGTGTTTTTGCGCGATCCCTGGTACTGGCCGGAAATCTGGTTCAAGAATCCACAGATCGAAAACCCGCATCTGATTTACCCCGGAGACACGCTGGCGATCATATATGTGGGCGGTAAACGCAGAGTGCAACTGCAGGCCCGCGGCGATGAAGGCGCGATCCTGTCACAAAGCGAGACCCCGGGGGGCCTGCCGATCGTCAAGATCAACCCGCGTATTCGTTCGCGGGCGATCGACGCGACCGTGCCGTCTATCCCGATCGATTCGATTCGTCACCTGATCGCGCGGCCGCTGATCGTCGACGAGGATACCCTGAATAATTCCGCCTACGTGCTCGCGAGCCTCGACGATCACCTGATCAACAGCATCGACGACAAGCTCTACGTTCGCAGGCTCGACACCTCGTCCGGTAGCGGCCGCTACCAGATTTACCGGCCCAACCGTCCCATATACGACCCGGACACCGACGAACTGCTCGGTTACGAAGCGCTCTACGTCGGCGAATCGAAGCTGTTGCTGCGCGGTGACCCGGCCTCGATCAGGGTCACCAACTCGGTACGCGAAATCCTCCGCGACGACCGCGTCATGCCAATAGACAATACCAATTTCGATCGCGATATTTTACCGCACCCGCCCGCCACCGAAGTCAGGGGGCGCGTCGTCGCGTTGCTGGACGCGATCTCGCAACTCGGCGTCTACCAGACGATCGCCATCAACCTGGGCCAGCGCGACGGCCTCGAGACCGGCAACGTGCTGCGGATTCAGCGTTACGGGGAGGTGATTCCCGACAAGGTCGAGGACGACCCCAAGTTTCGCGTCAAGCTGCCGGACGAGCAGATTGGCATGGCGATGGTCATCCGCTCTTTCGAAAAAATGAGTTACGCGCTGATCATGGAAGCGGATTTCCCGATCACCACCGCCGACTACGTCGAATCGCCCTGAAGTCAGGCCATATCGCTCGACATCTCGACTGGCGCCGGGCAACGACCCGGTGCTATAGTATGCGGGGTCTGCAAAGGAACTGGAGACCACCATGCAAACGGATTTGCTGCCCGCTTTTCTGCACCTTTACCACGCCTTCGGACCGTATAGTGCGGCTCTGCTGCGCCTGCTCGGGCATTTCGACGACGATCCCGGGCGGGTCCTCGAGAGCGAGCCGCAAGAGTTGCGCGAGCTCGGCTACAGCGCACGGCCCGCGACCGAGGCGGTGCGCGACGCCGTCGCCTGGTTCAGGGCCAACGGCTACTGCTGAAGCACCGGTGCGTGGATGAACGGCGCCGCCTTGCGTAACGC
>Ga0210124_1000814_pt1 | contig 14895 bp, 12 predicted proteins | sample Muzzi_PWC_D2_FD_185554 | JGI IMG/M metagenome (GOLD analysis project Ga0210124, IMG submission 185554) | Wetland microbial communities from San Francisco Bay, California, USA, that impact long-term carbon sequestration - Muzzi_PWC_D2 (SPAdes) | ecosystem: Environmental > Aquatic > Marine >... | reverse complement strand
GTAAGGCTGGATAGCTGGATTCAACCGGCTGGTAATTGGTGGCAACTTAGCCCTAGCCTATTTTTGCAAGCCCAACCCCAAAAAGCAGATAAGGCTGTGGCGACGGGCTTCTTTCGCTGCCCCCATTGCCAATCTTCTGAAATGGCTCAACAAACCTCGGCGGCTACTGGTGGCGACCTCCTTCTTTGCCAAAACTGCCAATATGGCTGGTCGTTTAAAGATGGCATCTACGACTTTAAAACCCCGCTAAAGTAATTGTGAATAGTGAATTATTAATGGTTAATGAGTAGAGTGGAGCATCCCCAGATGCGGAACAGGCTCGCTTCGCATCTAGGATGCTCGCTCCTCCGGCTTTCCATTATCCCAAATCGTATTACTATGCGTATTGAAAAATCATTTCACTTATGTTATGATGAGGTTACTAACATTATGTTTTGTTGAAGAGTTGAACGTGAAATTGCACTAGATTAGGGGGATTTGGTTATGTCATTTTTACTACAATGGAACAACTTATCGGGGAAGCTTGCCTTTTTAATAGGCGGTATCCTTATGGTTCTCTTTCTTTCCGGCTGGGTTAACTTTGACGGCGGGTTATTGGAAGATGCCACTGCGACTCACAGTAGATATGCCACAACAATCATGGGAGAGGCTGTGTCTAATCCCTCCCTTCCACCGGCTGCGCCACCGACGGGAGCAGGTGATGGTGAGGAAGGGGCTCAACCTGCGATGGAAGATGTTATCAGTAATGGCAATTTTGAGAAGCAATGGCACCCTCTCAATGGCGTTGCCCCGGATTGGGAGCCTTACAGTAATGGACAAGCTGATTTTGGCTGGTACGACGACTATTGGGTAGAGGCCGTCCGTAAAGGACAGGGGCACGCTCAGCTCATGGAAATTTTCCGGGTTGAAGCTAATATTCTCGACCGGGTGATTGCGGTCTATCAGACGGTTGATGTGGTCCCCAATTCTGACTATGAGTTAACCATCTATGCTATCATGCGATCAGACGCCGCCGCTCAGTTTAGAAATCAAAATGAGTTTGAAATGCACTGGGGCATTGATCCATGGGGTGAAGGGAACTATGATAATGTTGAGGAATGGAACCTTATGCCCTTAACCGAGCAAAATCGCACGGGTTCAACGCCTCCCGAAGAAGTGCCTCTTGTTTATGAGCGTATTACCGATACGGTGCGTACCGGTGATAGTAATAGAATCACATTATTTATTCGTGGTTTAAAAAAGTTCCCTACCGGTACGGAGGTCAACTTTGATGTCGATGATGTTTCTTTGGTTGGACCGCTTGCTGGTTCAGCGCCTGAGCCTGTGCCAGCTCCCACCGTAATCATAGTCCCTGGTGAGGGAGACGACTTACCCACAACGGGTGCAGTTCTATCTCAAAACGCGTCGGTTGGCGTCATCGCCTTTGGCGGATTAGTCCTGGTCCTCCTGGGTGCTTTTGCTACGTTTAGCTTATTAGACAACCGAAAGAAAACATAACATTAGCGTATCTACTCAGTAGAGCGACGGATTTATTACATCAGGTTGAGGCTAAGAAAAGAAATGGCGTTATTATAAATGCGAGGCATTCCAACTTGGATTTGGGATTTCTTAGCCTTAGCCTCAACCTCAACCTGATTCCTCAATTAAGGCTCATATTCCCCGCTTCGATTCTTGCCTTTGCCACTTTGTCCTCTCCTACAAAATGTAGTATACTAGATTATAGAACGCCACTACTTGTGGGTTTTTATCCGGTCCCCATCTCAAAATAAAAAATTTGATAATTAAGGTAAGCCGATTATGAAAGTTTCCTGTCTGCAAGAAAATTTAGCCAAGGGTCTTAGCATTGTTGGGCGGGCTGTCGCCAGCCGTAGTACCCTACCGGTATTGTCAAACGTGTTGTTAGCTACCGATAATGGCAAACTAAAATTATCTGCCAATAATTTTGAGCTTGGCATCAATTGCTGGGTGGGAGCCAAGATCGAAGAAGAGGGAGCCATTACCATACCGGCTCGCTTGTTGGGGGAGTTTGTCAACTCTCTGCCCCCAGAGCGAATCGATATGCACCTGGATGAAGGAACCCAAACCCTTAACCTCAGATGTGAGCGGTTCGAGTCGAATATTAAAGGTATCGACGCTCAGGAATTTCCGGCGGTTGCCACCGCTACGGAAGATGATATCGCCATTAAATTAGACCCCGAATCCTTGCGGACGATGATTAAACAGGTAGTATTTGCCGCCGCCACCGATGAAAGCCGCCCGGTCTTTACCGGCGTCTTGCTTCGATTTGAAGATGACATGCTGACGATGGTTGCTGCTGATGGCTTTCGTATCTCTGTTAGGGCCGCTCAGCTTAACCAAAGTGTGGCTGATACCTTAGAGGAAGTTGGCTTAGGCAATGGTTCTTCAGCACCCAGCTTGATTATTCCTGCCCGTGCCCTCATGGAACTCTCCCGTGTTTCCGGCGACCAGGAGCAGCTTATAGACTTGATTGTTACGCCTTCTCGTCGCCAAATCCTCTTTCATCTCCAGGATATCGAGTTGGTTTCACAACTTATTGAGGGTGACTTCCCCGATTACAACCGGATTATTCCCAAGGGCCACACCACCCGCAGCGTCTTAGATACGGCCAGTTTTCTCAAAGCGGTGCGTATTTCTCATCTCTTTGCCCGTGATGCTGCCAATATTGTCAGGCTGGAAATAGAGCCAAGCGGCGACGAGTTGTTAAATGGTCGCATCACCCTGGCGGCTACCAGCGCCGAACTGGGCGATAACGTGGCTGATTTGGACGCCTCCATTGAAGGTGATGCCGTAGAAATTGCCTTCAATGCCAAATATCTCATCGACGTTCTGTCGGTGATTGAAAGCCCGCAATTTGCCCTGGAAACCAGCACAGCTTCCAGCCCTGGCGTCTTCCGCGCCATCGGCGATGAACACTTCACCCACGTCATCATGCCGATGCACATACAGGGCCGGTAGCGGGTGATCCCCTTAAATACAAAGGGCCGATATTTTTGCATATCGGCCCTTTTTGATTCTCAAAATGAGCGTTACTATAGCACCCGAAGCAAAATCCCATGCACCACAATCAAAGCGATTAACGCGCCCACCAACGAGCCATAAATCACCTGGCGGGGAGTGTGTCGCTCCAACCTGATGCGAGACCAGCCGACCAGGGGAACCAGCAGCATGACCGGCCAGGCATAAGAACCGGCCACCATGACCGTCGCAGTGGCTGCCGCCGAGATGGTGGCGCCGTGGAAGCTGATTTTCCAGAAGAGAGTCACCAGGCTAAGAATAGCAATCAAAACTAAGGCGACCAAGACAAAGCTCTCCACAATGCGGGGGGCTTCCCAGTATCGAACCAGCCCCAAACAGACCAAAAGCCAGACCATCAAGACCGTTAGAGGCCGGACGCGGGTGCTTCTTTCGGGCATGTAAATATCTTCTAGTGTGCCCTTATGGACCAGCCAAAACAGGTAAGCCAGAGGCGGCACGACAATCAACGGGAGTAACAGGGCTAACCACTGCAACGTCTCTAGTGGATTGTCGCTGAAGTTGAGAGATACAACCGCAGTAATGACCACACCAACGATGTGTGGACTTATAACGTGTGATACCCAACGGGCGATGGCCTCATCATGGGTTTTGATAAGAGCCAAGCCTCTTTTTATAGATACTCTGATAGACAATAGTTGTAAACTTTCCGGCCTGGTATTTCCTGATATTGTAGAGGGTGTTAAGGCCAACGTCAAGCGGGGTGAGTAGTACCAATATCCCTACTTTAGCCGGGTAGCCCTCAATCTGAGATATATTGAGGGGGGTTTTGGTTTTTTAGGAGTAGTTACGCCGCACAAATAAACTCAACTTCATTGCCATCGGGGTCATCGATATACATTGTCCGCGATGAAATGACCGGATGCTGTCCGTAACGAATCTCATAGCCGAGCTTCTGCAGCCGTTGTTCTTCGGTATCAAAGTCTTCGGGGGCCACTTCTAAAGCGAGGTGATGCAAGGTTCGGGGCTTATCAAAGCCAGCTGCCTCCGGGGGCAGAGGAAAAAGGACAACCATTTGAGGGATACTTACCGCTGGATCACCCGCCTTCAGGAAAACCGGGCCAGGTCTCCCAATAACCTCCAACCCCAAAACCTCTTGATAAAACTTTAACGACGCATCGACATCGTGAACGTTTAAAACAATTTCGGCTATACCTTTGATTTTGGTCATTTTTAAACCACCTTAAAAGTTTCTGCTTAGCCATATCCTGACAGACATTCTATATACAGGTAATTGGTAAGTAGTTATTGGTAATTTAGCCAATCTCCAATTACCAATAACTATTTCCTAACTCGTTCCCACGCTCAGCATGGGAACGAGTTAACCTTAAATATATTCAAAATAATTGATACTTGACGGTTGTTCCACTCTTTTTACACCTTAAATCGGTGATGATGACCTTCCCGATTTCACCCAGAGTCTTGACATGAACGCCACCATCGGGCATGGCATCAAAGCCGGAGATTTGCATAATACGTAGCGGCTTTCCCTGGGGCAAATTAGGCGGAACAAACCTGGCTCGTTGGCTCAGTTCTTCCAGAGTGGCCTCCTCGGTGATGACGGCGCGGTCTTCTGCTACAAGCTCATTCACCAGTGCTTCAAGCTTCTGCTGTAAACCATCCGTATCAACTGTGCCTCGATACTTCAGGTAGGGAGTATCGCCATGCTCTCCCCGATGAGGTACCAACCCCTCCACCATGCTCATGAAAGCATCGTGGACCAGATGGCCTGCGGTGTGAACTCTCATGTACCAATGCCGTCGCTGCCAATCTATCTCGCAATCGACTTCATCCCCCGGCTTGAGTTCACCCTCTAAAGTGGCCCAATGGCAGACAACCTCATCCTGCATCGTGACTCGCTGAACCGTAGCCTGTCCGGCTGGCCCTTTGATAACCCCCTGGTCAGAGGGCTGTCCCCCACCTTGAGGGAAAAATAGCGTATCCTCAAGATAAACTTGGGTAAACTCCCCCTCAGTTATCACATCGACCACTTTGGTATGTAAGCTGGTTTGATAACCGTCCAAATAGTAACGTAAGCCAGTTACAGGTAATGACATTGCGAGACTCGTTTACGATTCCACTTTGCTTTTGGCGAGCGGGTGTTCCGGGTGAACTTCGAGTACTTTTTTATAAATATCCATTGCCTCATCAGCCTTGCCCGCTTGCTCCAATGTGGCAGCAGCAACACAAGCCTCATCGGGCTTCATCGCTTCTGGAGTCATTCTGCCTCCTAGCATATAGCAAAAGGCTTTGTAGCCCACCTTGGGGCCGTCTTTATAAACAATTTTGCGAATTTTTTCTACGCTCTGGGCCTGATTGATCTCACCTTCCACCCGCTTTAACTCACTATATGTAGCCACTGGACTGTAAGCTTTTTTCGCCATCCTAAAGTTTCCTTATTTACGAAGTTGGGGATTCTGTTCCCATCCCTTATCATACATCATGCAAATTATACACTTACCCCACAAAAGTCCCAAAAGCAACCCCACTATTACTGTCCATTGTTCTAGATACATCAATATTCCAAGATCAAACGCTAATTTTTGGCTCAGACTTTGCAACAGCCCGTATTCCTTAATCTCCGATTGACACCGGAATTTAATACCAGTATACTACTCAGTTGCTATCAAGCTCGATTAAAATTGTTGGCAATCGAGCAAAACCTTAAAGGACTATTTTATGCGGTTCATATACCCAACCAGTCTCCTGATACCCCTTCTCTACTGTATAACCGCCTGCCAATCTCAAACACCCCCAACCCCTTTTCCGACCTATACTCCCTACCCAACCTATACCCCATTTCCAACTTATACCCCCCTACCCACTTACACTCCCGCCCTTGCATCTCAGGGGGGTGAGGTGCCGCCTCGTGCCGGGCTTTCGTCCACCGCAGGTGAAGAATTTCTCTGGCCCACCGGCCCTCGAGATGATGTTATTCCCTTTACCGACGCCGCCAGTTTCATCGGCCAGAAACTCACTGTAGAAGGAACCGTTCTCCGCACCTATAACTCCGGCAACGCTGTCTTCCTTAACTTTGCCGAGGATTTTGCAAACACCTTTACCGCCGTCATCTTTCCCGATGACTGGTCAAAATTCTCTGCTCCGCCAGAGGACCTCTTTTATGGCAAGCTGGTCAGGATCGAGGGTGTTATCGAAGAGTATCAGGGTATCCCGGAAATTATTATCACCGAACCCTGGCAGATTGAGGTTGCCCTTACCCACGGCCAGCCTGTCATCACCGATTGCAACTGCCAGGAACAATCTTTACGCGAAGCGCAAGAACCGGCCCTCTTGACGCGAAGCGCAACGCAGCCTGCATCTACCGCCCAAATAGAACCAACCCTCCCTCTCGCAACTACTACTGAACCACAACCAACTGTCACCCCACAACCCCAAATCATCCCCTGGCAAGATGCAGCCGCCTACCAGGGCCAAACCATCACCGTCGAAGGCCAGATCATCAGCACCTTCAACTCTGGCAGCATCGTCTTTCTCAACTTCGACGAGGACTTTCGCAACACCTTCACCGTCGCCATCTTTCCCGATGCCTGGCCTTTATTCCCCGCCCCGCCGGAAGAGTATTACGCTAACAAGCGGATTCGGGTGACGGGACTTATCAAAATGTATCAGAACTCGCCAGAAATTATCGTAGACAACCCTAATCAGATTGAAATTATGGAGTAACAACCCGTATGGCATCCTTGCCAACCATTCTTCTTATGTTAGCCGCCCTTAGTGTGGGGGCTACAGTTATTGCTATACTCATCGCCCTTCGTTCGCAACGAGAAGCTCAAAGCGCTATCTTCCCTATTGTCAGAGAGCAAGAAAGTACTCGTGCCCAACGTGCCTGTCTTTCCATTTTTGTCTGGATCGCCATCACTGCCCTATTTTTAGGAGGTTGGTTAGCCACTCTACGCTTGCAAGCAACAGGTCCGGCGGCCGCTCCGGTAGCTTCAGAGACAACTCCAGCCCAGGTGGTCGTCCAGGAACCGGAAGTCACGCGTGAACCAACTCTGCCTATTATCGACCCATCGCCCACTACTCAGATCGAAATTCAACCGCTCACCTCTACCGAACCCCCGACCATCATAGCACCCACCAGCACCCCACTCGCAAGCTCACAATCTTTCACCCTCGAACCTTCTTCCACCTTCACCCTGACGCCGCTACCGCCTACCGCTACACCTACCAATACGCCCGTGCCACCTACCGCCACGCCGACTTCTACAGCCACCCCCATTCCACCCACACCTACACCAACCCCAACCCCTGCGGGTGGAATTCCAATTACAACCTCGGTCCCTCGCACACCCGCCCCCCCAGAAGCCAGAATGGGGCCGATTCAGTTCGCCGAAGATGTCACCCCAGATGTTCAGGCTGTCAACCCGGGGGATGTCTTTCCTAATGGCATCGCCGCTGTATACGCTATTTATCCCTTTAGCGGTATGCAACGAGGGCTTGACTTTACAACGGTTTGGTATAGAAATGGGGTCGAGGTAGCCCGCGAGGAAACAGAATGGCAGTATGGCGCGAGAGCCACCTCCTACAGCTTCCTTGTGCCGCGCGGCAAGGGGCTTTACAAATTGGAACTTCGAGTCAACGATACTATTATGGCCAGCGGCCTGTTCGAGGTGCGATAGCCGGTAAGAAATGTATAACCACAAATATCACAAATTCCATTCCCTCTATAATCACAAATTTGGCTTTCATATCAACGGCCCCAGCAACGATGCCTTTGACGAGGTCTTTCGCCTAAAGCCTAAAGTCGTCAAAACCCTCGATTTTAGTGTGGCGGTGATGAAGAGAATCAGGCAAGAAATCCCTGATGTTTTTCTGATGGGTCGCTTGTATGTACAACCTCAAGATTTTGGGCAACTCAGCGGAAGGACATCCCAGGCCGCGCGGCAAAAAGGAATCGAGATGGCCGAAAGGATTCTGAGAGAAGAGGTCAATCGAGACCGGCATCACCTGAATGGGCGCCCCATCTTCGATGCCTGGGAGTCGCTGAACGAAGTTTTTCCCGAATGGATGGATGAGGACACCCAAAAGCTCTATGACGAATATCAAGTAGCTTTTGGTGAAAAGATGAGAGCCGCCGGATTCGAGCCGGTTGCCTTCAATTTTGGTCAGGGGAACGGACGCGGCCAACAGTGGTTAAAACTCTACCCCGGCACCTTGGAGTTTTACAAGTATTTGGGTTTTCATGAATATGACTGGCCCACGATGGACCGCCTCCACAATATCGGGCTAAACGGACCAGTCGAGCCACACAATCTTCTGCCGGGCATCGGTGAAGGGCGCGGCAACGACGGGATGTGGCGCTGCCTGCGCTATAGGCGCATTATGAACGAGGGTATCCGCCAAAAATATAGCGACCAACATACGGTCATCATTACCGAGTGTGGGATGACTCAGGGGGTCTGGGAAGGACCCTCAAAGGATTTGGGCCCCTGGGCCAGAGAGTTAACGGTTCCAGCCAACATTCCCGGTGGGGTCGTTTCTACACCAATTCCGGCAGAGGATTACTGGCAATCGCTACGTTGGTACAACAGCGAACTGATGAAGGATGACTATGTAATGGGTGCTTGTCTCTTTGCCACAGGAGCTACGGGCCGGCCTGAGTGGGAAACCTTTGAGCATCTGGGTCACATTACAGGCCGCATCTTTCACTTTCAAAAAGTGATAGATGTTGAGGAACACCCCGGGCCTTCTCCTGTTCCGCCGCCACCTACTCCCGTGCCGCCACCGACTCATGCTCCATCGCCACGGCCAGTCGTGGCCCCCGAACAACCATCGCCCCAGCCTACGTGGACGTATACCCTCGAAACCGGTCCTGGACTGGGCCTGCTGGTGGGGGATATTGGTCTCGCCAACGAGCCAATCACCATTACCATGCCCGATGGTTCGCAACATCGTATCATCAGTGGTAGCAAGCCGGAGTTCGGCGTGGGTGGCTTTGAAATTTATGCGCAAAGGCCCGGCAATTACAATATCGAATTTTTAGATCAGCGTTTTGGCTTTGCCTTGAAGGGTAAATTTACCAAAATCATCTTCCATAAGACCGCACAGTCTACTCCAACACCTCCCCCTATATCGGTTGCTCCCCCCGAACCCATAACGGAGCCCGCATGGCGTTACACCCTCGAAACGGGCCAGGGGTTGGGCTTGCTGGTCGGCGATATTGGCCTGCCCAACCAACCCATTACCATCACCAAACCTGACGGCAGGCGAGAGCGAGTGATGAGCGGCAGCAAACTGGAATTTGGTCCCGGCGGCTTTGAGACCTATGCTCAAGCGCCGGGAGCTTACACCGTCGAATTTTTAGACCAACGCTTCGAGCTGACCCTCGACGGACGCTTTACCAAAGTTATATTTAAACGGGTCATCGCCGCCACCGCCGCCACAATACCTTCGGGCGTGCCGGTTGGCCCTTTGCAAAGGCTCTTTAATTTCTTTGCCAAGTTGTTTGGTACGCAGAGGTGAAATTTTAGCCCAATGGTGTAGGGGCGAGGCAACTCGGAGCATAGTTTGTTTGAGCCGAGAGCATCAAGCTGAGTTGCCTCGCCCCTACGGTTTGCGATGATACAACAAAAAAGGGGTTACAACCATCCTTGGTCATAACCCCTCAGTTTACATAACCTGCGATTTTCGATAGTTACGATTTTGAAATCGTAACTCATACTAGTTGGATTTTAATCCCTTTTGGCTTCGTTCCCATGCATACGTCTGTTTGGAGACGCAATTGGCCTGAAACCCCGTTTCGAGTAAGCCGCAAACAGAGTTTGCTTTACAAGGGCGTTCCCAATCGGGCGCATGCGTGGGAACGAGAGGGTGAGGTTTGCTCTAACTCCGCAGCTTTGCCCCCAGTTCTCGCTCAAGGCGCTTGACAATATTACTCTGTTGCCGGGCCACGACCTTGTCAGTCAGGGTGCGCTCCTCGGATTGGAAGGTGAGGTTGAAGGCCAGGCTCTTTTTCCCGGCCCCAATCTGCTCGCCACGATAGACATCAAAGAGGCGGGTTTCGCGCAGGAGGGGCTGACCGGTTTGAGCAATCAGCGATTGCACCGTATCCGCCGGGACGCTCTCATCGACAATGACCGCGATATCCTGCTGCACCGGCGGGAAGCGTGGTACAGTCTGTACCACATGCCCCTCCGGAATCTGGGCCAGAAGCAAATCCAAATCAAAATCGGCGGCCACAACGGGCCACTCATCATCGCTTTTGATATCATAGGTGTTCACAACATTGGGGTGCAGTTGGCCCATCACCCCGATATAGTGATCCTCAACCTTTAGCCGGGCTACTCGCCCCGGATGATAGGTGGGATGTTTGGCCGTTTCAGAACTGATCCCCTCAATGTGTAGTCCCCCCACCAGGGATTCAATAACGCCCTTCAAATCAAAGAAATCTACCGGGGTCGTATCGGCGCTCAGCCAGCTACTCTCCTCGCGTGGGCCGGTCATCACAATCACCAGACGGCGCTGTTCACTGGGTAAAAGACTGGCTTCTCCGGCCTCATCCTCATTGAGGATATAGATATTCCCAATCTCAAACATCTGTATCCGCTGGTGGTGCTTGCTATTCTCGGCCACCACGTCCAACACGCTGTTGAGAACGCTGTGCCGCATCATAGCTCGTTCCGGCGTGGAGGGGTTGGCCAGGGTCACATAATCGGGACTCTTTACATAATCCGCGCCCAAAACCCGCACCTCAGCTTCCGATGTGGTCAGCCGGTAGGTGATAACCTCTTGCAACCCGGCTCGAACCAGCAAATCGCGGGTTAACTCCTCCTGCTCAAGGGCGACATTGTTGCGCTGTGGTGGTAACTCGTCGGCCATTTCAGAGACAGGGATGTGGTCATAGCCATAAATCCGAGCTACTTCTTCGACCAAATCAGCCCGGCCCGTGGTCAACTCCGAAGAGATATCGAGTCGGTGGTCCGGCACGGTCACGGTCAGCGAGTCCGAAGAATTTTCCTCGACCTGAAACTCCAGTGACTCCAGGATATTTTTGATTTCGGCCAGACTAAGCTCAACGCCAAGCAGGCGTGTGACCTCTGATTGCGGCAAATCAATTACCACGGTTTCTGCCGGGTTGGGGTAGTAATCGAATACATCTTCGGTAATGGTGCCTCCGGCCAACTCGGCCATGAGTTTGGCGCCACGCAACGCACCAAACATCGCCAGCGAGGGATGGACACCTCGGCTAAAACGATAGCCCGCCTCGGAGGAGATATTGAGCGCCTGGCTCGTGCGACGGATATTGATGAAATTCCAGGCCGCCGCTTCCAGCAAGATGTTTTGGCTGGTCTCGCTAACCTCGCTCTCAAGCCCGCCCATAATGCCACCGACGCTGAGATTACTCTTGGGGTCTGTCACCAGAATGGAATATTCGGGAACTTTGTGGGTTTTTTCGTCGAGAGTCACAATCTCCTCTCCCGGCTCAGCCAAGCGCGTGATGATTTTTACCGGACCGTGCCCCCCCTTACTCCCCCCCTCAGGGGGCTGCCCCCCCTCAATCCCCCCCTGAGGGGGGGAAGATGGGGGGGGATTATACTCATCCGCCCGTCGGCGCAGCACATCCCAATCAAAGGCGTGGTTAGGCTGGCCCATTTCCAGCATGATATAGTTGCTGATATCGACAATGTTACTGATGGGCCGCATTCCCGCCAGTCGTAAACGGCGCTGCATCCAATACGGAGAAGGTTTGACCTCGATTCCTTCGATTAAAATAGCCACAAAGCGAGGATTGAGTTCCGGGTTTGTCGTCTCTAATACCAGGCGATTACTCCCGCCCTTTTTACCCTCAACGGTAGGTAAGGTGGTATCGGGGTAGCGAAGCTTTTGACCGGACAGGGCCGCCACCTCACGAGCTACGCCCAAAATCGAGGAGCAGCGGATAATATTGGGTGTCAATTCAATATCGAACACCACATCGCCCCACAAATCAACAATCGGCGTACCGGGAGCGGACTCCTCGGCGTCGGTCAATATAATGCCTTCGTGATCTTCACTCAGGCCCAACTCCTTCTCGGAGCAAAGCATATGGCGATTCATAATGCCACGAATCTCACGGGCCTTCAGCTTCATCTTTTTATCCGGCTCTTTAGCATGGCCATCATAGACCGTGGCCCCCTCCATCACAAAGGGTGATTTCAAGCCCAGATGGCTGATGTCGCCCTGCCCCACAAACTCGAATAGATTGGGCGCGCCGGTCACAACGGTCTCCGGCTCTGCTGCGCCGATATCCACCGTGGCTAGCACCAGACGGTCCGCATTGGGATGCTGCTCCACCTTTAGCAGATGGCCCAGCACCAGCTTCTCGCGGTCCCATTCCAGGTCGGCCCCCTCGACACCAACATAGTCTATGGAACCCACCTCTAAACCGGCCAGCGTCAGGCGCTCGGCCAGCTCTTCGAGGGGGAGGGTAATATCTACAAAATCTTTTAACCAGCTAATCGGTACTTTCATTTTGCGTCTCTGTTATCAATAGAATATTGTGTAAATAGTTGTCTATAGTTAGGCGTAGGTTGGGTTAAGCCAAAATTCAGATTATGATAGCCCTATATGTTGGGTTTCACTGGCTTGAGTTGGTTCTTCCTTCGGTCTGGCGAAACCCAACAATTTTCTGTTCAATACAATTTCTTGACTCTCGTTCAACCCAACCTACTACTTGCACGACAAGTTTTTAGGGATTTCTCGTTACAATGCCCTTTGGGTACTCCTAACGTCACTCGAAATGACATTTGAATGGTCAATTGCGTAAGTCATATTAAAACTGCTCCAAAAAGCGCAGGTCATTTCCCCAGAAATAACGGATATCCTCAATGCCGTGGCGCAGCATGGTAATCCGTTCCGGCCCCATGCCAAAGGCGAAGCCGCTGTACTTGTTAGGGTCGTAGCCGCCATTGCGAAGCACCGTCGGGTGAACCATGCCGCAGCCCAAAATCTCCAGCCAGCCCGCGTATTTGCATATGCGGCAGCCTTCGCCATCGCATAAGAAGCACTGCACATCCATCTCCGCCGAAGGTTCGGTGAAGGGGAAGTGGCTGGCTCGAAAGCGAACCGGACGCCCTTCGCCATAGAGCCGCTTGGTGAAGTTAATCAGGGTTCCCTTCAAATCGCTCATACGGATGCCCGGACCAACAGCCAAGCCCTCGACTTGATAGAACTGAATCTCCGAGCGAGCCGTAATCTGCTCGTGGCGATAGCACATCCCCGGCAAAATCACCCGAATTGGCTCTGGATAATAGTCGCGCATCACCCGAATCTGGCCCGGCGAGGTGTGGGTTCGCAACAGAACGTCGGGATTGGTGGTGTAAAACGTGTCTTGCATCTCGCGGGCCGGATGGTGTAGCGGGAAGTTGAGCAGTTGGAAATTCATCTCATCTGTTTCGACATCTCGGCTGCGATAGACCTGGAAGCCCATTTCCGCCCAAATCTGGTAGATACGTCGCAGCGTTTGGGTACTGGGATGCAGTCGCCCCCGTGCCACCGGACGACCCGGCAGGGTAACATCTATCGCGCCCTCGGCCATTGTCTGCTCTAATTCAACGGCCTTGATGGCGGCAGCTTTGGCCTCGTAGGCTACTTCCAGTTCCTTGCGAAGCTCATTGGCCCGCTTTCCAAAAGCAGGTCGCTCTTCTTTAGGAAGTTCACCCACCCGCCGCAGCATTTGGGTGATCTCCCCTTTGCGGCCAATATATTTACTGTTCCAGTCCTCCAGCCCATCGCCAGTGGTGAGGTCTTTTAACTCAGTCTGGGCTGTCTGGCCTACATTTTCCAGTTGATCTAGCATACTATTCTCCTCGTTTAACATCGGCGCTATATCATAATCTATCTTGTCTTGTCAGACAAACAAGTACTCCTTGAACAAAAAAAGCGCGACCTGTTGGTGGTCGCGCCCTGAGAATTCTGAAATAGAGTCACATCAGCGTTCGGTCAGTGCGCGCCCTCCACTAAAAAAGCCAAAAAAGAAAAAGAAGCTACTAAAGGCGAAAGTAGCTAGCGTCACAAACCAAACCATATTCAAGCTATGACCTGCGGCCATACCTTTTACACTTTTTTGAGTTTTGCTCAGTTGCAGGTGTTGCTTTGCCATCAGTCTCTATCCTAAGCTATTGAAGGTATGATATCATGGAAGCAGGTGAGTGTCAACCCTTTTTTTGACCGAAAATTTGGCCTAGTGTCATCTATTCATAAAATATTGGAGTGCGGAATTTATTCCGCCATAATTCGCAGACTGAAGTCTGCACTCCAAGTTGTGGATAGAGGCTTAATGGTCATCGTGCCTAAGGGCTTCCAGTTTTTCATCAATCTCCTCGGCCAAAACCTCTAGAGTTTCGGAATCAATCAAACCATCATGTTGCAGTGAATAGAGTGTTCCCCGCTGGGTAATCAACAACTCTCTTCGGGCATCGGCAATCTCTTTTTCTTCCAAGTGGGGTTCTGCTTGCACCAATTGCCGCAGATTACCGGTCGCCTCCTCTTCGGCGTTTTGCATTTCCGGCGCCAAGACCGACCAGGCCTGTGCCGAAAGTTCCCCCTTGTCGTGCATCTCTTCTAGGTGGCGGTGCCCTGCCCGTAAGGCCAATAACCGGCCTCGACTATGCTCATAGTCGACCTCCACTTTTAAGCGGGTCACAATCTTTAACCACTTCAAAAGAGGCTCCATAGTGGTGGCTTGCATCAGCAAAGTAATCAACACCACCCCAAAAGCCATCGCTAAAATCAAGTCTCGATCCGTACCAAGCGCAGTTGGCAATCCCAAAGCCAGGGCCAGACTGACCGCACCTCGCAAGCCGCCCCAGGTTAAAACATGCTGCCAATCGAAGGGGATTT
>Ga0210124_1000813_pt1 | contig 14903 bp, 12 predicted proteins | sample Muzzi_PWC_D2_FD_185554 | JGI IMG/M metagenome (GOLD analysis project Ga0210124, IMG submission 185554) | Wetland microbial communities from San Francisco Bay, California, USA, that impact long-term carbon sequestration - Muzzi_PWC_D2 (SPAdes) | ecosystem: Environmental > Aquatic > Marine >... | reverse complement strand
GCCGCCGTCGGCCACCACGACGGTCCTTGCGCCCGGGCGGGCGCGCTCCGCGCCAGGATCGCCAGGCCCCCCAGCAGCGCGCAAACGCCAAGGAAGACGCGGCGGCGGGTGCCCGCCCCGGACAGCCGCCGGCGCCTCACCGCGCCGACTCCCACGAAGGCTCGCCTCGCCCCGTCGCCATTGCTGCTCCTCCGGCTCCGCACGACATGTCCTTCGAAGGCGCAGCAATCCGCGTGCCAATCGCCGGATGTCCGTTAATTTATTGACAAATATAGGATCTTCGTCTCGTACGCCGGTCGGCCGGTCGCCGAAAGTGTAACATTTGTTGCCCTGTTATGAACGCCACCTTGACACGCGATGACCGGCCGGCCACCCGCCGGGCCGGCGGTCGACGGCGGATCGAGGCTTGCGCCGGGCGGCGGCCCATCCGATCCTTTGGGGTATGAGCCGATTCGCGCGCTGCCGGGTGACGGCCATCCTGGGCCCCACCAACACGGGCAAGACCTATCTGGCCATCGAGCGCATGCTCGGCCACCGCAGCGGCATGATCGGCTTTCCGCTGCGCCTGCTGGCGCGGGAGAATTACGACCGCGTGGCGCGCATCAAGGGGGCCGGGAAGGTCGCCCTGGTGACCGGCGAGGAGAAGATCCTGCCGCCGGGCGCGCGCTATTTCCTCTGCACCGTCGAATCCATGCCGGTCGACCGGCCGGTCGCTTTCCTGGCGGTCGACGAGATCCAGCTCTGCGCCGACCCGGAGCGCGGCCACGTCTTCACCGACCGCCTGCTGCACGCGCGCGGCCTGGAGGAGACCATGTTCCTGGGGGCCGAGACCATCCGCCCCGTGCTGCGCCGCCTGGCGCCGGAGGCGGAGCTGGTGTCGCGGCCGCGCTTCTCGACGCTCAGCTACAGTGGCGCGCGCAAGCTGACCCGGCTGGCGCCGCGCTCGGCCGTGGTCGCGTTCTCCGCCGCCGAGGTCTACGCGACGGCCGAGCTGATGCGCCGCCAGCGCGGCGGCACCGCCGTGGTCATGGGGGCGCTCAGCCCGCGCACGCGCAACGCCCAGGTCGGCATGTTCGAATCCGGCGAGGTCGACTACCTGGTGGCGACCGACGCGATCGGCATGGGGCTCAACCTCAACCTCGACCACGTCGCCTTCGCCCGGCTCACCAAGTTCGACGGCCGGGTCATGCGCCGCCTGCGCGCGCCCGAGGTCGCGCAGATCGCCGGCCGCGCCGGGCGGCACATGGCGGACGGCACTTTCGGCACCACCGGGGCGGCCGGCCAGCTCGCGCCGGAGATTGTCGAATCGGTCGAGGCCCATCGCTTCGACCCCTTGCGCAGCGTGTTCTGGCGCAATGCCGACCTCGATTTCCGCTCGCCCAGGGCGCTGCTCAACAGCCTGGAGGCACGCCCGCCGCGGCCGGAGCTGGTCCGCGTGCGCAGTGCCGAAGACGTCGCCATGCTGGCCGCGCAGATGCGCGACGCCGAGGTCACGGCGCTGGCCAGCGGCCCGGGCCCGGTGCGCCTGCTGTGGGAGATCTGCCAGGTGCCCGATTTCCAGAAGACCCTGTCGGACCAGCATGCGCGGCTGCTCGGCCGCATATACCGCTACCTCATGGCGCCGGCGGGGCGCCTGCCCGAGGATTGGGTGGCGCGGCAGATCGACCGCATCGACCGCGCCGACGGCGACATCGACTCGCTGGTCGCGCGCATCGCCCAGGTGCGGACCTGGACCTACGTGTCGCACCGCGCCGACTGGCTGGCGGATTCCGCGCACTGGCAGGCGCGCGCCCGCGAGATCGAGGACCGGCTGTCGGATGCGCTGCACGACCGCCTGACCCAGCGCTTCGTCGACCGGCGCGCGGCCACCCTGGTGCGCCGCCTGCGGTCCGGCGACGAACTGCTGGCCGCCGTCACCAAGGCGGGCGACGTCGTGGTCGAGGGCGAGCGCGTCGGCCGCCTGGAGGGATTCCGCTTCCGCCTCGACGAGGGCGTGGCCGGCGAGGACGCCAAGCCGCTGCTGACCGCCGCGCGCCGCGTCCTGGCCGGCGAGGTGCCGGCCCGGGTCGGCCGCATCGAAGCCGAGCCCGACGACGCCTTCGCGCTCGACGCGGCGGGGCGCATCGCCTGGCGCGGCGAGGTGGTGGCCCGCCTGACACCGGGCGGCGCCGCCTTGCGCCCGGCCGTCGAGCCGCTGGCAAGCGAATTCCTGGACGGCCGGACGCGCGACCGCGTGCGGCGCCGGCTGAGCGACTGGCTGCACCGCGACATCGCGCGCCGCCTGGCGCCGCTGAGCGCGCTGGAGCGCGCCCAGGATGCCCGCGACCTCAACCCGGCGCTGCGCGGCGTGATGTTCCAACTGGTCGAGGCCCTTGGCCTGCTACCGCGCGCCGAGGTGGCGCCGCAGCTCGACAGCCTGGTCCGCGGCGACCGGCGGCGGCTGGCGGCGGCCGGGGTGCGGCTGGGGCGCGAGAGCCTCTTCCTGCCCGCCCTTCTGAAACCGGCGCGGGCGCGGCTCGCCGCCCTGCTGTGGGCGGTGCACCGCGATCGCGACCTGCCGGCGCTGCCGCCGCCCGGCGCGCTGTCCTTCGCCGCCGGGCCGGATTTCGAGGACGGCCTGTGCCAGGCGCTCGGCTACCGCCGCTTCGCGCGGCACCGCCGGATGCCGGCGGTCGCCCTGCGCGCCGATGCCCTCGAGCGGCTCGCCGCGGCCGCGCGCAAGTGCGCCGCACAGGGGCCGTTCACGGTGACGCCGGAGCTGAAGCGGCCGACCGGCTGCAGCGAGCCCGACCTCGCCGTGGTGCTGGAGGCGATCGGCTTCGGGCGCGAGGCGGCGGGCGACAGCGCGGCCTTCGTGCTGCGGCCGGGCCGGCGCAAGGCGGCGGCAAAGCGTAGGCCCCGCCGCCCGGCGGAGCCCGCGGCCCGGCGCGCCGACTCGCCCTTCGCCAAGCTGCGCGAACTGACCCCCGGCGAATGAGCACCGCGAACGCCGCGTCGGCCGGCGGTCAGCGCCTCGACAAATGGCTGTGGCATGCACGCTTCTTCAAGACTCGTAGCCTGGCGACGCGCGTGTGCAACGCCGGAGGATTGCGCATCGGCGGCGAGATCGTCGCCAAGGCGCACCACACCGTGCGGCCGGGCGACGTGCTGACCTTTCCGCAGGGGCGGCACGTGCGCGTGGTTCGGGTCTGCGCGCTGGCCGAGCGCCGCGGCCCGGCGAGCGAAGCGCAAGCGCTCTACGAGGATCTCAAGCCGCCGAGCCGCGAAAGCCGCATGCCCGCCCCGGCGGCGCGCCCCCCCGGCGGCGGCCGCCCGACCAAGCGCGAGCGCCGCGCGCTGGACAGACTGCGCGAACCGGAGTGACCGCCGCCAGGGCAGCCGTCGCGACGACAGGCCGTCCCTGATTACAGGCGGTCGCGCAAGCCGTAGTACATCAGGCCCAGCACCGTGGCGGGCCAGCGCAGCAGCGGCCCGCCCGGGAAGTGCCGATGCGGCAGGCGCGCGAAGACGTCGAAGCGCTCGGCCGTGCCGGCGACCGCCTCGGCGATCAGCTTGCCGGCCAACGAGGTCAGGGCCACGCCCTGCCCGGAAAATCCGTGCGCGTAGTAGATCTCGGGATCGAGCCGGCCGAAGCACGGTAGGCGGTTCAGGGTGATGGCCAGCGTACCGCCCCAGGCGTAGTCGATGTGCGCGTCGGCGAGCTGCGGATAGATGCGCAGCATGTAGCGGCGCACGAAGGCCTTCAGGTCGGCCGGAAAGCCCGGGCGATAGTTCTCGCCACCGCCGAACAGCAGGCGGCCGTCGGACGACAGACGGTAGTAGTCGAGGACGAACTTCGTATTCGACACGGCGACGTCGTCGCGGATGAGCGCGCGCGCGCGGGCCTCGCCCAGCGGCTCGGTCGCCAGGACGAAATTGTTGATCGGCATCATCTGGCCGTCGAGGCGCGGCTCGAGCCGGCCGAGATAACCGTTGCAGGCGATCACCAGATGCCGCGCCCGGACGGCCCCTGCGGCCGTCGTCGCCCCGGGTCTCCCCTCGCGGTTCAGCGCCGTCACGCGGGAGTTTTCGAACAGCCGGGCGCCGGCCGCCTCGGCCGCGCGCGCCAGTCCCAACGCGTAGTTGAGCGGGTGCAGATGGCCGGCGCCGCTGTCGAGCGTGCCGCCGTGATAGACCTCGGTGCCGACGGCGGCGGCGAGTTCGTCGCGTCCCAGCACGCGGATGTGCGGATAGCCGTAGACCTCGCGCAGGTGGTCCGCGCCCTTCGCCATGGCCGGCAGGTGCGCCGGCTTCCAGGCGGCGTTGACGAGGCCGGGCTTGAGCGCGCAGCGGATGTCGTGCCGGCGCACGCGCTCCTTGACGATCGCCTTGGCCTCCTCGGCCATGTCCCAGAGACGCCGCGCGTCGTCGCTCCCGACCAGCTGCTCGATTTCGCGCTGCGACATGCGCAACCCGGTGCAGAGCTGGCCGCCGTTGCGGCCCGAGGCGCCCCAGCCGAGGCGCTCGGCCTCAAGCAGCACCGTATCGTAGCCGCGCTCGGTGAGGTGCAACGCCGCGGCGAGCCCGGTATAGCCGCCGCCGACGACGCAGATGTCGCAGGCGACCTCGCCGCGCAGGGTGGGCCGGTCCACGAGGTCGACCGCGGTGGCGAGGTAGTAGGAGTCGGCGTGGCGGGACGCGATCTCGGTCGTCATGTCGTTCGGTTCTTGCGGTTCACGCCGGCCGGAAAACCAGCGAGAGGTTGTTCGCCGGCATCTCGACGACCTCGTCGAGGCGCAGGCCCTGCGCTTCGCCCAGCGCCGTCACGTCGGCCACGTCGCGCAGGCCCCAGGCGGCGTCGCGCGCCCGCAGGTCGCGGTCGAAGGCCAGGTTGGAGGGCGCGGTCTCCGTGTCGGCCCGGAGGAACGGGCCGTAGAGATAGAGCACGCCGGCGGGCGGCAGAAGGCGCCCCGCACCGGCGAAGAGGCCCTCCGCCGCCGACCACGGCACGATGTGCACGAGGTTGATGCAGACGATCGCCTCGGCCCGTTCGAGCGGCCACGCGGCCGCCGTCACGTCGAGGTCGAGCGGCGGCTCGAGCGTGGCGCAGCCGGCCGCCGCGGCGTACGCCGCGATGCTGCGCCGGCACGCCGGGTCGGGATCGCTCGGCTGCCAGATCAGCGGCCGCAGGTGCTGCGCGAACCAGACGGCATGCTCGCCGCTCCCGCTGGCGACCTCGAGGACCGTGCCGCTGGGCGGCAGGACGCGCTCGAGCACCTCGAGGATCGGCACCCGGTTGCGCTGCGTTGCCGGCGCGTAGAGCCGAACGTCCCGATCCGGGTCCGCGCGGTCGTACGAAGAGGTTTTCGGCATGGCCGCAGACTTAGCCGAAGGCGCGCGCGCGGGCAACCCGGGTCAGGGCACAAGCGCATGGCAGGCTCCCGAAATCCGCAACTTTCCGAGGGTTGCGCAGGTCTGCGAGCGCGTGATACGCAACGTCGTGATCAAGCGTTTGAAGGCTCTGTTCCGCGAAGCTGCGGGCGACCCTGGCAACAGCACCGAATTCGACGAGTTGCAGCTGGCGACGACCGCCTTGATGGTCGAGGCGGCCGGACTGGATGACGATTTCGCTCCCGAGGAGCGGCAGATGATCGTCGGCTTGCTGGCGCGCCGCTTCGGGCTGTCGGAGGACTCGGTACAGTCCCTGATCGCCGCGGCCGAGGCGCGGCTCGCCGAGGCGGGACACCTGCAGAGCTTCACGCGCGTCGTCAAAGGATCCTTCGACGCCGAGGAGCGCATTGCGCTCATGCAGATGCTGTGGGAGGTGGTCTATGCCGACGGCCGGCTGCACGACTACGAGGCCAGCCTGATGCGGCGCCTCGCCGGCCTGCTGCATGTGCCCGACCGCGCGAGCGGCGCCGCCCGGAAACGCGCCCTGGAGGAACTGGGTCTCGAGGATTCCGACGTTTAGATGAGCTTGGCACGGCCGCCGCGAGCCCTTACATCCGGGTGGCCGGTCCGGCCGGCGATGAGGAGAGCGCGAAGATGACCTACATCGTCACCGAAGCCTGCATTCGGTGCAAATACATGGACTGCGTGGAGGTCTGCCCCGTCGACTGCTTCTACGAAGGCGAGAACATGCTGGTCATTCACCCGGACGAGTGCATCGACTGCGGCGTCTGCGAGCCGGAATGCCCGCCCGAGGCGATCCTGCCGGACACCGACCCGGAGGCCGAGAAGTGGCTCGAGATCAACAAGGACTACAGCGACGGACGCTGGCCCAACATCACCCGCAAGGGGGAGCCGCCGGCGGACGCCGACGAGCACAAGGACGAAGGCGGGAAATTCGACAAATACTTCTCGGCGGAGCCCGGCTCGACCGACGGCTGAGCGGGGGCGTACGTCACGTACAGGTCTGTGGTCCTATGGCTGCCCCGGCGCCCCGCATTGTGCGGTGCGGTCGCTTGAACTGGCGGCGAAATTCGTGTATATATTAAGGTGTTAATAAATCGGGCCCGTCCGCTTGGCGCGAGGGGTACCGGTACATAAACGGACCCCGCCAGAATCGGGGCCGCGAGACGACGCAGGGGGTGCCGTAGTGTGATGTCTACGGCGCTTTCGTTTTGGCGGGATGCCCCCGCCTGGCGTCGCCGGCGCGGTCGGCGACGCTTCGAAGGAGTGCGAAGCAGGAACAGGGCAAGACGCCATGGCAGCGGCAAAGCGCAAGAAGAAGGAGAAGACCACCGCCAAGAAGGCCAGGACGGCGAAGAAGACGGCAAAGGTGGCCAAGCCGAAGACGGCACGGACCCGTACGAGTACGAATCGGTCCGCGCAGAAAAAGTCGGCGACCTCGAACAAGAAGGCTTCGGGCAGCACCAAGAGGAAGGCCCCGGCCAAGCGTACGGCGCGCACGACGAGCGCCGCCGCGGGCGGCCGGACGAAACGAGCGGGAAAACAGTCGGCGGTACGCGCGGCGCGGAAGACGCCCTCCGCGGCCCGGCCGCAGTCCAAAGGGCAAAAAAGAGTGACAAGCACGGTACGCAAGAACGAGAGCAAGAAGCCGGCCGCCAAAGCCGCCGCCAAGACCAAGGCGCCGGCCAAAGCCAAGGCGAAGGCCAAGGCCGCCCCAGCGAAGAGCGCGGCCAGGAGCGCGGCCAAGACCCGGGCCAAGAGTTCCGCCAAGGCGGGCGGCCGGACGGCCGCGCCAAAGGCCGCGAGGAGCACGGCCGACGTAAAGAGCAAGACGGCGCCGAAGCCGAGCAAGGCGGCCAAGCCCAAGACCACGGCAGCGAAGGCGCCGGTCAAGGCGAAGGGCGACGCCAAGGCACCGGTGAAAGCAGCGGCGAAGGCCCCTGTGAAAGCAGCAGCGAAGGCGAAGCCCGAGGGCAAGGCCGCCGCAAAAGCCCCGGTGAAAGCCCCGGTGAAAGCCCCGGTGAAAGCCCCGGTGAAAGCCCCGGTGAAAGCCCCGGTGAAAGCCCCGGTGAAAGCTCTGGCGAAAGCCCCGGTGAAAGCCCCGGTCAAGGTGAAGCCGGAAGCCAAGAGTCCGGCCGCCAAGAGCCCGGCGCCCGCCGCGGCGAAGCCGGCCGCCAAGCCGCAGCCGCCCAAGCCGCAGGAGCCCAAGATCGAGCCGGTCGAGTTCGAGGCCGGCGACTACGTCGTCTATCCGACCCACGGCGTCGGGCGCGTGCTCGGCGTCCAGGTGCAGGAGATCGTCGGCGAGCGCCTGCAGCTCATCTCGATCAAGTTCGAGAAGGACCGCATGACCCTGCGCGTGCCAGTGCCCAAGGCCAAGGAGTCCGGCCTGCGCAAGCTGTCGAGCCGCAAGATGATGGACACCGCCCTGGCCACCCTGCGCGGCCGCAGCCGCGTGCGCCGCACGATGTGGAGCCGGCGCGCCCAGGAATACGAGGCCAAGATCAACTCCGGCGACCCGGTGTCGATCGCCGAGGTGGTGCGCGACCTGCACCGCGGCGCCGACCAGCCGGACCAGTCCTACAGCGAGCGCCAGATGTACCAGGCGGCGCTCGATCGTCTGGCGCGCGAGCTGGCGGCGGTCGAGAAGATCGACGAGCTGGCCGCGGCGCATAAGCTGGAAGAACTCCTCACGGCGGCCTAAGCTGGCCACCCTGCGTGTCCCGGCCGCCGGCAGCGGCGGCCGGACGCATGCCGTCGTCAGTCTTGCCTGCCGGACCGGGGCGTCGCCGGTGCCGCGGCGGGCGCCATGGTTTTTTTTACGGGGGACAGCGTCCGACGGCATGACCGATCGCCAGAAATTCGCGGTCCTGCGCGCCGCCCGGCGGGTCTGGGCGATCGGGGCGATCCACGGCGAGGCGGTGCAGGCGGCCGCCCTGCACGAGGTGCTGTGGCCGCGCCTGGAGCTGTGCGACCGCGTCGTCTATCTCGGCAACATGATCGGCCGCGGCCCGGCGGCGCGCGAGACGCTCGACGAGCTGCTGCGCTTCCGCCGCGCGGTGATCGCCAAGCCGCACGCCGACGCCGAGGACGTCGTCTACCTGCGCGGCAGCCAGGAGGAGATGTGGCAGAAGCTGCTGCAGCTCCAGTTCGCCACGGATCCGCGCGGGATTCTCAAGTGGATGATCGAGCAGGGCGTCGGCGCGACGCTGGAGTCCTACGGCGTTTCGGTGCAGGACGCGCTGCGCGAGGCGGCCTCGGGCACCGTCGGCCTGACCCGCTGGACGGGGCGCCTGCGCGGCATCATTCAGGCAGCATCGGGGCACTATCCGCTGATGGGCGTACTGCGCCGCGCCGCCTACACCGACGACGGCAGCCTGCTGTTCGTCAACACCGGGCTCGACCCCTCGCGTCCGCTCGAGGCGCAGAGCGACAGCTTCTGGTGGAGCAGCGGCAAGTTCCACCGCATCGCCGAGGCCTACGGGCCGTTCCGGCGCATCGTGCGCGGCTTCGACCCGAGCCACGCCGGCTTTGCGGTGACCGACTACACGGCGACGCTCGACGGCGGCTGCGGCTTCGGCGGCACGCTGATCGCCGCCTGCTTCACGTCCGACGGCGCCATCGCCGACCGGGTCGAGGTCGCCCCGTAACCCGCCGCTGCGGCCGCCGCGATCACTCCACGATGGTCTTGACCCGCCGGCCGGGCTGCAGGCGGGCGCCGGGCGCCAGGCCGTTGAGGGCGCGGAAGCGCGCCTCGCGGTCGTCCGCATAGGGCAGCCGCGCGGCCAGCCTTGCGACGGTGTCGCCCGGGCGCACGGTAACGACGCGCAGGCGGTGCGGGCGCAGCGCCGCGGCCTCGCCGGCGGAGAGCACCCGGAAGCTGTAGGTGGTGCGGCGGAACGGCACCGAGAACGCCGCGGCCTGTGCGGCGGGCGCGACGAACAGCATGCGGTAGATCGCCCCGTCGGGGTGGCGGAAGGCGACCAGGCGGAGCACGACCGGCCCGCTGCCGGTGCGGCCCTCGACCCGCCCGGTCGCGGCGGCCAGGCCGTTGACGCTGAGCGCCGCGACGTCCTCGAGCCGCACGCCCTCGGCCCAGACCCGCGTCAGGTAATCGGTCATCGCGCCGCGCCACGGCGTCTTCGCGCGGTCGAACAGGATCGCCGCGCCGTCCGGCCCGCGCGCCGTCACCGCCGCCCGGCCGTTGACCGGCCGGAAGCCCTCCGGCACCTCGAAGCCGAAGCGCAGCTCGGGGTGCAGGAAGCGCCGGCCGCGCACGAAGCCCTGCGCCGGGTCGTCGTCGTAGAGCAGCCCGTCGATCTTGTCGAGATAGACGTCGCGCCCGCGCATCGGGTCGCGCACGCTGCGCGCCTGCGCCTCCTGGACGGTGCGCGCGATGCGCTCGGCGGTGCGCGGGTGGGTCTGCATGATGTTGAACTCGTCGGCCTTGCCGGGTTGGCCGAGCAGCGCGGCCTGCAGCGCGCTGTCGGCCTGCAGCTGGGTCAGGAAGGAGGCCATCGCCCCGGGGTCGTAGCCGGCCCGGCTCATGTAGCGCACGCCGAGCCCATCGGCCTCGTGCTCCTGGTCGCGCGAGAACGAGCGCAGCGCCAGCGCGCTGACCGAGCCGAAGGCATTCGCCGCCTCGCCGCCGAACAGCAGGCCGAGGCCGATCTGCCCGATCTTCGCCGCCATCGCCTGGCCGTAGCGCTCGGCGGTGTGGCGCGCCGTCACGTGGCCGATCTCGTGCGCGATCACGCCGGCCAGCTCGGCCTCGTCGTCGGCCAGGGCGATGAGCCCGCGGGTCACGTAGACGTAGCCGCCGGGCAGCGCGAAGGCGTTGACGATCGGCGTGTTGAGCACGGTGAAGGTGAATTTCTGCTCCGGCGTTTCCGAGGTGCGCACCAGGAGGTCGCCGATGCTGGAGACGTAGCGCGCGAGCGCGGCGTCCCGGTAGACGCCGCCGAACTCGGCGACGATCTTGTCGTGCTCCTCGGCGCCGAGCTTCGCCTCGTCCCCCTGCGACAGGCCGCCGGTGAAAAAGCTGCGCCCGGTGCCCGGCGCGGTGGCGCAGGCGGCGAGCAGCGCAACGGCCGCCAGGAGCGGCAGCGCGCCGGGCAGCGCAACGCGCAGGGCGCGCCGAACGGCGGACTGGCCTCGCGTCATTCCAGCACCTCGATCTGCTCCGGATGCGTCGCCTCGATCATCGGCCCGTTGTAGGATTTGAGCCAGCCGCGCACGCGAATCAAGCGCCCGGCGTAGGCCAGCGGGTCGACGCCGGCGGCGGCGAAGGTCTCCCGCGCCGCGCGCCGGATCGCGACGGTGAAGTCGCTGCGCCAGTCGGCGCCGAAGTTGAGATAGACCGTGCCGCGCACCGCGGCGGCCGTCAGCACGCGGCCCTCGACGAGCTCGAAGCCGCCCAGGTGCGCGCCCGCCTCGGCGGCGCTGCGCGGCGCGTAGAAAGGCTCGCCCCAGATGCCGCGGCCGGCCGCGCGGGCGGCGCGCTCAAGCGCCAGCATCTCGGCGACCCGCGCGCGGTTGTCGGCGAAGCTGTAGACCCGCGCCATGCCGGCGGCGAGCAAGGCGCCCTGGACCCAGGCGCCGCTCTCGGCGTCGAAGAGGTGCGCCAGCAGGCGGCCGTAGCGGTCGCCGCGCCGGCCGCCGTAGGCCAGTGTCACCCGCCGCCCCAGGGTCAGACCGGCGAGCGCGGCCTTGGCCTCGGCGGCGAGCGGCCAGGCCTCGAAGCCGGGCCGGCCGAGCGGCAGCTTGGGCGCCTGCAGCCCGACCAGGCGGACTTCGCGCCCGTCGTCGAGCACCAGGGTGTCGCCGTCGATCACCGCGATGACCTCGGCGCTGCCGCCGGGCTCCAGCGCGGCCGGGATCTCCGCGGCGGCTGCGGTGTCAGACCCGGCGGCGAGGCAGAGCGCGAGCAGCGCCGCGGCGGCGCGGGACGCGAGCGGGCCGGGCGGGCGGAGACCGGGCGAGAGGTGGCGGGGCGTCTCGGCCATGGCGCCAGTCTAACGCGAACCCGCCAACCCGAACGGGCCAACCCGAACGCGGGCCGCGCTCCGTTCCCTGCGCCGGTGTTGGCGGGGAACGTTGGCAAGCGGCGGGCGGCGATGTCATATAGGGGCACCGGCGCCCTCCCCCCCTTCGACCACGCAGGATTGCCCATGACGCAGGACCTCTTCCCGCCCATCGAGCCCTACGAGACCGGCCGCCTGCGGCGCGACCCGCCGCACGAGCTCTATTACGAGCTCTGCGGCAAGCGGGACGGCCAGCCCGTGGTCTTCCTGCACGGTGGGCCCGGGGCCGGCGCCTCGCCCGACCACCGGCGCTTCTTCGACCCGGCGCACTACCGCATCGTGGTGTTCGACCAGCGCGGCGCGGGGCGCTCGACGCCGCTCGGCGCGATCGAGGCCAACACCACGCAGCACCTGGTCGCCGACGTCGAGGCGCTGCGCGAGCACCTCGGCGTCGATCGTTGGCTGGTGTTCGGCGGGTCCTGGGGCTCGACCCTGTCGCTGGCCTACGCCGAGGCGCACCCCGAGCGCGTGACCGGCCTGGTGCTGCGCGGCATCTTCCTGTGCCGGCGCTCGGAGATCGACTGGTTCCTCTACGGCATGCGCTGGATCTATCCCGAGACCTGGCGGCGCTTCGCCGAGCACGTGCCCGAGGACGAGCGCGGCGACCTGCTGCACAACTACCACCGCCGCCTGGTCGACCCGGACCCGGCGGTGCACATGCCGGCGGCGCGCGCCTGGAGCACCTACGAGGGCGCCTGCTCGACCCTGCTGCCGAGCCCGGAAACCGTGGCGGCCTTCGGCCAGGACACCATGGCGCTCGGCCTGGCGCGCATCGAGGCGCACTACTTCGTCAACGACATCTTCATGGCGGACGGCGCGCTGCTCGACGGCGTCGGGCCGCTGCGCGAGATCCCCGGCGCCATCGTGCAGGGGCGCTACGACGTGGTCTGCCCGATCGCCACCGCCGACGAGCTGCACCGCGCCTGGCCCGAGGCGGAATACGAGGTCGTGCCGGACGCCGGCCACTCCGCCATGGAGCCCGGCGTGCGTAAGGCGCTGATCGCCGCCACCGAGCGCTTCAAGGGCGTGACCTGACGGGGCCTGACCTGACGGGGGCGTGGCCTGACGGGGGCGTGGCCTGACGGGGGCGTGGCCTGACGGGGGCGTGGCCTGACGGGCCTGACCCGACGGGGGCCTGAGGGTGCCGGTGGGAGCTGCGGCTCCGGCACGCGCCCCCACGCGGCCGCCCACGACAGCGCAGACTTCGGGTGGCCGGGTGGCGGAACGGGCCGGCGCGCGTCCAAGCCAGTGGACCTGAGCAAGATAACTCTCTCATGCCCCGGTATGCCGCCCCATGTTGCGCGGCGCCGGTCATGGCGTATCATGCCGCCTCGGCCGGGGCGCGCGGCCGAGTCGCGGCCGGGGGGCCGCGGGAACCGGCGTGGGACAATCGGGGGGACGCATCCGTGAGCGATCGGCGGAACGACGGCAAGGACGGACGGCGCGCGGGCCCGAGGCCCGCGGCCAAGGCGGGGCTGGCGGCGGGGCTGCTCGCCGTCGTTCTCGGCGGCTGGCTCGGCGCCGCGCCGGCGGCGCGCGCGGCCGACGACGGCGACCCGGCCTATATCGCGCTCGGCGCCGGCTGGTACGACATGAACAAGCAGGACGCGCAGGCGGCCGACTTCCGCCTCGAGTACCGGCACGACCAGAAGCTGTGGATCTTCAAGCCCTGGGCCGGAATCGAGGCGACCAGCGACGGCGCGGTCTTCGGCCTGGCCGGATTGCTGGTCGACGTCCACCTGGGCGAGCATTTCGTGCTGACGCCCAGCGCCGGTGTCGGCGCCTACGCCAACGGCGGCGGCAAGGACCTGGGCGGTACGCTGGAGTTCCGCACGCAGATCGAGATCGGCTACCGCTTCGACGACCTCTCGCGCTTCAGCCTGGCGTTCAGCCACATCTCCAACGCCGGCACCGGCAGCCGCAACCCGGGAACCGAGATCGTCGGCGCCTACTACGCCATCCCGATCGGCAGCCTGTTCGGCCAGTAGCGCGGGCCCGGGTCGCCGGCCGGCGGGGCGGGCGCGTCAGGGCCGCGCAGGCCCCGGTCGCCAGCGCCGGCGCCCTTTGGATCGACCGGCCGGCAGGGTGTATAACCGCCAGGTATCGCCATCGCGGCCAGGAGCGCCCGTAGCTCAGTCGGATAGAGCACAGGATTCCTAATCCTGGGGCGAAGGGAGAGGAAACGTATTCGGGTCAGGCGCTTGAGCCCTGCCGGGTGGAGTCGAGTACCGTATAGGCACCGTTATGGCGGCCCCGTAGCTCAGTCGGATAGAGCGGCGGATTCCTAATCCGCAGGTCGCAGGTTCGAATCCTGCCGGGGTCACCACCCGCCCGTGTCGAAACCTCAAATCGACAGTCTTAAGGACCCGAGCCCAGCCCAACTCGCCTCGGGTCATTGTCGGACGCAGAAAATTTATCTCGAGATAACGTTTCTCCGATCTCGGGTCTTGACAGCCGAGTTCGTTAACCATAAAAGCGAATCGCCCGGCCGACTCGAGATCTGACCGGGCGATTCTGGGGCTCGAGAGCTATCGAGCCACCTTTGGAACGCGTGAAGATAGCTCAAGAGCCTTTGTTCGTAAACCGAAGCTGACGAGGTGAAAATGAACGAGGTTCTCGATACCAAGCTCAACCCGACCGACGGCCACATGGTGGCCGGCGTCGAGATCAGCGACCACATGTTCCTCGGCCGGATTAAGGCCGTGCAGCTGTTTCAGATCGCCCCCAATCCGCGGGACGCCGAAGACAGGCGCAAGGTCGAGGCCAGCAAGGAACTGCAGGACCTTCGCGATATCCGTGAGGAGGTGCAGCGTCTCTTCGCGGGGGCGAAGGCACGGAATGTTCCGCCCTATGCACACTACATCGTCGAAGTGGGTACAGGCCGGTCCGAAGGCATGACGCCTCCGATCATCCTGTACTCAGAAGATCGCCTTAGGTCTGCTGTCGATGAATCTGGGCTCGGGTTCATCCAGGTCCCCTACGACAAGCGATTGATAGCGATTGATGGCGAAACCCAGCTGGCCGCACGCTTCGAGGCGGCCAACGTCGAGCCGGACACCAAGCATGAGTTCGTCCCGATCTACGTCTGCCATGGCAGGAAAAAGTCGTGGGCGCGCCAGAGCTTCCACGATCTGAACGTCCTGGGCGTCCGCCCCAATGCGGCCCTGAGTATCGGCATGGACGCCCGTGACCCGCTCACCAGAGTCGCCAGGGACGTCGAGCAGAAGGTGCCGTTCTTCCGTGGCCGGGTCAACAAGGTGCGTCGCCAGCTGAGGACCGCCGACACCGACGTGGTAACGATTACCGCCCTTCGCGGCGCGTGCATCACGCTCGCGGAGGGTATCGCCGGCGTGAAGTACGGCACTCGGCCTGTGGCACTCGCGGATGACGTAACGGAACGCGTTGCTATTGTGGCGGTAGAGTGGCTGA
>Ga0210124_1000811_pt1 | contig 14930 bp, 10 predicted proteins | sample Muzzi_PWC_D2_FD_185554 | JGI IMG/M metagenome (GOLD analysis project Ga0210124, IMG submission 185554) | Wetland microbial communities from San Francisco Bay, California, USA, that impact long-term carbon sequestration - Muzzi_PWC_D2 (SPAdes) | ecosystem: Environmental > Aquatic > Marine >... | reverse complement strand
GACGTTGGAGAGCGTCGCGGATTCGGAACCCGTCGAGTGCCAGACTCCGCCGTGCACCGGCTTGCGGACGACGCGAGCGCTGGGTGCGACGGCTCCCAGCGTCCGGGTCACGATCGCCGGGTCGACAACCCCGAAGGCGCCGAAAGGGTTGTGTTCACTCAAGGTCATTGCTCCTGTGCGATTTTCGATGCATGGTGATTCCGATAAATTCGAAGCTGGATTCCTCCGCTAGGCAGGCACAGGCTCCGTTGTGATCTCCGCGCCGATCTCCTCGCCCTTCGCGACCGGCTTGATCTTGAACCAGATGGCATACAAGGCCGGCAAGAACACGAGCGTTAGCACCGTCCCGCCAAAGGTGCCACCGATCAAGGTGTACGCCAGCGTTCCCCAGAAAACGGACTGGGTGAGCGGAATGAACGCCAGCATGGCGGCGAGCGCCGTCAGAACGACCGGACGCGAGCGCTGCACGGTGGCCTCGACGACGGCACCGAAGGGCACCAATCCATCCTTCTCGTTGCTGCGGATCTGACCGATCAGGATTAGCGTGTTGCGCATCAGGATTCCAGAGAGCGCGATCAGCCCGACCAGCGCATTGATGCCAAACGGTTGGTTGAACAACAGCAACGTGGGGATGACGCCGATGAGGCCCAGCGGCGCGGTCGCGAACACCATCGTCATCGCGGAGATGGAGCGGACCTGGAAGATGATCGTGATCAGCGTGAGCGCGATCATGATCGGGAACAGCGGCGCCAGGGCGCGATTTGCCTTGCCGGACTCCTCGATGGAACCGGCCAGCTCGATGCGGTAGCCCGCCGGCAGTTTCGCGATGAGGGGCTGCAGTTCCTTCCATATGACAGTGGACACGTCCGGCGGCTGCAAACCCTCGGCAATGTCGCCGCGCACGGTGATGGCCGGCGTGCGATCGCGGCGACGCAGGATCGGATCTTCCATGCGGACTTCCACCGTTCCGATCTGCGACAACGGAATGCGCTGGCCCGCCGCGCCCACCAAAGTGAAATCTGTGATCTTGCCCGGATCGAGCCGCGCGTCGCCGGCCGAACGGGCAGTGAGCTGCACTGAACGGATATCTTCGCGGACATCAGTGATCGGGATGCCGCTCAACAGGAACTGAAGCTGTTGGGCCACGTCGCTGGACGTCAAGCCGATGCTCTGGAGCCTGTCCTGGTCGAGCGCAAAATGAAGCGCAGGCACACGCTCGCCCCAGTCGCTGTTCGTCGTTCTCATCAGGGGATTGACCCGCATCACGGCAAGTGCCTGTGCCGCAATGTCACGCAGCGTGTCCGGGTCGGGTCCCATCACACGGAAAGCCACGGGATAGGGCGAGGGCGGGCCGAACACGATCTGCGTCACCCGCACGCGAGCCTCAGGCGCCAAACCGTCGGCCACCGCCTCTCGTAACCTGAATTTGAGCGCCTCGCGTGCCTCTTCGCCTGGCGTCAACACGACGATCTTCGCGAACGAGGGATCTGGCAACTCCGGTGACATCGCAAGGAAGATGCGCGTTGCGCCCCGTCCGATGAAGGCGGTCACGATCTTGGCTTCCGGTTGCTTGGCGAGCCATGCCTCGACCTTTGCCGTGGCGGCACTCGTCTGCTCGATGGACGTGCCGTACGGCATCTGCACTTCGACCAACACCTCCGGGCGATCGGAGGTCGGAAAGAACTGCTTCTTCACCACGCCCATGCCCAACACGGCGACCAAGAACGCAGCGACGACACTCCCCGCGACCAGCCATTTGCGGCGAATCACCCAGCCCAACAGCTGGCGGAAGCGGTTGTAGCGCGGCGTGTCGTAGATCGCCGCGTGTCCGCCCGCGCGCTTCTCGATGTCCGGCAGCAGCTTCACGCCGAGATAAGGCGTGAACACCACCGCGACGATCCAGGATGCGATCAGCGCGATGCCGACGATCCAGAACATATTGCTGGTGTACTCGCCGGCTGTCGACTTGGCGAAGCCGTTCGGCATGAAACCGATCGCTGTCACCAGCGTCCCGGCGAGCATGGGTGCGGCGGTGTGACTCCACGAATAGGCCGCAGCGCTGATGCGGTCGTAACCTTCTTCCATCTTCACGAGCATCATCTCGATGGCGATGATCGCATCATCGACCAGGAGGCCGAGTGCCAGGATCAACGAGCCGAGCGTGATGCGGTCGAAGTCCTTGCCGGTAGCTGCCATGACGATGAAGACCGCGGCCAAAGTCAGAGGGACCGCTGCCGCGACGACGATGCCGACGCGCCATCCCATGCTGAGAAAGCTCACCAGCATCACCACGGCGAGGGCCACGAAGAACTTGACCATGAACTCATCGACCGCCGCCCGGATGTTGACGGCCTGGTCCGAGACCTTGGACAGACTCATGCCGAGCGGCATTTCCGCATTGATGGCGGCCGCTTCCGCCTCCAGGTTCTTGCCCAGATCGAGCCCGTTCCACGCTTCGCGCATGATCACGTCGAGCAGCAAGGTGGGCTCGCCGTTGTGGCGGATCAGGAAGGTCGCCGGGTCCTCGTAGCCGCGCTTCACTTCGGCAATGTCAGACAGCTTCAGGGTGCGGCCCTGTGTGGCGACGGGGGTATCGCGGATCTCCTGCAGATCGTCGATCGCGCCGTCCAGGCGGATGAAGACTTGCGGGCCCTTCGCTTCGATCGAGCCCGCGGGCGTCACGACATTGCGGCTGTTGAGCGCGGCGAAAATTTGTTGAGGCGACACACCGAGCGTTGCGAGGTGGTCGTAGGATAACTCGACGAAGATCCTTTCCGCCTGCTCGCCGATGATGTTCACCTTCTTCACGCCAGGCACGTGCAGCAATCGCTGGCGCAACGCTTCCGCCTCTCGAACAAGGTGCCGATGCGGTTCACCCTTCGCCTTCAGCGCGTACAGCGCAAAGGTCACGTCGGCGTATTCGTCATTGACCATCGGGCCGATGACGCCACGTGGCAAGAGAGGCGCCTCGTCGCCGAGTTTCTTCCGCGCCTGATAGAACTGCTCAGGGACATCGGCGGGCGGCGTGCTGTCAAGCAAGATCAACGTAGTGAACGCCAGGCCCGGCCGCGTAAAGGTCTCGGTCCGGTCATACCAGCGGAGCTCCTGCATCCGCTTCTCCAATCTTTCGGCAACCAGCTCTTCCATTTCCTTCGCCGTCGCTCCTGGCCAGGCCGTGACGACGGTCATCTGCTTGATCGTGAAAGAGGGGTCCTCCGCGCGGCCTAGTGTGAAGAAGGCGATGACGCCGGCGATGGAGATCGCCAACAGCAGAAACAGCGTGACGGCGCGCTCGCGCACGGCGAGAGCGGAGAGATTGAAGCCGCTCATTGCTATTTGCCCCCATGGGCGGCTACAACGGTCACGCTTGTTGCGGCCTCGCTCCCCGCGAGTCTTACCTGTTCGCCTTCGTGCAGCAGATGCGCACCGAGCGCAACGACGCGATCGCTCGCCTCGAGGTCGCCGACGACCGAAGCCGCCTCTGCGCTGAGCCCGGCGACTTGCACGGCACGCCAGGTGACCCGAGGCGTTTCCCCCTGGACCAGCCATACGCCGGGGCCCTTGCCCCGATCGAAGATCGCGCCTATCGGTACTTGCAGCGCCGAAGCGGACCGGCCATCCGGGATCTGGATGGAGACGGTCGAGCCGAGCGGTGCGTTGGCCAGACGGCCCTCAAGCGTGTACCGGGCCTCGAACGTCCGGGTCTGACGGTTCGCAGCGTCCGACAACTGGCGCAGAGTCGCAGGGCCGGTGAGGTCGCTTCCATACAAGGTCGCCCTGCCGTTAGAGCCTATCGCCGGGCGCAGGGTTTCGGGAAGCTCGATGACCGCCTCGCGGCGCCCGGCATGCGCCACTCGGACGACAACCTGGCCGGCACCGACGACATGCCCCGGCTCCGCCAGGGTCTCCACCACCACGCCGTCCGCGTCGGCGATCAGGACCGCGTAGCTCGTTTCGTTGCGGGCAACGTCGGCCCGGGCCTCGGTGGCATTGAGTTCCGCCCTTGCCGCCTCGGCGGCGGCCTTGACCTGGTCATAGGCCGATGCCGATACCGCGCCGGCGGAGACGAGGTCGCGGTATCGCACTTCGTCCTCCGCGGTCTGGAGCGCGCGCGCCCTGGCCGCGGCAACGGCCTGCTCGCGTGCGCGCAGGGCGAGCCTCAGATCCGTGGGATCGATACGCATGAGCGGTTGGCCGCGCTCGACGGCCTGCCCGGTATCGACCAGGCGTTCCAGGATCTTGCCGGCAACACGGAAGCCGAGGTCGCTTTGCACTCGTGCCGCGACGACGCCCGTGAACGAACGCTCCGCGTGGACGGCCGTTGCCACGGTTTCTATCCGCACGAGGGGACTCTGCGTGCGCGGATCGATTGAAGAAGTCGCGTCGCTGCACGCCCCCAAGGCGACGGACAACAGACCGATGACGGCAAAGAGTGGGACGTAAGGGCGCTTAAACATTGGAGACCTCCCGGAATGCGGATGTCTCGATCGTATGACTAGTGACGATTATTGTCAATAGTCACTAGTCACTTTTTTTAGGGGGCCAGGCTGCGCAGCACCAGGTTCGAAAGCTGCATTGGCGCAACCTCCGCGAAATCGAGGTTGTGCTGGAGCAGGAGCGGATTCGCATAGGGCTGCAGGACCAGATAGATCGCATGCACCGTCTCGTCCAGCGGCGTTTTGCGCTCGAACTCGCCGGTCTCGCGACCTTCGCGGACGATCTCCATCAGGGTCTCCCTGATACGCTGCGCGTAGGCACGGGCAGACGGCCAGCCCTCGCCGGCGGCGGCCGCGGCGATGTCGTACAGCTTGCGATCGTTGAAGAACAGACTCACGCTGGTTGCTGTTAAGACATTGAACACACAGCGTATTTTTTCCGTGGGCGTGGTTGCGCCAGCCACGGCCTCATCGACCGCCGCGACGATGGCACTCAAGGTCTTGGAGCAGATGGCCTCGCCGATGGCCTGCTTGGAATCGAAGAACTTGTAGATATAAGCCTTGGAAAAGCCAATCGCCTTGGCCAGGTCCGTGACCGTGGTCTTCTCGTAACCGTAGTGGCTGAAGTGCTGATCGGCGGCCTCGACGATCTGCTCTCGCACAGTGTGGTCGGCAGGGCCGCGCGGTTGGGGGTCGGAAGTTGTGATGTCACTCATGAGAAAACCATCCTCGCGTGCTCTCGCTTGACAAGTGACTATAATGGATTATAGTCACTACAACAACCCCCCAGAGGATTCCGCCATGCTCGCCCATCCCCGCTCTCTCGCCAACCTGCTGAGTCTCATTGTCTTGACGGGCTGCGCGGTTGGCCCCGACTACAGGCCACCCGGGATCGCCCTGTCGGCCCGTTTCCTTGGCCAGGAGGGCGTCGAGCACCGGGAGGCTCACAACACGGCGGACCTCCAAGCCTGGTGGGCCGCCTTCGATGACCCCTTGCTAGCGCGCTTCGTCACCCTGGCCCTCGAACAGAATCTGGACATCGCGCAAGCGGCGGCCCGTGTCGCCCAATCGCGCGCCTCATTGCGACTGGCCGATGCCGCGCTGCTACCATCGGCCGATGTGACCGCGCACAGCACGAGAGTGTACCAGTCGACCGAGACTGCGCTGGGCCAAGTGCTCGGCACCACGCCTGATTTCGACCGCAGTGGCAGCGCCTACGAGGCCAACCTCGGTGTGGGATGGGAAATCGATACATTCGGCGGCCTGCGGCGAGGGCGGGAAGCCGCACGCGCGGAGTACGAGGCATCCGAAGCCGGCGCCATCGCGACACGCTTGGCTGTGGCCGCGCAAACCGCGGATGTGTACATCACGATCCGGGGCTTGCAGGCGCGTATCGCGATCGCCAGGCAGCAAGCGGAAACCCGCCGGCAACTTCTCGCCATGGTCACGCTCCGGTACGAAAAGGGGATCGCCGCCGAACTCCAGGTCAACCAATCCGAGGGCTCGCTCGCCCAGGTCGAGGCGCAGATCCCCGTCCTGGAAGCCGGCCTCGATTCGGCGATGAACGCGCTGGACGTGCTTCTCGGCGTGCAACCGGGAACCCACCGCGCCGAATTGAGCCCGGCGGCGTCTGTCCCGGTCGCTCCAGGTCTGGCCGAGACCGGCACCCCGGCGGAAATGATTCGGCGCAGACCGGATCTCATCGTGGCCGAGCGGCGCCTTGCAGCAGCCAACGCGCGCATCGGCGTGGCGATTTCGGAGTACTACCCCAAGTTCTCGCTCGGCGCGCTGCTGGGCAGCGCCACCGTAACATCGAGCGGCAATCTGTTCACCAGCGGTGCCAGCCAGGCGCAGGGCGTCCTCGGACTTCGCTGGCGTCTGTTCGATTTCGGCCGCGTCGATGCGCAGATCGCCACCGCGCGCGGCCAGGAGGCCGAAGCACTCGCGGCATACCGGCTGGCCGTGCTACGGGCGGCCGAGGAAGTGGAGAACTCCTTTTCGGCCCTCGTCAAACGCGAGGCCCAGGTCGGCATCCTGACGCAGGGTGAATCGTCGCTCGCGCGTGCGCGCGAGAACTCGCTTGCCGCTTACGAAGGTGGCGTCGTCAGCTTGATCGAGGTCTTGAATGCCGACGGCATCCTGCTGCAAATGCGCGACGCGAAGGCGCAGGCGCAAACCGAAGCTGCGCGCGCCGCCATCTCCTCCTTCCGGGCTTTGGGTGGCGGATGGGATGCGCGAAATGCAAGCAGCAACAGCTATAGCGCCCTTCAGTGAACAATTACAGGTGAACGAAATGACGGCAACAAACAATTCGTGGGCCCTCATCACGGGCGCATCGAGTGGCTTCGGCGAGGAGTTCGCCCGCCAATATGCCGAGCAGGGCCATTCTCTGGTCCTTGTGGCGCGCCGGCTGGACCGGCTTCAAACACTCGCCGAGGCACTGCGCCAGCAGTACCGCATTGAAGTCGTCGTGGAGCAGGTCGATCTTTCAGATGTCGAGGCAATCATCCAACTGCATCAGCGGCTCCGCGAGCAAGGCATTGCGATCGACACACTGATCAACAACGCCGGCCATGGACTGCAAGGCCCGTTCGTGGATGGCAAGCTGGACGCGGCACTGGCGATGCTGCAGCTGGATGTCGTGAGCCTGACTGCGGTCACGCACGTCTTTGCGCAAGACATGCGAATACGAGGACGCGGGAAGATTCTGCTGGTCTCCAGTCTGCTGGCCTACCAGGGCGTGGAGAACTTCGCCGTCTACGCAGCTGCCAAGGCCTACGTTTTGCGTCTCGGTGAAGCCCTTCATCGCGAATTCGAACGCGATGGCATCACGGTTACGACGCTTTGCCCGGGCATGTCGGACACCGGATTCGCGACAGCGGCGCAACAGAAGATCACACCCGCCTTGAAGCGGATGATGATGCAACCGGCACCCGTTGTGCGCGCCGGTATCCGCGCGTTGCGGATCAAACGCATCAGCGTCGTGGCCGGCTGGCCGAACAAGGCCGCCGTGATCTTTATGTGGGCAACGCCACGCTGGCTGCACCAGGCCGTTTTCTCTCGCGTCATGAACACGTGAGCCGGAACGCGCCGCACCGCGAGGCGAAAGGACGCAGTAGCGCACTATCCGAATTTTGGGGACCACTTCTTTGCTCGGCACCAAGAAGAGCAACATTTCCCGGCTCGAGAGCATCAATACCGACATCTCCCCGAGGCTCGCAACAGTTGAAGAGTATGCACGCGTACTCGGCTATTCGATCAAAGTAGGATTTGAACCGCGCACCGCTCGGTCATAGCGTGGAAGTATCTACCGGACCGGGGCGAAGTCCAGTAGGTCGGCTAATTGAAACGTTACGCGTCGGCCAATCGAAAGGCTGTCAACTCTGATTTGCGCCTTAGCCAGTGTACACATGACTACCGGATACGATGTGGCGCATCGCGGCTTACACAAGTCTCGCACACTCTGCATAGATTCACGCACAGTGACGAGAGAAGACTGATCGTACCTGATTGAATTTAACAGGGGAAAATGGCGCGCCCGACAGGATTCGAACCTGTGACCCCTGCCTTCGGAGGGCAGTACTCTATCCAGCTGAGCTACGGGCGCAGGACGACAATGATACTTTGCGTCACCGCTGCGACGCCACAACGCGACCTCAGCCTTTCGGCGTCAGTTTTAGAAGGCGTCCCTGGCTTCCCTCGTCTTCGTCTTCGAGTACCCAGATCACACCGTCCGGCCCCTCGACGACACTGCGGATCCGCGCGCCCATACCGTAGCGTTCGACTTCGTGCGCCTCATCACCATCGAGTCCTACCCGCACGATGGCCCGCGATGAAAGCCCCGCCACGAACGCATTGCCGCGCCAGTCCGAAAACAGATTGCCCTTATAAATCATCAGCCTCCCTGGTGAAACCACCGGCGTCCACCATACTTTCGGTGCTTCGAATTCCGGGTGCGTGTCGTGATCGGGAATCTCGCGGCCATCGTAGTGATCGCCATTCGAGACAATCGGGTAGCCGTAGTTGGCGCCGCGCACGATCCGGTTCAGTTCGTCACCGCCCGCGGGTCCCATCTCGACTTCCCAGAGCTGGCCATCGAGGTCGAATGCGAGACCGAGAATGTTCCGGTGGCCGAGCGACCAGATCTGGCCGTACACGCCTTCATCGTCAACGAACGGGTCGCGTTCGATATAGTTGACGAAGGGGTTGTCATCCGGCACGGAGCCATCGTCGTTCAGGCGAAGCACCTTGCCCAGGTTGGCCTGCATGTCCTGGGCCGGCGTGAATTTCTGCCGATCGCTGGAGGAGACCCACAGGTAGCCATCGTCGTCGAACAAAAGCCGGTGGCCGTAATGGCCTCGACCGACGACTTTCGGATATTGCCGCCAGATCACCTCTTGCCCGGACAGGTAGCCGCCGCCGTTGGTCTGGTTCAGCTCCGCCCGCATGACGGCGGCGCCGCGCGTGCCGCCCTTGCCGGCCTCGGCGTAACTGATATAGATCAGGTTGTTATCCGCGAAGTCCGGGTGCACGGCGACATCACCCAGTCCGCCCTGGCCACCGTAATCTACGTCCGGCATGCCGCCGATGGGCCTGGTTTTCTGGCCCTGCTGATTGACGATGAACAGGTTGCCCTTCTTTTCCGTCACCAGCATGCGGCCGTCCGGCAGGAACGCCATCGACCAGGGCTCGTCGAAAGCAGTTATGGGCTGCACGTTGAACGGCAGGTCGTTTTGCGCCTGCGCACAGGCCACCAGGAATACACTCAATGTTGTTGCCAGCAGTCTTTTGATCATTGCAAGCCTCTGTTCGCTCGTTACCAGTCGGCTGGGTAATGTAACCAATGACGGCAGGCGGCACCACCCGAACCGGTGACGTTGAAGGCGATTGTCCTGCCCGCGTGGCGCGTTCCGGGGAACGGGCCCGCAACGAACACGATATAATTGCCCGCCCCAGGGTGGGCGCCGGATACTGACTGACATGCGCGAATCGGACCAGAACTGCACAACGTCATGTGCGCCGAAAGGTAAGGGCTGGTTTTACGCAGTCCTGACCGCGGTCGTGTGTCCCTGCCATTTACCCTGGCTCGGTGTCGTGCTCGGCGGCAGCGCGGCGGGCGTGTTCTTCCAGCGGCATTTCTGGGCGCTGGCAATCCTTCTCGGCGTCGTATCGCTGGTGTCTTTTCTCAAGGCGATTCGCATCCTCCTGTAATCAACAGACGTAAATCGTGTTCCCGCTGCGGCGCGCGCGGTTCAGTAGAATTACGTATATTTGAATATCGTAATATTCCGATATACTATGTCGCTATTGCTAAAGGCTCCTCACCACGAATCGGACCCGTCTATGAAAATTTCGAGCGGAATATTCGCCATTGCATACCTCGCCTTCTCCGTACAGAGCGTCGGCGAAACTCTCGACGATGCCTGGAATACAGCGGTGTCCTCTCACCGCCGGATCGCCGCGGCTGACGCCATGCGCGAGGCAGCGGGCTACGAACTCGAACGCGCCCGTGCCACCCGGCTGCCGCAGCTCGGCCTGTCCACTGACTATACGAAGCTGGACACCGCACCGGGTTTCGACTTCGGTAACGGGATGACCAGCGGCCCGATCTTCGATGGCAACGACTTCGTCAGTGCCGGCGCACAGGTCACCCTACCGCTCTATGTCGGCGGCGCCATCAGCGCCGGAATCGATGCCGCAGAATTCGGCGCCCGGGCTGCCGATGACCAGCTTGCCTCCGTCGTCCAGGACATCAAGCTGGGCGTTGCCGAACATTACGTGTCCGTGTTGCGGGCCGAAAGTGCCGTCGAAGTTGCAGAATCCTATGTTCTGTCACTCACGGCGCACACGGACGACACCAGGAACCGCTACGAATTCGGCGACGTACCGCAGAACGACTACCTCGCCGCCAGCGTGACGCTCGCCGATGCAAAGCAGCGGCTTCTGCAGGCTGAGAATGCACTCGACAACGCCCGGGCTGCCTACAACCGTTTCCTCGGGCGCCCGTTGGGCGAGTCGGTATCGCTCGATCCAACCCTCGGCATCGACGGACTCGTGCCCGGAAACGCCGGCCTCGAGGAGTTGATCCTGATCGCCCAGCAGGAACGCGATGAACTCAAAGCCATGGACCTCCAGGCCAATGCGTTGCATCGGCAGGCCGACAGCGTGCGCGGACGTTCACGACCGCAAATCGCGCTGACCGGCGGTTACCGATTCATGGAGAACGAATTTCTCACGGATGACGAATTCTGGATGGCCGGCGTTACATTCAGGTGGAACCTGTTCGATGGCGGACAGGTGCGGAATCAATCGGCTTCGCTTGACCGCAAGGCGGTTGCGCTGGGACACGATCGGGCCGACCTGCAAAGCATGATAGCCCTGCAGGTTCGCCGCTCCTGGAACGACCGCATCGAGGCAGAGAACCGGATGGCGGTTGCCAAAAGCGCCGTCGTGCAGGCAACCGAAAACCTGCGCGTCGTGCGTAACCGTTACCAGGCTGGCGCCAGCGCCAATGCCGAAGTACTCGATGCCGAAGCCCTTCGAGTACAGAGCCTGAGTAACCGGGACGATGCCCAATTCACGTTCGCGCTGGCGAAGTTGCGGCTGGCACGCGCCGTTGGCGGCCTGTGATGAAGACGACGAACCGCAGCCGGGTTCTGCCCGATATCAATGCCGCGAGTTTTGACATTGACGGTCTCGAGGCACAGGCGAGCAGAGCCAGCGCATTGCTCAGCGCCATGTGCAACGAAAAGCGCCTGATGATTCTCTGCCAGCTCGTAAAAGGTGAGCATTCCGTAAACGATCTCACGAACTTGCTGGCTGCGCCGCAATCGACGATCTCCGAACATCTTGCGTTGCTGCGCCGCAATGGCCTGGTGCAGGCCCGGCGGGATGGGCAGACACAATTTTATTCGCTTGCGGGCGCTGAAGCCCGCGCCATTCTTGAAACCCTGCAGTCGCTTTACTGCGAACCGAATTCAGAGGACGCCTGAACGATGAACACGTTTCAGCATTTGCCATACAACGGAACCGGATTCACAGCCCTGTTAACGGCCTTGCTTGCGACAGTTGTCGTGCAGGCGGACGAGCTGCCGTTCGAAACAACTGTTGCCACTATCGACGAAGCACCACTGGAGCGCCTGCTCGACGGTACCGTCGAAGCCGTGAACCAGGCGACGATGTCCGCGCAGACGGCCGGTCGAATTGCCGCTGTCTTCTTCGATGTCGATGACTACGTAGCAGCCGGTGAAGCGATCGTGCAGTTTACGGACGTCGAGCAGCAGGCGGCCCTGAAACAGGCAAAGGCCGCGCTCGCCGAAGCAGAGGCGAGAAGCAACCAGGCCGCGGACGAATTCGCCCGCGTCTCCGGACTGTTCGATTCGGGTTCCGCATCGAAACGCGAATATGACCAGGCGCTTGCCGCGAGGGATGCGGCGTCGGCACGCGTCACGGCGGCACAGTCCGCTGTCGTCTCTGCCGAACAACAGGTGGAATACACGCTCGTCCGGGCGCCGTATGCCGGAATCGTTACGGAACGGCATGTCGAGGTCGGCGAGACGGTCGGTGTCGGCCAGCCGCTGATGAGCGGCCTTTCGCTGGAATCGCTGCGTGTCGTCGTCGATTTGCCGCAACAGGTGGCAGCGCAGGTACGCGAGTACCGTTCGGCTTTCGTGCTTTCCGCCGAAGGCCGCGTCGAGGCGACTTCGGTCGTGATCTTTCCGTATGCGCACAGCGCCAGCAATACGTTTCGCGTGCGGCTCGATCTGCCTGCCGGTCAGTTTTCACTCTACCCGGGCATGTTCGTCAAGGTGGCGTTCGTCGTCGGTCAGTCGCAGAGACTCCTCGTGCCGAGCAATGCGCTGATGCGGCGCAGCGAAGTCACCGGCGTGTACGTCGTTGACGAACAACTTCGCATTCGCATGCGCCAGGTGAGAATTGGCGCAACATTCGGCGATCGCACGGAAATCCTGGCGGGCCTGCATGCAGGTGAGCGCGTGGCGGAGGACCCGGTCAAGGCCGGCATCTATCTCAAAACGATGAGCGTGGCCTCCGATGAATAACAAGCTTGGTTTCTCCGGGGGCGTTGCAAGGCGCTTTCAGGACAATGCGCTGACGCCGTTACTGGCACTCACCGCGTTCCTGATGGGCATTTTCGCCGTGGCGATCACGCCGCGCGAAGAAGAGCCGCAGATCGACGTCACGCTGGCGAACGTCTTCGTTCCGTTTCCCGGCGCCAGTACCACCGAGGTCGAAAACCTCGTGGCAATCCCGATGGAACAGGTACTGTCCGAGATCGACGGCGTCAAGCACGTTTACTCGGTTTCGAGACCGGGGATGAGCGTCCTCACTGTGCAGTTCACAGTCGGCGAGCCACGCACGGAAGCACTGGTCCGGTTGTACAACGCGATCTACTCGAACCAGGACTGGCAGCCGGCGGGCGTCGGGATCCTGCCGCCACTGGTCAAACCGAAAGGTATCGATGACGTACCGATCGTCACCGCAACGCTCTGGACCGAAGACGTCGAGCGCGGCTCGTATGAACTTCTCAAGGTTGCGCATGCCCTCGAAGCCGAAATCAAACGGGTTCCCGGCACGCGCGACGTTTACACGATTGGCGGCGCGCAGAACATCGTGCACGTGGAGCTGGACCCGCAGCGCGTCGCCGGCTTCGGTTTGACGGTCAGCGACCTGCGCCTGGCGCTCTCCGCCAGCAACACGGTTTCACAGGCTGGTTCCCTGTTAACGAACAACATCGAAGTCCCGGTACAGGCCGGGACTTTTCTGAGCAGCCAGGAGGACGTCGCCGGCGTGGTCGTCGGTCTTTTCGAGGGGCGCCCTGTTTACCTTGGCGACGTCGCCGAGGTGCGCGCCGGCGCGGATACTCCCGAGCAATACACCTGGTATGCAAGCGGCCCGGCTAATGCGGAGAGCGGACACGGGTCTGCCGCGCATGCGCCATCGGTGACCATCGCAATCGCCAAGAAACCGGGCACGAATGCCACGCGAATTGCCACCGCCGTCAGTGAGCGTTTCGCGCAACTGGAAGAGACGCTGATTCCCGAAGGCGTCAACATCTCGATCACTCGCAACTACGGGCAGACCGCGGACGACAAAGCGTCGAAGCTGATACAGAAACTCGCGTTCGCAACGATGTCCGTGATTATTCTTGCCTGGCTGGCAATTGGCTGGCGCGAGGCGATTATCGTCGGCACGGCGGTCATCGTAACGCTGGCTGCCACGCTGTTCGCGTCGTGGGCGTGGGGCTTTACAATCAACCGCGTATCGTTGTTCGCGCTGATCTTTGCCATCGGTATTCTCGTCGACGACGCGATCGTGGTGGTCGAGAATATCCATCGCCATCGGGGAATTCGCGATGGCACCATCGGTGAAATCATTCCCGGGGCGGTCGACGAAGTGGGCGGCCCGACAATTCTTGCCACGTTCACCGTCATTGCGGCGCTCCTGCCGATGGCGTTCGTAACCGGCCTGATGGGCCCGTACATGAGCCCGATACCGATCAATGCGAGCACGGGCATGCTGATTTCGCTGGCCATCGCCCTCGTCCTGACGCCCTGGCTGAGCCATCGCTTGCTGGCGAGCGCACCGGTGCATCACGAACACGGGGACAAGGACCCGGGGCTCTACCGGCTTTTCGATCGGATCATGCGGCCGTTTCTCGGCGGCGATAGCGGGCGACGTGCCCGCAGGATGCTGTACGGCGGACTTTTCGGCGCTATCGTCCTGGCCGTCATTCTCGTTATCGTACAGCTGGTCGTTCTCAAGATGCTGCCATTCGACAACAAGTCGGAGTTCCAGGTCATCGTCGACATGCCGGAAGGCACCGCCGTCGAGGAGACGGCCCGGGTTCTCGATGTGCTTGCAGAGACGATCGAGACCATTCCGGAAGTAACGGACTACCAGGTGTATGCGGGGACTGCTGCACCCATCAATTTCAACGGTCTTGTCCGGCAGTATTACCTCCGCAGTGGCGGCAACGTCGGCGATATCCAGGTCAATCTCGTCGACAAGCATGATCGTGACCGGTCCAGTCATGAAATCGTGCGTTCGGTGCGCGACCAGCTTGCGGCGGCCGGACGTCCCTATGCTGCGTCCGTGAAAGTTGTGGAAGTGCCGCCGGGGCCGCCGGTGATTTCTCCCATCGTGGCCGAGATTTACGGCCCCGACTATGAAGAGCAGAAGCGCCTTGGAAACGAGCTGCAGGCACTCTACGAAAACACGCCGGACATCGTCGATATCGACAGTACGGTCGAGGCAGATGCCAGACGCCTGGTCATTGAAATCGACCGGCAGAGGGCCGCCCTGCTGGGCGTTTCGCAGCAGCAGGTTGCCACCATCCTGCAGCTCTCGCTGAACGGCGAGGATGTCACCTACGTTCACCAGGGGCGCGAACGTTATCCGATTCCGGTCCGTCTCGAGGTTCCGGTCGACGCGAAATCCGACCTCTACTCGTTACTCGCGCTGGAGGTACGCAGC
>Ga0210124_1000810_pt1 | contig 14959 bp, 15 predicted proteins | sample Muzzi_PWC_D2_FD_185554 | JGI IMG/M metagenome (GOLD analysis project Ga0210124, IMG submission 185554) | Wetland microbial communities from San Francisco Bay, California, USA, that impact long-term carbon sequestration - Muzzi_PWC_D2 (SPAdes) | ecosystem: Environmental > Aquatic > Marine >... | reverse complement strand
CCCGACGAAGCACGCGATGTACGATCGGCTCAGCTGCGACGAGCTGCTCGCGCCGATCCTGGAATCGATCGCGGACTACTATACCGGCGACGGCTATCCGATCCGCCTGCTGTTGGTGCGCCTCTTGCCGAAGGGGCTGATCCCGCAGCACGTCGACACCGGGTATTCCCTGACCACCGCGCGCCGCATCCACATCCCCGTCGTCACCAACGAAGGCGTGATCTTCACCGTCGGCGGCGAGCCGCGTGCCCTTCCGGCGGGGGAGATCTGGGAAATCAACAACACCCGCGAGCACAGCGTCGAGAACACCAGCGACCGCAACCGCGTGCACATGATCGTCGACTGGGTGGTGCAATGACGGCGGGCGGCGGGATTTTCGGCGCGAAAGCGCTTTGCCGGCGGGCGGCATCCTGGTAAGGCCTAGCCGCGCAGCGACATAAGGAAATCATCGACGCCGCAGCGGACAGGGCGCCGGCCGTCGGCGGTGAGATATTCGAGGAGCGATACATCATGGGCGCCATCATTTGGCTGGCCTCTTATCCCAAGTCGGGCAACACCTGGACCCGGGCGTTTCTGCACAACCTGTTGATGAATCCGGACGAGCCGGCCGACATCAACGCGCTCAACCGCTTCTGCCTGGGCGAGGACAAAGCGCAGTACTACATCCAGTTCGAGACCCGGCCGCTGACCGAGCTCACCTTCAAAGAGGTGATGGCGCTGCGGCCGAAGGTGCACAAGGTCCTGACCGAGGCCTTTCCGGATTCCGTCTTCGTCAAGACGCACAATTTCCTGGGCGAGGTCGAAGGCGTTCCGTTGGTCACCATGGACTGCACCGCCGGGGGGGTCTACATCGTCCGCAATCCGCTGGACGTGGCGATTTCCTACGCCCACCATTTCGGCGTGGAAATCGACGAAGCGATCGCCCAGATGGCCAATCCGGTCATGGGCTCGCCGACCAACGAGATGGTCGTGCGCCAGGTCTACGGCAGCTGGTCGATGAACGTGAAAAGCTGGACCCAGGTGCCCATGCCGTCGCTCCATGTCATGCGCTACGAGGACATGCACAGCCAGCCGTTCCGGACCTTCGCGAACCTGGCGCGCTTTCTGGGCCTCAATCCGCCCCGCGAGCGCCTGCAGAAGGCGATCGACAATTCCTCCTTCAAGGCGTTGCAGCGCCAGGAGCGCCAGCACGGTTTCATCGAGCGCAGCGCCAACTCGCGGTTCTTTCGCGAGGGGCGGCCCGGGCAGTGGCGCAAGGTGCTGACCGAGGAGCAGATCGCGCGCATCGTCGCGGACCACCGCGAGCAGATGGAGCGCTTCGATTACATCCCGAAGGACCTCTGACCGCACGCGGCCACCGTGGTAGCCCCCGTGACCGAGATTGCCAAAAACCTTGCGAAGGTGCGCGCCGAGATCCGTGCCGCCGCGCTAGCGGCAGAGCGCGATCCCGACGACGTGACGCTGGTCGCGGTCGGCAAGACGCACCCGATCGAACGGATTCGCGAGGCTCTCGCCGCCGGTCAACGCGTGTTCGGCGAGAACCGTGTGCAGGAGGCCCAGGCCAAATACCCGGACCTCAAGCGCGAGGCTCCGGACCTCGTGCTGCATCTGATCGGGCCGCTGCAGACCAACAAAGCGCGGGATGCGGTCGAACTGTTCGACGTGATCGAAACCGTGGACCGCCCCAAACTGGCCCAGGCGCTGGCCCGGGAGATGGCGAGGACCGGCCGGCGGCCGCGCTGCTTCGTCCAGGTCAACACCGGCGAAGAAGCGCAGAAGGCAGGCGTTGCGCCGGGCGAGGCCGATGCCCTGATCGCCCTGGCACGCGACGAGCTCGGCCTGCCGCTCGACGGCCTGATGGCCATTCCACCGGTCGACGAGGAACCCGCCCCGCATTTCGCGCTGCTCGCCAAGATCGCCGCGCGCAACGGTCTGCCCTGCCTGTCGATGGGCATGAGTTATGACTACGCCATTGCCGTACGCTTCGGCGCCACTCACGTACGGGTGGGAACGGCAATCTTCGGAACCCGTCCGCCAGACGGCGGCGACGGCTAGCGCGGAGTTACGCTGAGCGCGGTCTGCTCCGACGCAGCGCGCAAAACCAGCAGCAGATCTTCGCGCGCCAGGGCCACGCAGCCCTCGGTCGGCGCATAGTCTGGCCGTGCCACGTGCAGGAAGATCGCACTGCCCCGGCCGGGCACCGGTGGGTCGTCGTTGTGCGCCAGCACCACGAGCACATCATAGACGCCGTCGGCGCGCCACAGGCGTTCGTGGCGACCCGGGTACGGCAGGCGTACGGGTTTGTTGTAGGCCGCGTCATTCGGGTCGTCGCACCAGCCGTCCTCGGCAGCGAGAGGTGCGACCGGCAGCCTTGTTTCCGGTGCCTCCAGGCGATCGGGCCGGAACAGCACGCGACGCAGCGGCCAGCGGCCGAGCGGTGTGGCACCGTCGCCTTCGCGCTTGTCGCGGGCGATCCCGCCGCGCCCGATGGCGCAGCGCAGGCGCCGCCCGGCGAAGGTCGCGAACCAGCCGTTCGCGTCCGGCGCGACGACAATATCCATAGCGGGCTCGGGACTCGCGGGCATCGCGTCGTTATAGCCGGGCGTCTGCACGACCGACAGCCGGATCTAGAGCTCAGTGTCGACCTGGACGGCGCCCACGCGTCCGGGAACGGGGGACTTGGCCATTTCCTCGTAACGGTCGAGCGCCTGCAGCATTCGATCGGCGAAGCCGTTGGCCGACACCGTCGCGACGGCAGGATCGAAGGCTGTCGGCACCGGGCCGACCGGGTTCCCGGCCGTGGCGGCCGTCGCGGTTCCGGACGGCGGCGTCTCGGCACTCTGTGGCGCGGCCACGGGCGCCGTGCCTTCGGCCAGGCTATGCAGGTCCTCGGCGATCGCCTTCAGCGCCGCAGCGCCGGTCAAGGTCGCCGTCTCCGGGGTCGCAACCTCGTCCGCCGGGGCTGCCGTCACCACGTCGCCGGTCTTGTCGAGCTCGGTTGCCGTCGGCGCCGGGGCGGCAAGCGCCGCCGTTTGCGGCGCCGGGATCTGTGCGGCGACCTGGATTTCGTCGGAGGCAGCGTCGCCGGTCAGGGCGGCCAGGGTCATCTCGCCTAAGTCCTGCCCGGCGGCGTCATCGATAAAGGCGTTTGCCAAGGCGGCGACGAAGCCGACCGGACCGCCGAACAGGGCGCCGCCGGCGACCTGTACCGGGGCCTGGATCTCGTCGCCGGTGAGGGCACGATAGAGCGTGGAGATTACCGGGATGTGCTGCAGCGGGTTGACGAGATCGAGCAGGTCGTCGAAACCCAAGGTGGCGGCGCCGCCCTTGGCTGCGGTGCCCGCCGCTCCCGGCCCGTCCCCCGGACCGTCCCCCGGACCGTCCTCGTGCCGCAGGCGGGTCGCATAGTTCGGGCCCGATCTTGCGACCGCGCGCGTCCCCTCCGGGTCGGCCGGCGCTCCGGCCTCCTTGCTTCTGGCCGAGACCAAGATCGTGCCCTGGCCCAGCTCCGGGAACTGTCCGAGCTGCGCCTTCTCCGCCGCGCTGGCCGGCCGCAACCGGCCCTGCGGCGTGCGGTATTCGCCCGTGGTGTGAAAGACGGTGGCCATCCTAGCGTTCGGGGACGCAAGATCGAGGCCAACGTTAAGTTATTGACTTAGCGATGTTTATATCACAGCGACCCCGGCGCATCGCATGGGGCTGCCGGGCAAATCCTGCCGCTAGGCCGGCTCGATCGGCTAGAACTGATGACCGAAGCGCGCCGCCTTGGTGGCCAGGTAAAACGCGTTGTGGCCGTTCGACGGGAAGGCATGCGGCACGCGCTCCTCGACCGTGATGCCGTAACGGGCCAGCGCCGCCACCTTCTGCGGGTTGTTGGTCAGCAGGCGGACCCTGCGGATGCCGAGATGCCGCAGCATGCTGGCGGCCGGCAGATAGATTCGCTCATCCGCATCGAAGCCGAGTTGCTCGTTGGCCTCCGCCGTGTCCGCCCCGCCGTCCTGCAGCCGGTAGGCGCGCAGCTTGTTGACCAGCCCGATGCCGCGGCCTTCCTGCGAGAGATACAGCAATATCCCGGCGCCGGCCCGCGCGATCGCCTCGATGGCGCCGTGCAGCTGATCGCCGCAGTCGCAGCGCAGGCTACCCAGCAGGTCGCCGGTGAAGCATTCCGAATGCAGGCGGACCAACACCGGGCCGCCCGGCTTCGGGTCGCCGATCACCAGCGCAAAATGCTCGCCGCCGCCGTCGCCCGGCCGAAAGGCGATGACCTTTGCGTTCTCGGCCGCCGCCAGCGGCACCCGGGCCGCTGCAACGCGGGTCAAGCTGCGGGCGCCGGCGAAGCGGTACTCCGCGATCTGGGAGGCGTCGAGCGCGAGCAGATCGCGTGCCCGGGCCCAGTCCGCCGGAACAAGGCCGCCGAGCGCAACGGGGCTCAGCAGGGCCGCTGGCAGCAGGCGCGCGAGCTTGACCAGGTCCACCGCGGCGCCCGCCAGGGGCCCCGCCGTCACCGGCGCTGGAAGATCGTTGGCCGGCAGGGTTTCGGTGCTGCCGGTGGGGTCGGCCAGGGCCAGGATGCGGGCCGCGCCGACGTCACCCGGCGCCAAGGCAACCGGACCGCCGCCGGTTTCGCGGAGCGGCAGGCCGAGCGCCGCGGCGCGCCGGACGGTGATGATCAGCAGCGGCGTCGGCGTCTCGGCCAGTTGCCGGAACCGCGCCAAGCCGGCGTCGTCGACCTGTTCGGCGGCCAGCACCAATGCGGTGCTGCCGGCCGAATCGTAGAGCAGGACCGGCTCGCCGCGGCGCAGCTCGCCGATGGCGCGCTCGACCGCTCGCAGGACGGCGGCGTCCGTCACATAGTCGGTCTCATGCGCGAGCGGATCGGACATCATGGGCGTCAGTTTACGGTGCGGGTGCGGCCCTGTCATGGACGCCGTCGCGGCGGTCGCTCGGGGCCGTGCCCTTCCTCTATAAATGGGATGTGCAGAAGGCAAGGCAAATCGCTATTGCCGGGCCTGGAACGCTGGCGTTTGCGCCGTTTTCCGGCGCCCGCCGGCACTGGTCCCCGGCTTGAACGGGCGGTGGGCCGGTGTTATGTCACAAGCGGCTCCCGTGCATTTTCGGGGGCCCAGCCGGGACTGCGGCGATGAGCGCTCCGACCCCTAAGAAGATTCTGGTCGTCGACGACGACGAAGCGTTGCGCCAATCGCTCGGCGAGCAGCTTCGCCTGCACGAGGAGTTCGCGATCGCCGAGGTCGAGAGCGGCAGCGACGCGCTTGCGGTAGCGAAACGCGAGTATTTCGACGCCATTCTGCTCGACATCGGACTGCCCGACATGGACGGCCGCGAGGTTTGCCGGCTGCTGCGGCGCGGCGGGGTCAAGTCGCCGATCATCATGCTGACCGCTCACGCCAGCGATGCCGATACCATCCTCGGCCTCGATTCCGGTGCCAACGACTACGTCACCAAGCCGTTCCGCCTTTCGGTTCTGCTGGCCCGCCTGCGGGCGCAGCTGCGCCAGCACGAGCAGAGCGAAGACGCCGTCTTCGCCATCGGCCCGTATAGCTTCCGGCCCAGCGCGAAGCTTCTGATCAACAGCCAGACGGAGAAGAAGATCCGCCTGACCGAAAAGGAAACCTCGATTCTGAAATACCTATACCGCGCCGCGTCGAAAGTCGTCGGCCGCGATGTCCTGCTGGGCGAGGTCTGGGGCTACAACGCCGGGGTCACGACGCACACCCTGGAGACGCACGTCTATCGCCTGCGGCAGAAGATCGAGGCCGATCCGTCGAACGCCAAGCTGCTGGTCACCGAGCCGGGCGGCTATCGCCTGGTCCCGTAGCGCGCACCGCCCAGCGCAACGGCGAGGCCGGCGCCCAGGGCCAGGGCGGCGGCCGTGACGCTGCCGAAGATCGGGGCGGCCACGTCCCAGCTCCCGAATTGCTTGAAGGCCTGGGCGAGCAGCACCGGGCCGATCAAGACGCCGATGTTGCGGCCGGTCATGATGATGCCGAAAGCGTTGGCGGCGCGGCGGCCCTGACCGACGATGACACTCGGCATGGCGAAGAGGCAGGTCGGGCAAATGCCGGCCCCCGCCCCGTAGACGACCAGCGAGAGAAGACCGGGCAGCAGGGCGCCGTCCCGCGGGATCGTCCACCAGACCGCCGTCTGCGCCACCAGCCCGCAGGCGAGCAGCGGGCCGATCGGCACGCCGGCACGCAGCACGGCGCCGACGACCAGGATGGCGATCAACAGCACCGCCACCGGGATGATGTAGCCGATCACCGCCCGGTCGACCGAAAGATTCTGTGCCTCGACCAGATACTGCGGCAGCCAGGTCATGTATGCGAAGTATTGGCAGGCCCACAGCATGAAGACCGCGCCGGCCAGGGTCAGCTTGAGTCGTTGGCCCGCGGGATAGCCGGCCGGCGGCGGTGCGTGGCGTGCCGGCGTCGGTCCAGCGGATTCCATGGCCGCGGTATGCCGCATCCGCCAGGTCCAGAGCATCAGTGCCAGGGTCAGGCCGATGGCGAGCCACCACAGGCCCGGCCAGCCGAGGGTGGCGAAGGCGGCCGGTGCCGCGGCCGTGGCGGCGAGTTGCCCGATCGGGATCCAGGCGGCGGTCAGCGCGACCACGAGCGGCAGGTGGCCGGCGGCGGCGTGGGCGTTGGCCAGCAGCGGTCCGGCGATCGCCAATACCGAGAAGCCGACGCCCTCCAAAGCGCGCCCGGCCAGGACCGCCCAGCCGTTCTCCGGCCAGCACAAGGTCACGACATTGCCGGCCAAGAGAAGAGACAGCGCGATCAGGGTCGGCAGGGCCGTACCGCGCCGGGTCAGCACGCGGCCGAACAGCAACGACAGCCCCAGCCCGGCGACGGCATAGACCGACATGAAACCGCCGGCCAGGGTGCGGTCGTAGCCGTAGGTCTCGAGCAGCACCGGCAGCGCCGGCGGCAGCTTGAATTGCTGATAGGCGGCTAAGCAGGCGAGCGCCAAGCCATAGGCGATGGCCGGCCAGTTGCTGCGGCTGGGGCTCATGCGGTCGCGCTCTCCCGGCCGGTTGCGTCGGCCGCCGCGAGTCTTGCCTTGGGCAGGACGCTTCGGCAACCACGTTCGGGCCGGAGTTTTCGGTTGGGCCGTCGCCGGGGGTCGCTTAAATAGAACCGAATGCGGGCGGCGTGACCGCCGTCACAGCGCGGCGGTGCCGTGGGGGTGCTAGGATATAAACGTGTCGGACCATCAACCAGAGTTCCGGGTTCGATTCTGGGGCGTTCGTGGCTCCATCGCCTGCCCGGGCGAGGATTACCGCCGCTACGGCGGCAACACCTCTTGTCTGGAGGTCCGCTGCGGCGAGCACCTGCTCGTCTTCGACGCCGGGACCGGCCTGCGTTCGCTGGGCGAGCAGCTGGCCGGTTCGCCCGCCCTGACCGGCGACCTGTTTCTGACCCACACGCACCTCGATCACGTCGTCGGCCTGCCGTTTTTCGCGCCGCTGTTCGACCGTGAGGCGCGGTTCCGGCTGTGGGCCGGCCACCTGCAGCCGGAGCTGACTTTGCGCGAGGCGATCTCGAAGCTGATGATGGCGCCGCTATTCCCCGTGCCGCCGGAGATCTTCGCCTGCAACATCACTTTTCACGACTTCATCGCCGGCGAAACGATCGAACCGCAGCCGGGCGTGCGGCTGCGCACCGCGCTGCTCAACCATCCCAACGGGGCGACCGGCTATCGCATCGAGTTCGACGGCCGCGCGGTGTGCTACGTGACCGATACCGAACATGTCGAAGGCCAGGCCGATGAGCGCATCCTGGCGCTGATCGACGGTGCCGACGTCGTGATCTACGACAGCTCGTTCACGGATCTGGAATACCCCCGCTATCGCGGCTGGGGCCATTCGACCTGGCAGGAAGGCATACGCCTCTGCGACCGGGCCGGCGTCGACCGCCTGATCCTCTTTCACCACGACCCGACGCACGACGACGCCTTCATGGACGGCATTGCGCATGAAGCGGAGGTGGTTCGTCCCGGGACACTGGTGGCGCGGGAAGGCATGGTGATCAGCCCGTGATCCCGGCCGACGAAGGCGGTCGTCCGGCGGCGCGCGCCGCCTGGCGGCGGCTCTGGTTCGGCTTGCTCACCGTGAGCGGCTTGCGCCGCCGCGGCTTTTTCATCCCTCATCGCTACGCCGATTTGCTGCCACAGGCCGGCCGGCGGCCGCCCTACCCGATGGCGGAGGCGCGTCTGCGCGCGGCCGAAGGACGGTTCCGCGAAGTGCTCGCCTGGGTCGCGGACAGTGCCGCCGACCTGGCCGCAATCGGCGGCGCACCGCCGCCGGCGCCGCGCTGGGACCAGGGCTGGTTCGCGCCGCTCGATGCGGCGGTTGCCTATGCCCTGGTACGCCACCTGCGCCCGGCCCGCATCGTCGAGGTCGGCTCCGGCCACTCCACCCGCTTCCTCGCACGCGCGGTCGCCGACGGCGCTCTGGCGACCCGCATCCTGGCAATCGATCCGGCGCCGCGCGCCGCGCTCGCGGGATTGCCGGTCACGTTCCGGCAAACGACGGTGCAGCAGGCCGGCACAGCGCCTTTTCAGGCGCTAGAGGCCGGCGACATCCTGTTCATCGACTCGAGCCACATCCTGATGCCGGGCAGCGACGTGGATTTTCTGCTCGGCCATGTGCTGCCGATGCTGCCCGCCGGCGTCCTGCTGCATCTGCATGACATCTTTTTGCCGGACGATTATCCGGCCGCCTGGGACTGGCGCGGCTACAACGAGCAGCTCGGCGTGCTGCCGCTGCTGCTCGATCCGCGCTGGCAGCCGCTCTTCGCGAGCCATTTTGCCGCGACGCGCATGGCCGAGGCCGTATCACTGGGCCCCGTCGGGCACCTGCCACGCGCCGCCGGTGCCCGCGACACGAGCCTCTGGCTGCAACTCGAAACCGCCGGGTGAGGCCTTGCCGCACACGATCCGATCACGCGAATCTGACGATACGGATGCGGCGCGGTGACGTAACATCGGGCAAATGAGCCCGAGCGAGAGCCCGGGCCCCGAGGCATGGACAGATATGTTGCGGCGGTCGAACAGCGGCGAACGAAAGATCCTGCCGGAACGCGTTCGTCGGGCGATCCAGGAGCAGGGCGATCAAACCGAGCGCCTGATCGGTTGGGTTCAGCTCGCCGTTGTGCTGACTTTCGCCGCGCTCTATGCGATCTCGCCCAAGACGTTTCCGGAGGAGCAGGCCTTTCAACCGGTGCCCTGGGCGATCGGCGGCTACATGCTGTTCACCCTCTTGCGCCTCTATCTGGCCCACCGCAACAGCCTGCCCGACTGGTTCCTGATGGTCTCGATCTTCATCGACATGGCGCTGCTGTTCGGGCTGATCTGGAGCTTCCACATTCAATACAGCCAACCGCCGTCGTTCTATCTCAAGGTGCCGACGCTGCTCTATGTGTTCATCTTCATCGCGCTGCGCGCCCTGCGTTTCGAGGCGCGTTTCGTGATCGCCGCGGGCATCGCCGCGGTTTCGGGCTGGGGCGTGTTGGTCGCCTATGTGATCTTCTCCGATCCGCAGAACAACATGATCACGCGCGACTACATTGCCTACATGACCTCAAACAGTGTTCTGCTCGGCGCCGAGTTCGACAAAATGATCACCATGATCGTCGTGGCGGCGATCCTTGCGGTGGCGCTGATTCGCGGGCGCCGGTTGCTCGAGCGGGCGGTCGCCGAAGGTGTCGCGGCGCAGGAGCTGTCGCGCTTCTTCGCACCGGAGATCGCGCAGCGGATCCGCGGCGCCGATCAGCGGATAGCGGTTGGCAGCGGCGAGTTCCGCGACGCCGCGATCGTCAATTTCGACATGCGCGGGTTCACTCGTCTCGCCGAGACTCAGCCGCCCGACGAGATCATGGCGCTGCTGGCCGAGTACCAGCACCGCATCGTCCAGGCGGTGCAGGCCAACGGCGGTTCGATCGACAAGTTTCTCGGCGACGGCATCATGGCGACTTTCGGCGCCGCAGTGCCCTCGGACAGCTATGCCGCCGACGCCCTGCGCGCCGTCGATCAGGCCCTGGCGACGGCGGCCGAGTGGCGCGCGGCGCGCGCGGCCGACGGCCTGCCCTGCCCCGAGGTCAACGCTGCGGTCGCCAGCGGCCGTATCGTGTTCGGCGCGGTCGGCGACGAGAGCCGCTTGGAATACACCGTCATCGGCGATGCGGTGAATCTCTCCGCCAAACTGGAGCAGCATAACAAGACGCTGTCGTCGCTGGCCCTTTGCGATGCCGCGACCTTCACGCAGGCCTGCCAACAGGGCTACCGGCCGCGCCCCGGACAGCAACGCAAAGACCGCGAGACCGTCGCCGGGCTCGCCGCTCCTGTCGATGTCGTCATCCTGGCTGCGTGAGGCGGCGGGCCGGGATAGCGCACCCGCGACCGCTCAAAAAAAGAGCTCCGCCGAGGCGGAGCTCCGGGTGGTCAATCGGGGAGATCGTTTCGTACAGGATTGTCCACTTGTGTATCTTTTATGCCATTTGACACAATTTTGCAACGGCTTCCGGCAGATCGGCTGTTTTTTCACGCCTTGCGGATCGCTTAGTCGGAGTCTCGACCGGAGCGCAGAGGCACATTGGCGCTGCCCTCGAGGAAAGCCTCGAGGTCGCGCGCCGAGATGCGCCATTCCTTGCCGATCTTGAAGCCGCGTAGATGCCCCTTGCGCAGCCACTGAGTGACGGTGCGCTCGTTGACCTGGAGCCGCTCGGCGACTTGCGGCGGGGTGAGAAGCTTGTCCTCGGCCATGGCTCGATCTCACTGCGGGACAGACCGTCGCATGATGCCGAAAAACGATTAATTTGGCGTAAATCTGCGCGAATCGCTGGGAATCTCCCGAATCGAGACGCCTCGGTCGGCGCATCCTACACGGTGGGCGGCGGAACGGTTTCGCGGTCGGCGTCGATACCGAGCTGCAGCAGGTTACCGGCCGAGGTCGGATCGAGCGAAATGCCATTGTCGCGTGCCGCCTTCGCCGCGTGCCAGGCAATCCGCTCGAAGCCGTCGATGGAAGATTCCAGGGTGAGCGCCGCGCCCCCGCCCTTGAGGGTGAGCTGCATGAAGCCGCCGCCGTCGTCGCGTGTGCGCTGGCGCCGGGTCCCGTAGTAGCGCAGCTTGAGGCGCTCCAGCGAACCCCACGGCAAGACTTGCGTCCTAAAGGCCGCGCCGCAGATCTGTTCGTCGGTTAGCGCGACCTGCAACAGGTGGCGCTGCACGGTGCGCAGGCCGAACACCACGAAGAGCACGGTCAAACCGCCGAATACGCCGAGGACGGCCAGCGACGGCGGCACGGTGACGAGGACGACGAAGCCGACGGCCAAGCCGACGCCGGCGCGCAGGTAATCGCCAAGCAGGCTGCGCAGGGGATAGCGGTACACCCTCATGCGGCCCCCCGCGCGGCCGCCTCCGAGTCGCCCGGCCGCGGCGCGGCGAAGACCTCTTTGGCCCCGAGGAAACCTACCGCCAGATGGGCCGATAGCCGGCGCAGCATGGCCGCCAGGAAGGCCCAGGCCGCGTCGTCGTGAGCCAGGTGGTGGGTCAGGATGCCGGTCGGCTCGGCCGGATCCGCCGTGCCGTTGCGCCGCGCCGCCAAGTGCGCGGTCAGCGCCGCAAGCACAGCCGACTCGCCGGCGAAACCGCGGGGCGCGCACCAGCGCAGGATATCGACGTGGGTGTTGGCCTGCGGCAGGCCTTCGGCCGTTTCCGCGGCTCGGCGCGGGCCGAAGGTCGACAGGCCGCGGTAGCCGAGGCCGGCCAGGTCCGGTAGCAGATCGTCGGCAATGCGATTCCACGGCGGGACCAGAATCCCGCCCTCGGAGTCGCCGAACAGCCCGTCGAGCAGCGCGCGGCCGCGCGACAACTCCTCGAGCACCGACTCGCGCGGCCGCTGCGCGCCAAGCTCGATCTTCTTCTCACCGTGCGCCGCGTGATTGACGTGGGCGAAGCCGTGCTGCAGCACGGCCACCGGCGTCGCGGTGCGGGCCAGGCGTGCCGCAAGGCCCGGCGTCGCGCGCACCGGTATGACGGCGAGCGCCAAGGGTACCTCCGCCGCCCGCGCCAGATCGAGCAGCCGCTCGAGGGCCGCGGTCGGCTCCACGGCATCGTCGTCGCGCCACCACAGGCTGGCGCGGCGTCCGCTGCGCTGCCAGGCGTCGAGTTCCTGCGAAAGCTCGGTCCAATCGGTCACGACGGCACTATAGCAGTCGTCGTGAGCTGCCGCAGGATGGCCGCCGTCTTTTCCGCCCCGTCCAGGTCGAAGTCGATGCCCGCGGCGCACTCCGGTCGGGCGAGTGTGGCGGCGACCGCGTCGGCCAGGCGCCGCGGCGACAGCTCGGCTTCGGGGACGACCGTCAGCAGGCCGCGCTCGGCCAGCAGCTTGGCGCGCAGGCCCTGCTCGGTCTCCGATCCGGCGGCAAAGGGTGCGACAATGGCCGGCGTGCCGGCGGCCAGGACTTCGAGGGTCGTGTTATAGCCGGCTTGGCTGATCGACAGCGCGGCGCGCGTCAGCAGTGCGAGAAAGTCGGGTCGCGAGCGCTCTACCACCATGCCCTCCGGGGCCCTGTCGCGCAGCGCGGCGAAACCGCCTTCGTCCAGCCCGTGGCCGATCAAGACCCGCCACGGCGCGTCGGCCAGGGGCGACAAGGCCCGCGCGGCAATGGCCGCGTCCACTAGGGGCCGCGCCACCGCGCCGCCGCCGGTCGACACCAGCACCTCCGAGCCGCGTGCGCCGCGCGGCGGCAGCGCGTGTTCCACGACATAGCCGGTGTAACGCAGACGATCGGCGATCTCGCAGGCGCGCGGGAAGCTGCGCTCGAGCGGAATCAGAGCGGGATCGCCATGCACCAGCACGAGATCGTAGAAGCGCCCGAAGGTCTCCAGAATCCATGCGGTCTTGCCGGGCGTCTTGTGGGTCGTCAGCACGTCGCGCAGCGACGAGACGATCCACGGGCGCGGCTGCATGTTCCGCGCAGCCTGCAGCAGCGGCAGCAGCTCGAAGCGCATCTGGCGCCGGCCGAAGGGAAACATCTCGGTCAGCAGCACGCGCGGGCGGCAGCTTTGCAGGAGCTGAAGCAGATGGGACCGTCGCTCCGCGCGCCAAGCCTCGCCCACGGCCTGCCCCTCGGCGTCGATCAGCTGCGAAAAACTCTCGTCGCGCACGCGGGCCGGCGCCAGCTGCACCAGCCGCGCGCCGCCGATGTCCAGGCCCGCATCCGGCAGGCCGCCGCTGACGAAGATCACGTCGAGGCCGGCCCGACCCAGGGCGCGGGCGATCACGGCGGCACGGCGCAGGTGGCCGATACCGAGCAGATGCTGCACGTAGAGCAGTACGTCGCAGCGCCGGCCGGATGGGAATTCTGGATCCGTCATGCTGCGAGCGGAATGTTGAGCCGGTCGATCTCGGGTCGGCCGCCGGCAGCGAGACGGAACCGGTGCAGACAGGCATCGGCCAGCTTGTCCGGTGCCTTGCCGGTCATGTCCCAGCCGCTGGCCAGCGCGTAGATAGCACGGATCACGCCCTTGTGGGTGATCGCCACGCTCGCCCGGCCGTCTTGCGCTAATTCAGCCAGGACGGGCCGCAGACGTGCCTGTACGGCGCGCGGGCTTTCCCCGCCCGGCGGTCGGAAATCCAGGCCGCGCGCTTCCTCGGCCGCGACCGCGGCGCCGCCGTCCAACCGCAGCTCGGTCAGCCGCCGCCCTTCCCACGCGCCCCAGCTCATCTCGACGAAGGCCGGGGCGCTCTCGATCGCGTCGGGGTCGAGCTCGGACCACAGCAGCACGGCCGTCTCGCGCGCACGCCGCAGCGGGCTGCACAGCAGCCGCCAGTTGGCGATGGCCCCGCCCGCGAGATCGGCCGGCAGGCGCCAGGCGGCGACGGCGCGGCGTCCGGCCGCCGACAGCGGTCGGTCGCTGCGGCCCTGGATGCGGCCCTCCGCGTTCCACGCGGTCGGGCCGTGGCGGATCAGGACCAGCGGAGTCATGCGCCGGCCCCGGTCTTGCGGAGCAGGCCGTCGAGCGCCCGCGCCGCGGCCGTAAGGTCGTGATCGCGGGCGATCCTGGCTTCCGCTTCGGCGCCGCGACGCCGCCGTTCGGTCGGTGCGTCGAGCAGCTGCGCCACGGCATCGGCGAAGGCCGCCGCGTCGCCCGGCGGCGCCAGCGCGCCGGTCAGCCCGTCGGCAACGATCGCCGGCACACCGCCGGCGGCGCCGGCCACCACCGGCAGGCCGGCCGCCTGCGCCTCGAGAAGCGCCATACCGTAAGCCTCGTTGACGGCGGGCCAGAGCAGCAGGTCGCAGGCCGCGTAAAGACCGGGCAGCGCGACCTCCCCGACCTGGCCGAGCCAACGCAGCCGCGCCGGCGGGGCCCAGGCGAAGGCTGTGTGCACCGCGGCGCGCGCCGGGCCGTCGCCGACCAGAAGCAGGGTCCAGTCGCGCCCGGTAAGGCGGCCGAGGGCTTCGGCGAGGATCTCGTAGGACGCCAGCTTGTCGCCGGGCCGCATCATGGCCACCGTCAGCAACCAGGGCGTGTCCGGGCGGAGTCCCTGTGCGGCGGCCAATGCACCACGATGTGCCGCGCGCGCGGCGGCGGCGGCCCGGTACGCGGTGGGGTCGAGAAACGGCGGCAGCCGCAGGACGGGCACCTCCGCAGGTAGCGCCGGAATATCCGCCGGGTTGATGGCGACGACCGCGGCAGCCTGAGCGAGGGCGTCGACGGTCGCCCGGTGGCCCGCATCCCAGGGCCCGCCAGCCCGCTTTTTCGCCAGCGAGGCCTCGGCCACCAGATAGGGAATGCCCAGTGCGCGGGCGACCCGCGGCCCGATCCAGTCCGGCGCTTTGTAATAGAGGTGGTAGGTCAGCCAGGCGGCCGGCCGTTCCTGCGGCGGGCGGGCGGCATAACGCCGCAGCAGGCGGCTGGCCAGCGCCGCCCC
>Ga0210124_1000807_pt1 | contig 14967 bp, 10 predicted proteins | sample Muzzi_PWC_D2_FD_185554 | JGI IMG/M metagenome (GOLD analysis project Ga0210124, IMG submission 185554) | Wetland microbial communities from San Francisco Bay, California, USA, that impact long-term carbon sequestration - Muzzi_PWC_D2 (SPAdes) | ecosystem: Environmental > Aquatic > Marine >... | reverse complement strand
GGGGGCGGCGTGTAGAGAAATCTCCTCGAAAGGAGCGATCCCGACATGGCCCAGACCGAGACCCGCGCGGCGTCCGGCTTCCTGCCGCTGGCGTTTTCCTGCCTGGGGCATGCCTACATGCACCTCTTCACCGCCTTCTATTTCGTCATCATCCTGGCGCTGGAGGCGGACTGGAACCTGCCCTACCACGAGCTGATCGAGCTCTGGACGCTGGGCTCGCTGCTGGTCGGGCTGGCCGCCCTGCCGGCCGGCTGGCTCGGCGACCGCTGGAGCGCCACCGGCATGATGGTCGTGTACTTCCTGGGCATGGGTGCGGCCGGCATCCTCTGCGGCCTGGTCGACAGCGAGACGGCGCTCTTTCTCGGCCTTACCACGATCGGCGTCTTCGCATCGATCTACCACCCGGTCGGCATCGCCTGGCTGGTGCGTCACGCGACGTCGCGCGGCAAGGCGCTCGGCATCAACGGCATCTTCGGCAGCATCGGCATCGCCAGCGCCGGCCTGACCGCGGGCGCGCTGATCGATGCCTTCAGCTGGCGCGCCGCCTTCATCGTGCCGGGCGCCGTTTCGCTGGCCACCGGGCTCGCCCTTTTGGTCTGCATGCGGCTCGGCCTGGTCGGCGACGTCGAGGGCGTCGCCAAGGCGGAGGAACCGACCAGCCGCGGCACCATGCTGCGCGCCTACGCGATCCTGCTGCTGACGATGGCCGCCATGGGGATCGTGTTCCAGGCGAGCCAGGCCGCGATCCCCAAGGTGTTCGACCTGCGCCTGCGCGACATCGCCGGCGAGGGGACCTTCGGCATCGGCTTGATGGTCGCGCTGGTCTACACCGTCGGCGGCGTCATGCAGCTGGTCGGCGGCCACTTGGCCGACCGCTATCCGCTGAAGCCGATCTACGTCGGCGCCTTCCTGTTCCAGGTGCCGGTGCTGGCCGGCGTGGCGGCGTTCTCCGGGCTGCCGCTGATGGCGCTGGCGGCGGCCACCGTGCTGCTGACCACGGCCGCGCTGCCGGCGGAGAACATGCTGCTCGCCCGCTTCACGCCGCAGCGCCATCACGGCCTGGCCTACGGGCTCAAGTTCGTGCTCGCCTTCGGCACCGCGCCGCTCTCGATCATGCTGGTCTCCAAGATTCAGGAGGCGACCGGCGAGTTCGTCTGGCTGTTCCTCAGCCTTGCCGGCTTCGCCGCGCTGGCGACCCTGGCGGCGGTTCTTTTGCCGGGCGAGGCACCGCGCCCCACGCCGGCGCCCGCCGCCGCGGAGTAGCGCGCGGGCGCGTGCCGCCACTCGGGCCAGCCGAGCCTACAAGGCGCGGGCGACGGCCATGCCTTCGAACACGGCCTCTTCGGCGGACCGCGGGCTGCGGCAGTCTCCGGCCGTGTGAATCCTGATATCGCCACCGCGCAAGGCATCCTCCAGCTCGGTGACCGGGCGGTGGCCCTGCGCGATGACCAGGGTGTCCATGCCGTCGCACTCGACGGCCTCGCCCGACAGGGAATGCATGAAGAAGGCGGTATCGCCGGCCGCGCCGAAGAAGCGCGCATAGGGAACGATCTCGACGCCGAGCTCGTGAAGCTGGCCGATCCAATGCCAGCGCAGGTACTTCTGCAGGTTCTGTCCCGCCGTCTCGCCGTCGACGCAGAGGCGCACGTGCGACCCGTCCCGCGCCAGCCTCTCGGCAATCCCCAGACCGATCCAGTCGCAGCGCCAGTCGGCGACGACCACGGATGCGCCGGGATTGACCTCGCCCCTCAGGACCTGCCAGACGTCGACCGCGTGAACGTCGGCGTCTATCTCCGCCTTCGGCCAGTAGGGAACGGCGCCCGTCGCGAGCACGACGTCGTCGGGCCGCTCCGCCTCGACGAGGCCGCGGTCCACCGGGGTGTTCAGCCTGACCGCGACCTCCGCGCGCTCCATCTCGCGTCGCAGGTTGTCGACGATCACGCCGAATTCGCTGCGCCCCGGCAGGGCCTGCGCCAGCAGGGTCTGGCCGCCCAAGGCGCCGGATGCTTCACAGAGCGTGACCTTGTGGCCGCGTTCGCCGGCGACGGCGGCCGCCTTCATGCCCGCCGGGCCGCCGCCGACGACGAGCACCGTCTTCGGCGTGTCCGCTTCCGGAAGGGGAGGAAGCTCGCGCTCGCGGCCGGACACGGGGTTCTGGATGCAGGAGATGCGAACACCCATGTGGTAATGGCCGATGCAGGCCTGGTTGCACCCGATGCAGGCGCGGATGTCGTCGAGGCGCCCGGCCCGGGCCTTGTTCGGCATGTCGGGATCCGAAATCATCGCGCGCGTCATGCCGCACATGTCGGCCTGGCCCTTCGCGAGGATCTGCTCGGCAAGCTGCGGCTGATTGATGCGGCCCGCGACGAAGACGGATTTTCGCAGTCCGGCCTTGATCGCCCCGGCCTGGGGCGCGAGGTAGGCGTGGTCGACCGCCATCGGGGGGACCACGTGCACCGACCCGGCCAGGCCCATCATGGAGCCGGTCGTGACGTTCAGGTAGTCGAGCTCCGGCTCGTCATCGAGGCGGCGGCAGATCCGCAGCCAGGCGGTCTCGTCCAGGCCGTCCGGCTCCAGCTCGTCGGCGGAAATCCGCATGCCGATGACCTTGTCCGGGCCGATCGCCTCTCGCGTGGCCTTGATCGTTTCCGCGACCATGCGGAACCGGTTGTCTTCCGACCCGCCGAACGCGTCGTCGCGGAAATTGGTCATCGGGTTGAGGAACTGGGCCATCAGCATGCCGTGGCTGGCGGTCAGCTCCACGCCGTCCAGGCCGGCCTCCGCCATGCGGCCGGCCGCCTTGGCGAAGCAGTCGATGACATACCAGACGTAGTCGGTCGACATGGTGCGTGGCATGCAGTGGAACCTGTGGTCGGGCACCGTCGACGGCGCATGGGGGACGCGCTGCAGGCCGTCCTGCATGTAGGAAATGCGGCCGCCGTGATTGATCTGGCCGAAGACCTTGGCCCCGTGCCCGTGGACCGCCTCGGCGACCCTGCGGTAGCCCGGGATGCAGGCGTCGGTGCTGGAATCGATGTAATAGTCGTGCGACACCTCGTCGTCCGTCGGGCGCGACGATTCCATGATGATGAGCCCGGCCCCGCCGCGCGCGCGCGCTTCGTGATAGGCCGCCATGTCCTCGGACGGCGAGCCGTCCCTGGCAAGGATGGTCTGGTGCGCGGTCGAGAAGATTCGGTTTCGAATCTCCAGTCCCCGAATTTCGTGCGGTGTGAAGAGGTGTTTGAACGTCATGACCGGATCCTGGTTGTTGCGGCGTGGGCCGGGGCGGCAAGGGCGCCGTGGGGACGTGGATTAAAGGCGGTTCGCGCGGCCGGCGCCATGGTCGATTCGCGGAGCTCGCCGCCGCCGCATTCGCTTTTCTTTTGTACGGGAAAGCCCGACCGCGGGTCCACTGTCCGCTATCGGCCTGCCGCCCGTTCGCCCCGATCGCGTGCCGCGCCCGGAGCCGCACCGCAATCCGGCTGCGCATCGAGGACGGCGCCGGCTATCCGTGCGCGCGAAGCGCCGCGGCCCAGGCAAGCGCGAAGAGCAGGGTCGCGGCGATGCCGAAAACATGGTTGTACCGCGGCGCGAACGGCATCCGGCTCTCCAGGACCGCAAAGAGCAGGCCGAACAGGCATCCCGAGCCGAAGCCGGCGAAGTGGGCGAAGACGTCGGTCCGTTCGCCGCCCACGCCGAGGAAGGCGAGAAGCGCCGCCCCGCCGCCCAGCGGCGCCCAGCGGTCGAACCGTCCCCGCCGCTGTTTCCAGGTGTAGGCCGAGAGGATGCCCAGGATCGCGAAGACCGCCGTCGACGCCCCGATCGACACGTGGTCCGGCGGCCGGACCAGGGCGTCGAGGGCGTTGCCGAGCGTGCCTGCGAGCAGCATGCCGGACCACGCGAGGCCCCAGCCGAGATACTCGCCCGCGAGGAAACAGAACACGAGGCCGAAGGCCAGGTTGCCGATCAGGTGGACGGAATCGGCGTGCAGGCCGAGGGCGGTCATGGTGCGCCACCACTCGCCCGCCCGGATCAGGCCGGCCTGGCTCATGCCCGCGCGCCACCAGTCGAGGGAAAAGGCCTGGTCGCGTTGCAGGACGTCGAGCACCAGGATGGTCACGCCATAGAGGCAGGCGCAGATCAACCCGTCCAGCAACCCGAAGCGCGAATGGGAGCGGGGCGGCGGCGCCTGGTTCTCCTGCAGATAGAGCCGCAGCTGCTCGCGGGCGCGCTCCGCGTCTTGCGCGTGGACCAGCAGGTGCGACCCGCCCTCGCCGGGCGCCACCTCGCAGCGGATGCCCATGGCCCGGAGCACCAGCGCGTACTCCCGGCAGCGCTTCTTCGCGCGCGGCCCGCAAAGCGAGACGATTTCCGGCTGGGACTGCTCCATGGGACCTCGGGCGCCGCACTCGGAGACGTGTTTTTTACCCTTCAAAAGAGGGTTTTTGCGGCCTAGACTTGTTTAAGTCAACGGGATGTAGCCATGTCTCCATGGACCAGAGCTATGCTCGCCGTTGCGTTCCTGCTTGGCTCCTCTAGCTTGGCTCTAGCGCAAGACGAACACACTTTGTCGTCTGTAACAACGGCATCTCTTTACAACGACTGCCGCGGCGAAGACCCAAATTTCTGCCTTGGGTTTATAGCCGGTGTTGCAAATGCAATGAAAGACATTCGCATCCTCGATATAAACCTCCGGGAAGATTTTTGCCCCGCGAAATCGAGGACCACGGAAGAACGATCTCGATTATTCCGCGCTTGGGTCGAATCTCACGACGAGTGGAACGTTCCAGCATACGACGCGGTGTATCTGGCGCTTTGGTTTGGTGAACCTTGCGCGGAACCGGCGCCGTGAGTTCTTTGGCGCCGATCTGAGTGGACTCCGGCCGGTCGACGCCGAATTTCGTTCGACTGGATCGGGTCTCGGCGCGTCCGTCGTGGACGGGAGTCCGGTACCGAGACTAGAACGTGAAGGACCAGGGGCCACTCGGCCGTGTTCTTTTGATCGCGTACTCGGGCCGGAGACGGCCAAAGCAAGAATCTTTCTATCGCGGAGAAGAGCGCTCCAATGAGATGGTTCGTTGCATCTGCACAGGGTGCATACTGCCGCGGCATCGGGGGATGCCGGCGCGCGACGGGAAGAGAAGGCCCTAATACCCGGCCAGGTAATGCGCCAGGGCGGTGATCGATGCGTCGTCATAAGTCGCGAAGAGTGAGCTCTTCGCTTCCGAATTGCGTCGAATTTTGTTCTTGAATTCGAACATGGTCCGCTCGAGGTAGCCGGGCTGCTGCCCGGCCAGGCGGGGAACGCGACTATAGCCCTCGAAGCCGCCGAGGTGGCATGCCGAGCACTCTCCCGAACTTGTAGCAGTCTCGGCGATCGCAAGGTCGACGTCTGTGGTGCGGAAACCGTTCCAGGGCCATTGCTTCTCGGAAAAATGCTGGGCGAGAGCCTTCATCTCCTCCTTGCTCAGATCGCGGACGATGTCGTTCATGATTTCGCTGTAGCGGCGCCCCGCCTTGTAATCCTTGAGCTGTACGTAAAGATAATAGAATTGTTGGCCCCAGATGATGGGAATGTCCGGCTCGACCGGCTCCCCGTCCGTTCCGTGGCAGCCGGCGCAGATCCTTGCCTTTGCCTCGATATCCACGGCCTGCGCCGAGCGCGACGCGAGCAACGCGAAGGCAAAGCAGAAAAGGAACGTGCAAACAGGGCTCAATTTCGTAGTGGATCTCGCGTCCATGCCGAATCCCCGGCTTCGATCGATTTCATCGCTGGATGTCTAGCCGCCCGCGCCGGCGCCGCTATCGAACGGGTCCGCGTCTATCGTAATGGAACTCATTGAATTGGATCCACGCGCAGGAGCGCGCCATTGGGTTCATCCGTGAGCAGGTATAGACGGCCATCCGGTCCTTGGCGCACGTCGCGAATACGTTTTCTCAGACCTTTAAGCAATCGCTCCTCGTGCAGGACCGTCTTACCGTCGAGCTCGAGACGAACGAGCGCTCGGCCGGACAACGCACCGACGAACAGGTTGCCGCGCCAGTCTGGGAAGTCGTCGCCCGTGTAAAACACCATGCCTGACGGGGATATGGACGGAGTCCAGTACTTTATCGGCTGCTCCATGCCAGCCTTGGCGGTGCCTTCGCCAATCGGCTGGCCGCCATAACTGCGCCCATAGGTGATGACCGGCCAGCCGTAGTTCGCCCCCGCAGACAGGATATTCAACTCATCGCCACCTTTCGGGCCGTGTTCGACCTCCCAGATCTGTCCTGTCTCCGGATGCATGGCCAAGCCCTGCGGATTGCGATTTCCGTAGCTGAAAATCTCCGGTCGGGCATCGGGCCGGCCGATAAAGGGATTGTCGGACGGTATGGCCCCGTCATCGCTTATGCGCAGCACCTTTCCGGCGAGATCGCCCAGGTCTTGAGCTCGGTTTCGATCGCCCCGTTCGCCCGTCGTAACATAGAGACGGCCGTCTCGGCCAAATAACAGACGTGAGCCATAATGCCGTACGCCCGGTGATTTGGGCTGCACGACGAGGATCGTCTTCAGATCGACCAGCCTGTCTTCCACCAGGCGGCCGCGGGCCACCTCTGTCCCGCTGCCGCCGGCACCCGCGCCGGAATATGACAGGTAGACGAGGTGAGTCTCCGCAAACCGGGGATGCAAGGCGATATCCAGCAACCCGCCCTGGCCCCCGAGCACGACGTCGGGGCCTCCGGGTATCGGCGATGGGTCCAGTTTTCCATCGCGCAGCATTCGAAGACGTCCAGCCCGCTCGGAGATGAGCATGTCGCCATTGGGCAGGAAGGCCAGGGCCCAGGGATAGGCGAGCCCGCTGGCCAGCGTCGTCAAGCGAAACTCGTACCGCTCGCTCACAAACGTTTGCGACGAGGCAGCCCCCGCCGTTGCCGGAACGCTTAATAGCGCTCCCACCAGCAGCACGCGCAGGCCGCCAGATCGTCTCATCGGTCGACCGCACCCCTCGATGAATCCGGCTTTCGCAGCCCCCGTCAGAGCGGGGTCAATGCCAATTGTATGCCCGGCTCGTCGTTTTCGCCAAGCCTAACGCGGCCCTCTCCAATCGCCCTTTTATCCGCACATACCGGGCCCTTTCTCCATTGAAACGCCATACCGCCGATATCGGCGGCGTCGAGGCAGAGCCGCATGTTCGGATCGGGCCGGTCGTCGGACGGGCGGCCCGATCATGCCAGGCGTCGGGCCAGGCGTCGGGCCAGGCGTCGGGCCAGGCGTCGGGAACGGGAAGCGGGCCGGCTGTGTCGCCGCAACGTTCGGGGTGCGGCCAATATGACGTCCTTACCGGCCCACCGAACGGCACTGCGGTCCGGTGGATGGCGATGTCCGGGTCGGGATTGGGCTCGGCGAATGAGGGCGAGGGCACGCACAGACTCGCACCCATCCCTCGGCCACACGCGGGACGGGACGCCTTTGGCGCGCCGCTCCCGGAGCGGCGGATCGAGAAGGGGGCGGCAAGAAACAACCCCGGCCGAAGCCGGGGTTGGATCGACGGCCGTCATGGCCCGGGTCTCGCGCCGCGCCCGGCGGCGGAGACGCCTTACTTCATCTTCCGCTTGAAGTACTTGCCGGCCTCCTCCTTGAGCGCCTTGCCCGCGGTGAAGCGCGGCTGCAGCGTCGCGGGCTTGGCCTTGAAGGTGGTCGGCTCGCCGGTGAAGGGGTTGGTGCCCTTGCGGGCCTTGGTGGCCGGCTTGAAGCGCATTTTGAGCCGGCCGAGATGGCCGAGCGGTACGCTGCCCGGCGTCTTCTTCTTGGTGTCCTTGAGCGCGAGCTCGGAGACGACCGGCCACAGGGCGTTGAGGAGCTTGCTTGCGTCCCTGCGGCTGAATTCGCTGCCCCACTCGTCGCCGAGCTGCTTGGTCAGGGCCGCGGCGTACGCGTCGGCAAGCTGGGTCTTGGTCACTGTCATGACTGTTCCTTCGCGTTAGGTCCGGGAAGATCACTGAACCGATTCAGACGCTTTCGGTAATGTCAGATTCGGCCGCTCTGCGCAACCGGTGCTGCGGCGCTGGCCGAGGCGGCGACTCCGAGGATTCGGCGCCGGCGGCCCCGGGCGCGCGCCGCGCGGCGGGGCGATTGGCTGCCGCAATGTCGGGAGGCGGCCAGGAACTGGGCCCTGCGCCCGGAGGCCCCGCCCGCGTCCGGTTTCGGGGGCAGAGCGGATTTGCCCGCTTAGCCCCTGAAATGGCCGGAGACAGCCAACAGTTGGTGTTGGGCTTCTTGTGTATGCTCATCGGCGTTCCCAACCCTCCATCGCCGTCTCAGGGAGCACCCAAGGCGCAGACAGACCGGACGGGACATCTATCGGGCGCGACGCAGGTCTGCGAGCGTCAGGCCCAGCGCTCCGACCAGGCACGTAATCAGGGCGATCCCGGCGATGGCCGAACGAAGCCCCAACAGGGGCACCGCAAATCCTGCCGACACCCCGCCCAGCGGGGCACCGCTCTGCATCAGTGTGCGCATGATGGCGAAGCACCGGCCATGGAACCCGGGCGGAATCAGCTTCATTCGCAGCGTCTGCCCCCAGATCGTGAGCGGCGCACTGAATGCGCCATAAAGCGTCAGTCCGAGGGCGACGCCGAGCGCGCTGGGGCTGACGGCGACCGTCGCGACGGCGATGCCGCTCAAGAGAACCGCCAAGCAGATTGCGAGCCCCTCCGGGATTGGCAGCCGGATGATGGCGATCGTCACCGAGCCCGTGAGTTCGCCGACCGCGATGCAGCCCAGCAGCACGCCAAAGAGATCGGGGCCGCCGCCGAAAACGGTCTCGGCGAACACGGGTACGACCACGAGCAGTGCGCCGAGCCCGACGTTGAAGACGAGGTACATGAGTGTGGTGCTGGCAAGGACCGGGCTGCGCGCAATGAGCCGCGCGGCCGCGAGCAGGCTCGTCGCGTCGTCGGCCTCGAAGCGTCCCACTTGCGACTGCGGCTGGCATCGCCACACCGCCCATGCGAAGACCAGGTAGCTGACTCCGTCGATGTAGAGCGCCTCGAGCGGTCCGACCTGGGCGATCAACAGACCGGCCAGGGGAGGGCCGAGTACGCCGCCGGCGGTGTAGCCGATGGTCTCCAGTGCGTTGGCGGCGTTCAGCTCGTCCCGGCCGATCAGCGTCGGTAGAAGACTTGGCACCCCCGCGAGGGGTATCATCATCAGAAATCCGAAGACGCCGGCGACCGCGTAGACGTACCACAGCGGCATCGCATTCAGGGCGGCCAGCACCGGAGCCGACATCACCAGGACCGACTTGGCCACCGCGTCGACGGCCATGATCGTGCGGCGGTCGTAGCGGTCCAGCAGCCAGCCGGCCGTCGTGCCGCCGACAACGACCGGCGCCGTGAAGCAGAACGACAGCCAACCTAGCGACACCGACGAGCCGGTCAGGTCGAAGACGTACCAGACGAGCGTGGTTCGGGTGATCGCGTCGCCGAGCACCGACAGGCTGAAGCCCAGCCAGAATACCCCGAAGCCGCGTTCGGAGCGCAATGCTCGGCGCAGGCTCATGCCGCACTCCCCGTGCCCGTGACGCCATCCGCAGGGCCAATTGGCGGGAGTCGATTCGCGCTCTGACGTAGCGCGATCGGCGCAAGCCCACTGGCCGGATTCGGACCCCATTGTCGGTGGAGGCTCGCAAATGCGCCGACGGCTCTGTAAGATCTGCCGATGCTGGATTTCGATACCTGCAACGCCGCGCGGCTGCGGCGCGATCCCGCCTATGACGGCGTGTTTTTCGTCGCCGTGAAGACGACGCGGATCTATTGTCGCCCGGTCTGTCCGGTCAAACCGCCGCTGACGAAGAACGTCAAATTCTATCCCAGCGCGGCGGCGGCGGAATGCGATGGCTATCGGCCCTGCCTGCGCTGCCGCCCGGAGAGCGCACCCTTCTGTCCGGCCTGGAACGGCACGAGCACTACCGTCGGGCGGGCGCTGAAGCTGATCGAGGACGGCGGGCTCGACGACGCGGGCGTGGAAGACCTGGCCAGACGTCTTGGCATCGGTGCCCGTCACCTCTCGCGCTTGTTCCGGCGTCACCTCGGCGCCAGCCCGCTTCAGACAGCAATGTCGATTCGCCTGCACCGTGCCAAGAGCCTGCTGGAGAAGACCGACCTGCAGATTACGGAAATCGCTTACCGCGCCGGCTTCAAGAGCTTGCGCCGTTTCAATGCGGCCTTCGCCGGGCTCTACCGGCAGCCGCCGTCCGATTTTCGCAGATGGCGAACGCGGGTGCCTGGCGACGAGGCGAAGAGCGATTGCGCGAGGGCGTGACTCAAACGGCATTCTACGGTTATTCCGACGGTCCGGCCGGTCCACTGCACGTCGCGGGGGATGCGGAGCGACGCTATCGGATCAGCTTGCCGGGGGAGCGTCGGGTCGCCGACCTCGGCAAGGTCGGTCTCCCCGTGAAATGGCATCAAGCCGTAGCCTGCCGCACGGGTACCGCGCCGAGGCCGGCATGCCCGACAGCATTCTTTTCCGTTAAGACCGTCCGGAAGTGGGCGTGTGCACCACTGTTTCAAGTGAAAGCGTTTCGTTCGAGGATAGACTACACTCCAGCCTCGCCGACCACGATCACGTATCCTTTATCGATGAGCTGTAGTTTGAGTTCGTTGAAATGTCGCCTATAGCCGCGTTCGATTTGGTCCCATGAAAATCGCCAACCCTTGTTGAAAGCCTGGCGGACGAGTTCGGTGTAGAGGGCGTCGCTCACCAGTCTCACCTCCGCCTCCGATACGAGCCGAGCCGGCTTCGCGCCGTCCTCGGCCGAGGCCGGCTGGCCGATCACAGTCACGAGCAGTACCAGCGCGGCAAGATGGATCCTCATCGATCGATACTCCCTGGACAGAATCCCTTCCTAATCTGTCCAATGGTAGGGCGGGGCCGTCAGATGCACCGTGTCGCAATCGTATTTCCCAGCGTGATTTTTTCGTCAGTTTGGGCGATTTTTACGGTCCATGGCCTCGGAATTCGGCATCTTGTATAATTAGAATTTTCGGCCCCAATCCCTGGGCATTCGGACGCCGACCATGCACTCACTGGCGCGCCCCGACGCGAATCTTGATCTGAGCCTGTTGGGAGGATTTTCACTTTGCCGTGCCGGGCAGACGATCACTGTCCCCGCCGGGAAAATGCGGGCCGTGCTGGCGTTCCTCGCCTGCAACGCGAAGGGACCGATCGCACGCGAGAAGCTCGTCGGCCTCCTTTGGTGCGAACGCTCGGAGGAACAGGCTCGCCAGAGCTTTCGGCAGGTCCTATCCATGCTTCGCCGCATCCTCGGCTCGGAGGCGATCGTCACGAATCGGGATGAAATTGGGCTCGATGAGACGATAGCGTGCGATGTCGTCCAGTTCCTGACCCTCGTCAATGCCGGCAACCGGGACGCTTTGCGAGAGGCCGTCGCGCTCTATCGGGGCGATCTGCTCCCGGGGCTTGTCCTCGCAGAGGAGATCTTCATGGATTGGCTTGTGGCGGAACGTGCAAGGCTGCGCGATCTTGCCCTCGGCGCCTTCGAAAGGCTGATGACCCGAGCCGCAGACGATGCCGCGCCGGCCGAGCTGTTCGAGTACGCTCAGCGGGCTCTGTCGATAGATCCATACCGTGAAGAGGCCCATCGACAACTCATCCGCGCCCTCGCTTTCTTGGGTCGCCGCAACGATGCGCTCCTACATTACCGGCGATTGGAACAAACGCTCAGGGACGAACTCGGGGTCGAGCCGGAAGCGGCCACGGTGGCTGTCATGGAGGATGCGCGGACGGGCAAGATGGCCTTGGCGTCAATCGCGCCTCTGACGCCTGCGGAACGTCCGGCGACAACCGGGATTGGCGCCGATTCCAGGATCCAGCCCAAAAGTGGTCGGTCCCCCGGTGTCGACAGACCTTCGATCGTCGTGCTGCCCTTCGACAGCCTGGGCGGTGGCACGCAGATGACTCGACTCGCGGCCGGAATTACCGAGGACATCATTTCGGATCTTAGTCGATTTCGAGGTCTCGATGTCATCGCGCCCAATTCGGCCGCATTATCCAAGGTCAAGTCCACTGATGTGAAGCAGATAGGCAAGAACCTCAGCGTACGCTATGTCCTCAAGGGGACGATCCAGCGACAAGCCGGGCAGATCCGAGTCACTGCCCAGCTGGTCGACGCAGCAACGATCGCGACGCTGTGGGCCGAACGCTGGGATCGGCCTGCCAAGGATATTTTTGCCATCCAAACCGAGGTGGCAGAGCGGCTGGCGGCGATGCTAGGTGGCATGGGCGGTTCGGCCGCGATTACCGTGGCTGAAACTAAAATTGCCCGGCGGCTCCCACCAAGAAGTCTAACGGCCTACGACCATTATCTGCTCGCTAACGAGGGGCGCACATTGTTTACGGCCGAGTCGGTTGCGGCCGGGATCGACGCCGCCACCAAGGCAATCACGCTTGAACCCACTCTGGGCCGGGCTTACGTCGCGCGCGCGTGGTTGAACTACCTGCAAGTCCATCACGGTGCTGACTTCGAGGCGGCCATGCAGGGGATGGAGGCCGACGCGAGAAAGGCGGTGGCTCTGGATCCCTACGACGCCGAGGCCCGCGTGACCCTGGCATTCTACTTGAGCGGTCGCGGCCGGTTCGAAGACGCTGACGTACAAGTTCAGACTGCGCTTCGAGCCAACCCCACGAATGCGCAGGTCCTGGTCGTCGGCGCTGCTCTGTTGGCGTGGGGCGGCCAGCCAGAGCTTGGAGCCGCGATGGCGGACAAGGCTCTGCGACTGGATCCGTGGATGACTCCGGAGAACCTGAATTGCGTCAAGGATGCCTATTTCTTTGCGCGACGTTTTGATGACGCCATTTCGGCGATGTCGGGTATCCCCTCTGAGGCGCGCGGCAGAGGAACTCGGCTGATGCTCACATTGTGCTATGCCTTGTTGGGGCGGAAGACTGAAGCCACCCGAGCTCGAAGCGAACTTCTAAAGAAGTATCCACGGATCTCCGCCGAGCTTCTGCTGAATCAGGATTGGGTATGCGCCCGGAAAGAGGAGGAAGAGTTGCTCCTGGCCGGCTTCCGCACTGCGGATCTTCCTCTGTTTGCATCGGACATTGATCTGTCAGGCATAGCGAATCCCCGACGCCTGCCTGGATGCCAGGCCACTTCGGTAGAGAGCTAAGAAGTCGCGATTGCGAACGGCAGGATCGGGGAATCGTATTCGTCGCTCCAACGCGACGAGGCTCCGCCTTGGGTCACTTGCAGACATTTTCCGCGGGCACCAGTCACGTCCGGCTTCGGGGGCAGGGCGGCCGTGCCGTTTCCGGTTTCGCGATGGCCGAAAATTGCGGGGCCCGGACATGGCAAGCTTTCGCAAGCCGTCCCCGATTTCCGTTGCGGTGCGGCCTAGTCGGGCTCCGAAACCTGATCGAGGGCCCTTCGCAGAACGGCGGCGGCCTCCCTGCGTTCCTGCTGGGACATCGCCGCGAGATCGACATTCAGTTTCAGTTTTGGGTGATCCTCACGTATCCGCCCGGATAATTGGCCCAACTTAGCGTAGCTTTCGACCACCTGATAGGTGGCGACGGGATACGCGAGCCCCTTGACCGTCATTTCGCCGTGTTCCTGGCAGCCGATCTCGTCTTTGACGAGCGCATAGGTCTCGTAGGAGATGAGAATCTCCCCCGGCGTGGCTGCCTGCTCGAGCCTGGAAGCGAGGTTCACGCCACCACCGATTATGGTGTAGTCCATGCGGTCCTCGCTTCCGAAATTCCCGACCGTGCAATAGCCCGTGTTGATGCCGATCCGGCACTTCAACGGCCGCTCTATGCCCGAATCCCGCCAGACCGATTCGAGTTCGCGCAGGCGATCGCGCATCTCGATGGCCATATTGACACAGGAAAGCGCATCCTCCCTGACGCCGCGCGACTCGGGATCGCCGAAAAAGATAATGATGGCGTCGCCGACGTACTTGTCGATCGTGGCCCCGTGGTCGAGGGCGATCCGGGCCATTTCGGTCAGGTAGTGGTTGAGCAGCTGTGTCAGCTCTTCGGACTCCAGCCTGTCCGCGGTCTCGGTGAATCCAGCGATGTCCGAGAAGAAGACCGTCAGCTTCTTCCGGCGACTGTTAACCTTGACCTCCTGCCGCCCGGTGAAGATCGACTCGTAGACCTGGGGCGAGAGGTATTTGGCGAGCTGGCTCGAGAGCTGCTCCAAGGCGTTCGATTTATCGGCAAGCTCCTGTTCGCGCTGCTTGAGCTCGGTAATGTCGGAATAGACGGCGACCGTGCCGCCATCGCCCGTCTTGTGCTCGCTCACCAGGATCCAGAGTCCGTCGGCGCGGTGCTGAACGTGCGGCTCGCTGCGCTCGCGCCGACGCGCGAGGCGTTCCCGCACCCATTCTTCTATTCTACCTTGAGCCTCCCGAATGAAGCCGCTTTCCGCGGCCCGGCGGATAATGGCTTCGAATGTCATACCCACCATGATCGTCACGTCGACATCCGGATAGAGCAGCGCCCGATATTTGCCGTTGAATACGACAAGCCGGTCATCCCTGTCATATAGGGAAAACCCCTCAGGGATCGTTTCAATGGCGTCGGATAGAAGCTGCTGGCTTCGCTTCAGGGCACGCTCGATTTCGACTTGCTCGGTAACGTCGCACCCGGTGCCGCGGTATCCCACGAACTGCCCCTTCAGATCATAGATCGGCTTACCGCTGATTTTCAGAAATCGGGTCCGGCCGTTCCCCGTCACCGTGCTGTAGGCAAAGTCTCGAAATGGCAGGCGGGCTGCCAACTTGGCCTCGTGGTCCTGCCAAACCCGATCTTCGACGTTGGTCCCCGCGAACTCCCGGCGCGTCTTGCCAAGGATCGATACCGGCAACACGGCAAAGATTTCGAAGAAACGCGGTGACAGGTAAGTGAACCGCAGTTCCCCGTTCATTTCCCAAATCCAGTCTCCCGCGCTTTCGGCC
>Ga0210124_1000806_pt1 | contig 14973 bp, 15 predicted proteins | sample Muzzi_PWC_D2_FD_185554 | JGI IMG/M metagenome (GOLD analysis project Ga0210124, IMG submission 185554) | Wetland microbial communities from San Francisco Bay, California, USA, that impact long-term carbon sequestration - Muzzi_PWC_D2 (SPAdes) | ecosystem: Environmental > Aquatic > Marine >... | reverse complement strand
CGTTTGAAAAGGTTCTTACCACCTATCCTGATCCCGCCATTGCTGTGTTGGACGGTATACGAGCTTTGATCACACGTACGGGTCTAGCCTCCGATGCTATCGCCTATGTTGTTCATGGAACAACCCTCATCACCAACACACTCATTGAACGGAAAGGAGCACATACAGCACTGCTTACCACTGCCGGATTTCGTGACGCGCTGGAAATTGGCAATGAAGGGCGCTACGACATGTACGACCTAGCGCTGGTCAAGCCGGAGCCACTGGTCGAGCGCCGCCTACGCTTTGATGTACCAGAGCGCATTTCCGCGGACGGTAGTATCCGAAAAAAATTGGATACAGATGCCTTACTTGATCTGTGCCGGCAATTACAAGAGGAAAAAGTTGCTGCCGTAGCAATCTGTTTTCTACATGCTTTTACAAATCCCACCCATGAAATCGAAGCGCTGGAAATTGTACGTGAAATGTTGCCCGACGTAGCCATTTCTGTCTCTCATCAGGTCGCACCCGGGATGCGTGAGTATCCGCGCACCTCAACGACTGTCGCCAATGCCTACGTGCAGCCGATCACTGAGCAATATATGGCCCGCGTTGCAGATGGTTTGAGAGCATCTGGGATAAATGCACCCTTGAACATCATGCTCTCTAGTGGCGGAACCACCACTGTTGAAGCCTCAAGCGCGTTCCCCATTCGTTTAGTAGAGAGCGGTCCCTCCGGTGGGGCGCTGGCTGGTGTTTACTGGGGTGCACAGGTTGGACATCATGATGTGCTGGCATTTGATATGGGTGGCACAACGGCCAAAGCTGTATTGACCAAACACGGCGAACTCACGATCACTAATCAATCTGAAGTGGCCCATGTTCATCGCTTTAAACGTGGCAGTGGGTTGCCGCTGATGGTTCCAATGATTGAACTCATTGAAATTGGCGCGGGGGGCGGCAGCATCGCCCATTTGAATAGCCTTGGCTTACCAACTGTTGGCCCGGAAAGTGCAGGTTCTACGCCGGGGCCGGCTGCTTATGGACGTGGCGGTACGCAACCGACGGTAACCGATGCCGATTTACTCATTGGCTACCTGAATCCCGACTATTTTGCAGATGGAACGATCAGACTGGATGTGGATGCCGCCCGCATAGCCTTCGACCCACTGGCAGAATCGTTGAACTTATCCGTGGATCGGTTGGCGTGGGGGGTACACCAACTGGTAAATGAGAATATGGCGGCAGCGGCGAGAGTGCATGCGGCAGAACGCGGTTTGGAAATCCGACGCTATAGTATGGTGGCTACGGGCGGCGCGGGACCTGTTCATGCCTGTGGTGTCGCAGAAAAACTGGGTGTGAAGCATGTCATTGTGCCGCCACTTGCCGGAGTCGGCTCTGCGTTTGGGTTTATGACCGCACCGATTTCGTTTGATTTCACACGTAGCTATGTTTCTCAGTTAGACTCCCTGAATTTGGATGTATTAAACACCATTCTGGACGATTTAGAAGGTGAAGGGCGTGCTATCGTAGAGGCAGCAGGTGTCCCTGCCGAAGACATTTTGGTTCAACTGAGCATTGATATGCGTTATGTGGGGCAGGGGTATGAAGTGCGCGTCCCCTTTGCCAAACAAAGGCTAACTGCCTCACACATCGCCCAAATTCAAAAGGCGTTTGAGGAAGAGTATAAACAGTTCTATGGGCAATTAGCGAATGGCGTACCGATTGAGGCTGTCAATTGGCGCGTGGTCATTTCAAGCCCCAAACCAGAAATCGGAGATTTGTCTTTGGAGAGCGAAGAGGCAGAGACAAATTCCGCCTATACCGCGCGCTCCATCATCTTCACAGCAGAAAACGAACCGCATAATACCCCTGTCTATCGTCGCCATGCCCTGAGCGTAGGATGGCAAGCACATGGACCATTGATTATCGAGGAAGCTGCATCTACAATAGTTGTGCTACCGGAATGGTCTGCGCGGGTGGATACAAGTGGCTGTTTGGTACTGACGCATAAGGAAAATGAATTATGAACATAACAACAGTAGACCCCATTACCCTGGAAGTTATTTGGAACCGACTAATTTCTGTGGTAAATGAGCAGGCAGCGGCGTTGATTCACTCGTCGTTTACCACGGTGGTGCGTGAGGCTGGCGATTTATCCGCAGGTGTGTTTGATCGTAACGGAAATATGGTAGCGCAATCCGTCACGGGAACGCCGGGACACATTAACACGATGGCGAACTGCGTAAAAAACTACATTGTTCCAAATCATCCGATTGATAGCCTGCAAGAAGGCGATACACTTATTACGAATGACCCGTGGGAGGCATCCGGTCACCTATTTGACCTGACAATTGTCTCCCCGGTGTACTACAAAGGGCGTGGGGTGGCCTGGTTTGCCAGCACATGCCACGCCGTCGACATCGGTGGCTTAACGATGGGCGGCGATGCTTCCGAGTTATACGAAGAAGGATTAGCAATTCCACTGATGAAGCTATTTGAAGCGGGAGAACCCAACAAAATTCTATTCGACATCATCCGGGCAAACGTGCGCGTACCAGATCAAGTGATTGGTGACATTTATGCCCAGCAGGTCGGAAATAATGTTGGTGCGAAAAAGCTCATCGAACTGCTGGACGAGTACGATTTACCAGATATTGAAGCCGTTTCTCAGATGATTCTAGACCGCACAGAAATCGCTGTACGGAATGCGGTGCGCAACGTTCCAGATGGCACGTACACCAGTAAGATCATGATAGACGGTTTTGATGCTCCGGTTACAATTGCTTGTGCGGTCACTGTTGCAGACGATGAACTAACGGTAGACTATACTGGAACATCGCCGCAGGTGAACCGTGGTATTAATGTGGTTTTGAACTACACCCACGCCTACACTACTTACACCGTTATGGCAGCACTTGCTCCCGGTATCCCAAACAACGAAGGGGCGTTTCGCCCGGTTCATGTCAGTGCGCCAGAAGGCTCTGTGTTGAACTGTCGCCGCCCTGCTCCGGTGAGTGCCCGCCATTTAATCGGGCATTTTGTCAGTCAACCGATTCTCGCGGCGTTATCTCAGGTTATCCCCGAACAAGTGATTGCGAACGGCTCTGCCGGATTGTGGAACACCATGCTAAATGGCAAACTCGCCGATGATACGCCATTCGCCTATATCTATTTTTCGGCGGGTGGCATGGGAGCCGGACACAACCGTGATGGGCTATCTGCAACGGCGTTCCCAAGCGGAATTATGGGTGTTCCAGTAGAAGCCATAGAAACGGCTGCCCCCATTCTTATGCATCGTCGGGAATTACGCCAGGATTCTGGCGGGGCAGGTGAATTTCGCGGCGGGTTAGGACAAGAAATGGCCCTTGAAGTGATTACCGGATTACCTGCAAATCATTCTTGCATGTATGACCGCACCAATTATCCGGCGGATGGCTTAAACGGTGGCAAATCTGGGGCACTTGGTGAGGTCATCCTCTCCGATGGAACGCACCCCCACCCCAAAAGCCACTACACCCTGCAACCTGGTCAGTATGTTGTCCTCAAACTCCCCGGCGGCGGCGGTTTTAACGCGGCCACGTTACGCGACCCGCAACGTGTGCTAGAAGATGTACGGCAAGGATATGTATCACTTGAACGGGCAGCAACAGATTACGGTGTGATCATTGACTCCGATACAATGACCGTAGACGAGGCAGCAACACTGGCCCATCGCAAGGAGATGGAAGCATGATGGATAATCACTATGATGTGATTGTCGTCGGGCTTGGCATTATGGGGGCAGGGGCACTGTATCAAGCGGCAAAGCTTGGGGCAAATGTACTCGGCATAGATCGTTTTTTCCCACCACACACATATGGCTCAAGTCACGGTGATACACGCATTACACGACAAGCTATTGGTGAGGGCGAAATGTATATGCCGTTTATTCGTCGCTCAAATGAAATTTGGCAAGAACTGGAAAAAATCACAAACCGCAAACTATATCTTGAAACAGGCGGCTTGATTATCGCACCAGAAGGAGGCGGTGCCCAGTTCCACGCGCACGGTGATTTTGTAACGCAAACGGCGGAATTTGCCACTACCTATGACATTGAACATGAAGTACTCAATGCCGAAGAAACCATGAAGCGTTACCCACTGTTTAAATTACGCCCGCAAGATATTGTCTACTATGAACCGGGGGCCGGTGTCTTGCGCCCTGAGTTGTGCATTCAAGCGCAACTTGAACAGGCCGTTCAACATGGTGCAACTTTCCATACCAATGAGATAGTCACAAACTATGAAGCAACAGCACATGGTGTTTGGGTAACGACGAATAAGGGAACCTACGAAGCAGACAAAATTGTGCTGGCTGCAGGCGCTTGGATGCTAGATTTACTCGCGCCAGAGCATTGCCCCGGCCTGGAAGTCTTTCGCCAGGTGATGTACTGGTTTGAAGCAGATGACATCACTATGTTTACGGAGTATAATTTCCCGTTCCTGATCTGGATTGGGGATACAATGGAAGATTATTTCTCGGCATTCCCAACAATGCGCGATGGCATACAGGGGGTGAAGGTACTCACGGAACAATACGCACAGGCGACCACACCCCATACACTTGACCGCACCGTAAAATCCAAAGAAATCGCGCATTTATATCACATGACCAAAACGCGCTTAAATGGTGTGCGAGAAAAGCTCATTCACGCTGATGTATGTATGTACACGGTTACACCAGATGAGCATTTTATCCTCGATTTTCACCCTGACTCAGAGCGTGTGGTGATTGCATCGCCATGTTCGGGGCATGGGTTCAAACATTCCGCTGCTGTGGGAGAAACGCTCGCAGAATTGGCTTTAAACGGCAGGTCAACATTGGATATTAGTAAATTTGCTCTGTCAAGACTAAGAACCTATCCGTAAATTGGAGTGCAGACTTTAGTCTGCCTCTTAAAACGTGGAATAAATTCCGTACTCCAAGAATTTACGAATAGATACTAAATACACTGGAGGAATAAAGAAAATGCGTTTGGAAGGAAAAACAGCTATCATCACGGGTGGCGCAAACGGAATTGGCGCAGGTTGTGTGCGGCGATTGGCTCAAGAAGGGGCAAACGTAATGATTGCCGACATTGATGACATGGGCGCGAATGCGCTTGTTACCAAACTCGAAGAAGTTGCCGGAACCGTTCAATATACCCGAACAGATGTTACCAGTCGCGAGGCTGTTCAAGCATTATTTGATACAACGGTTGACTCATTCGGTACCGTCGACATTCTGGTCAATAATGCGGCGTATGTGCATAAAGACGGCGCAGTGGCTAATTTTCTCGAATACACTAACGAAGCGTGGGAAATCACACTTGGCGTGAATCTGTTCGGCTTGTTTTACTGTTCTCAGATAGCAGCACGACTCATGGCAAAACGGGGCAAAGGTGGCGTGATTATCAATATGAGTAGCGGCGGCGCGACTCGTGCCCATCGGCACATGTTCGGCTATGACACCACTAAAGGTGGTATTGAGGCCGCCACGCGCTCTATGGCGCTAGACCTTGCTCAGCTCAATATTCGCGTGAATGCAGTGGTTCCAGGTAGCGTTAGAGTAGATAACGGCACAGTAGTTAGCGGCAATCCGATTCCACCATCAGAGACGATTCCATTACCAAGACAAGGGACGCCGGAGGATATTGCCGGAGCCGTCGCATTCCTAGCCTCGGATGATGCCTCATATATTACGGGGACACGCATCTTCGTCGATGGTGGCATGGATGCCCAGTTACGCACTCCCTCTGTAGATTTCAAATATGATTTCAGCACCTTTACATAGCTAAGTGCCATTGCGATGGGAGGGGAAAATGAAGTGATTAGAGAAATCCCGGGTAAGGTACCCTACAATTGTCGCCGGTAGTGGTCCAAATTTAATACCTTGAACAACCTGTCCTGCTTATCAGTAGACATTTTGGGAGCAGGCAGTTGGCGATAGAGCGCGACGGTTTTCTCCAGGGTATTGACCACAACCTGGCAGTTCTCGCAGGTGGCTAGATGGCGCTCTATTTCGGCACAAAAGACTTCTTCTAATTCACCATCGATATATTCAGAAAGCTGGCTCAAAAGAACTTGACATCTCTGGTCAATCATAAGACGCCTCGGCAGATAGTCTCTCTGCAAAATAGTTGGATAATAATTCGCGTAATCTTAAACGAGCGCGATGCAGGCGAACTTTCACCGTGTTCTCGGAAATTTCCAGAACTTCAGCCGTTTCCTGGGTAGACAACCCTTCGAGTTCCCTCCAGATGAAGACGATCCGCAGATTGGGTGGCAAGTGGGTGACTGCCTTTTCCATAACCTGTTTCAACTCGGCATCGAGCAGTTCTTTTTCGGGCTTGGCAGACCAGTCAATGAAATATTTTGGCGTGAAGTCGCCATTCCCATCATCGGTGGTGCTGTCCACGGAAATGATATTGGGTTGGGTTGCTTCATGTCGCCGCCGCATCAGGCAAGCATTTGAGGCAATGCGATACAGCCAGGTCGAGAACCGAGACCGGCCCTCAAATCGCGGCAACGCTCTGATGGCATTTAGAAATGTCTCTTGTAAAGTTTCTTCGGCATCGTAGGCGTTGCCGCACATCCGCAGGGCGACATTGTAGATGATACCTTGATGCAGTTCTACAATTTCAGCCAGAGCAGCTTGATCACCTTGTTGCGCTCGCTCAATCAGCAATGATTCGTCGGACACCCAGAAGCCTCGTTAATGAGTTACTTTGGGGGAGTACCCTCAAAGTACATAAGATTACGACTCAATTATAAGACTTCTGGGCATCGTGGCAAGCGCGGAATAGTTTCCGGCTCTAAATTATTCGGCCAATTTCTTGACAACCCGGCTTAAGCGAGCCTTGGCTTCATTGGCAACGCCCTCCAGCTCATCTTTTTCAACAACACCCAGCATCAATATTGGGTCAACAATGGATACCACAGATTGTCCCTCGTTGGTCTCATAAACAATCACGTTGCAGGGTAAGAGCAGGCCAATCTCCAATTCGGTTTGTAGAGCCTGGTAAGCCAGCTTGGGGTTGCATGCCCCCAAGATGACATAGCGCTGAAAGTCGGCATCTAGCTTTTTCTTGAGAGTTGCTTTTACATCGATTTCAGTCAGAATGCCAAAGCCTTCTTCTTTCAAGGCAGATGTGGCCTGTTCAATCGCTTCTTCATAAGGTACATTTAGGGTGGCTCGGAAACCGTAATCAGTCGTCATTATTTCTCCTGTAATATATTATTGCTTCTATCATTCGTATCTTACTATCTATAATTGGTGCAACCTGGTTGGGGGTTGATTATATTCAATCTCTAATTTCAAGCGACTACACCTATCGCTTCTTTGACCTTTGCCATCAACATAACTTCAGGGGCTGCCCCTTCCAGGTGTACCATCTCATTGATGACCGTTCTTGGCACGCCTTGCACCCCATATTTTATTGACAGATGCGGAAATTCAGTTGCCTCGACCATATCGGCCCGGACGAGGTCACTCTCCAAGGCTAGTTGGTGGGCCAGGCGCACGGCTCGGGGACAATAAGGGCAAGTTGGGGTAACAAAGACTTGTAGATGGAGCGGCTGAGTCAAGGTGCCTAACTGGGCTTTGGTTTCATCAGATAAACCAGACTCGCCTTGCGAGATCATCATAATGTCTTCAATGAGCGAGCTAAACTCGTAGCCGGAAGGGATACCGTAGTAGCGAATTCCGTAATCCTTAGGCATCTCCTCGCCACGTAGAATGACCATAGCCGGGATTTTGTCAACGTCGTACTGTTCGGCCACCGTCTTATCGGTTACGAAGTCGTAGACTTGCAGAGAGATTTTATCAGAGAGAGCGCTAATTTCCTCGGCAATCATGCGGGTTTCGCTACAATATTGGCATTCCATCTCTTGGGTAAACAGGACAATTTTCACCGGTTCCTGAAGCGACTTAAATTCTTCAATCAGCAGTTTTTGATCTTTTTCTTTGAGTAATGACATAATATTTGGACCTCCAAACTTTACGGTAATGTTAATTGATTACTTTCTACAACGTTAGATGCAGGTCCAAATGAAAGGTTACAACAAAATTGCTTACATTGTTGGCTCTTCAAGCTGATTTTGGCGTCGGCGACGAACCAGGAAATAAATTCCAGCTCCCAAGGCGACTATCCCTACCAACACCCCGCTGAAATCGCTGATAAATTGGTTGATAGCTTCCCACTGGCTGCCAAATGCATAACCCAAACCACCGTAGAGTAAAATCCAGGTAAATTCTCCGGCTAAATCGTAGATGAGAAATTTCCAAAAAGAGTAACCACTGCCTCCGGCAATGAGATTGGTAGGCACAGCCAGGGGAGTAATCAAAAAGCGGGTTAAATAGATGGCTATTCCCCCACGTCGCTCAAACGTATCTTGGGCCTTTTGCCAAGCCGCCGATTGTCCAAAACGGCGCTGCACCCAGCCTTTGGCAAAGTAGCCGATGGCGTAACTGGCGCTATCGCCCAAAACAGCGCCTAGCCACCCCAACCCGGCAGTGCTGGCTAAATCTATAACCCCTTGCCGGACAAAGGCTCCGGCGGCCAATACAAAAAGCGTACCTGGAACCGGCAACCCCAGCGCACCGATGAGCAAGGCCAAACCAAGTGCCGGCGGGCCATAAGTCAGCATCCCGGTCAGAAAAAACTCGGTCAGGTCAAAATCAGTCATTTTCTACCTCGCTGGGGGGCGGATGTTCAGCCTTGTATCGGGTAATAGCTCCCTGAACGGCCTTGAGGATCGCTTCAGGCTCACCCTCAAAATAGTCAAAGTTCAAGCGGCGTAAGGCTTTCTCTTGATTTCCCTCTTGTGGCACACCGATTTGCTCAAAGATATACTCTTCCGGCACGCCATAGGCTGTGGCGATGTAAGGGACGGTCATCCAGCCACGAATAAGCTCAACATCAGTGGCACCCGGTTCCAAGCCCGTAAACTGGATACGTAGAAAGGAGCGTACTGCCCGAAAGCCGAAGAAGAGTATGAGAACAATGCCCACCACAATCAGGCCGGTGGTCAACATCTTTTCCCGGCGTGAACGGGGAGGCGCTGATTTGGTTGGCTGGCTCATAGATTACTCCATTTGTTAACTATTATCTGTCGATTGTACCACTGTTAAGCTTTCACGTCATATTCAGCGTTACTAACGCTACACTACGAAAGCACTTGCTCATCCACACCATTATATTGCAGTATTAGGCCAGTGGTCACTTGGTTAGATGCAGATTTAGTGAGTAAGTTACATTTGAATCCTCATCCATTATCTGTCGCTGCCCACTGCCTCATTGGCCTTGACGCTGACCTCACCCCTAACTACCACCGGCACCGATAACCCCTACATTGCCGACTATCTGGCCGCCGCTCAACCGAGCCTGCTTCCCCCCGAACCGTTCGCCACGATTGGAGCCACGGTTTATTTGAATTGGAAGGAGTGGCGGGCCAGGAGCGAGAAGTAATTGTCAGCTAACAGCGTTGGGTAGCATGGCACGGTGGGGAGGGACACCAGCCACAGTGGGACATCTGAAAATTTTCAGAAATTATTGGGTATAACCTTTTTTGAAACCCTTTTGCTCATCAATTTAAAATTCGGGCACTTTTCCACCAGTTCTGCACAAAAACTGCACAATTGCGCTGTAAGGTGTCGTTGTGAATTAGTTAACAACTTTGATGAAAGAAAGGGTTTTATCAATGATTGCAAAATCAAAAAACAGTCTTAACAAAATTAATCTCTACCTGGACCTTGTCCTGGTGGTTGGCTTTCTCATAACAATGGAAGAAAAACTGACCGGACAAACCCTCCACGAGTGGCTAGGGATAGCTTTGGGGGCTTCGCTGATGGTCCACCTGCTACCCCACTGGAGCTGGATTGTTGCCGTCACCCAACGCTTTTTTCGCAAAATTCCTCGACCGACGCGACTTAACTATCTTCTTAATACGGCTTTGTTTGTCACCTTTACGCTGATCATATTCAGCGGGTTGATGATATCAGAGTCTGTAACTGGCATCCTGGGCTTAAGTGGGAGTCAAGACCCGTTTTGGAAAATGCTTCATGTTACCGCCTCCAATACCGTGCTGGTTTTGGTGGGCCTCCATATTGCCCTACACTGGCAATGGGTGGTCAATGCCTTCAAACGCTATGTGTTTTCCCGCATGCAGGGCTATTTTGGTAGACGACCGGCAGCCGGGTTGACTTCAGCCGCTGTGACACATAAATAACCCAGACTCCTACGGAGGTAAATAATGTTACGAAATTTCTTACGAATCTTTGTAATCTTAATAATAGCAGGGGCACTGGCCGGAGGAGTCTATGTTTTCTCAAATATAGTCTTGACTCAATCGACAGGCCCACTCTCGTTTGAGAGTCAACTCGAACAGGCTGTGGGTGTGTCTACCGCTAGTCTAAACACTGATGGTGCTCAAGCGGTCGCCAGTGCAAGAGATTTTGATCACAGGCCACCGGAGAACTTGCCCATATGGATCAGATTCTCCGGGATATTGGGCCATATGGTCGTCATCGCTGGTATCACTGTGGCGGTGACCTACATTCAAAAATTAATAAAGCGGCTATCGGTAAAGCCAAAAGCGCTGATGAATCATCAGAAAATGCAAAAACAAAGCCAGCCAAATAATTTACCGGCCTAAAATCGGATAGATCTGCAATACTATCGCTAAGTTTTTAATTGATACTATAATCTTATACCCCGACGATATAACAGTAATCCACATTCTAAACAATTCAACCCTCAACGGTGAGGGACTTTTTTTAACAAATAATTTTGAACCAGTTTCATAGAAACACTTTTTGCAATGCCCTTGCTTTAGGTTATCATATAATCAAAGTCAGAGATTTTTGTTCCCCACCGGGGATAGGTGTGTTAATGAGCGCAATTAACGGTTTAAGTGAAAGTGAGGTACAGTCCCGACGCAAACAAGGGCTGGGTAACGAGACCAATCTCAAACCAAGCCGTCCTTATTGGGATATCGTTCGGGCCAATCTCTTTACCTTTTTCAACAACATCCTCTTTACTATCGGTGTCGCCCTCATTGCTCTAGAGCGGTATAGTGATGCATTAACTAGCGTGGGTCTGGGTTTGGTCAATGCCTTGATTAGTACCATTCAAGAGATTCGGGCCAAGCGCCAATTGGACCAAATCGCCCTGGTCAACAATCCCACAGTCACCGTGGTACGGGAGAGACAGGAAAAAAGCATTGATCCGGCTGAACTGGTCAAAGGGGATGTGATACGGGTTAGGGCTGGGGATCAAATCGTGGTTGATGGAATGATGATTGGCGAAGGCTTACTGGAAATAGATGAGTCGCTGCTGACCGGCGAAGCAGACTTAATCCGCAAGCAGGCCGGGGACCGGCTTTTTTCCGGTAGTTTCTGCGTCACTGGAACCGGTTACTTCGAAGCCGACAAGGTGGGTGCGGAAAGCTTTGCCAACCAACTGACTGCCACGGCTCGCCAATTTCAGACCATCCTAACGCCCCTCCAGCACAATGTGAATTTTGTGGTGCGTCTGGTGATGCTAGTGGTGGCGGTCATCAGTATCATTATTTTTTTGGCCGGTGTGCTAGAAGGGCTGTCAACCGTGCGCTTGGTGCAAATCGCGGCAGTATTGAGTGGGCAGGTGCCTTATGGCTTGTTTCTGATGATTGTGGTGGCCTATGCTCTGGGCGCTTCGACCATTGCCAAACAGGGAGCCTTGGTGCAGCAGGTTAACGCCATTGAGTCTTTAAGCAACACCGATGTGTTATGTATGGATAAAACTGGTACGCTGACCGCCAACCGGCTGTTGTTCCACAAGGTGTCTCCGCTCAACGGCGTGACCGTAGAGACGGTACAAACGCAATTGGGAGATTTTGTACGTAGCGCCGCTTCCAGCAACAAAACCAGCGAAGCAATCAGCGCCGGGGTGCCGGGCCAACCTCGTCCTATCACCGACGAAGTACCCTTCGCTTCGGCCCGTAAGTGGAGCGCCTTGGTCTTTGATGATTCGGAAGTACGTGGGGTATATGTACTGGGGGCCATCGAGATGCTCCAGCCCTATCTACCACCCGACGCTGTTACACCCGAATCGCTGCTATCGCAACAAATGCAAAGCTGGTCGGACCAGGGGTTGCGGGTGTTGCTTTTTGCCCACAATTCGCAGGTGACGACCTTGCACAGCAGCCAGGGACAACCCGAATTGCCACCCTTAACCCCGCTGGCCCTGGTCAGTCTCAGCGACGAACTACGTCCGCAGGCCAAAGAGACTATTGCCGCCTTTCAGCAGTTGGGGGTCGAGTTGAAGGTCATTTCTGGCGACAATCCCCAGACGGTGGCCGCTCTGGCCAGACAAGCCGGTTTTGCCCCCGATATACAACTTATTACTGGGCCTGAATTGGCCGAGATGGTCTCCAGTGAATTCGATCAAACTGCCGTCGAGACCACCATTTTTGGCCGCATCTCTCCAGAGCAAAAGGAGCAGTTGGTGAATGCCTTGCTACGCCGGGGCAAACGAGTGGCTATGATGGGCGATGGGGTCAATGATGTGCTTTCGCTTAAAAAAGCCTCGCTGGGGATTGCGATGCAAAGCGGCAGTAGCGCCGCCCGCAATGTGGCCGATATGATCTTGCTGAACGACTCCTTTGCCGCCCTACGGCCCGCCTTTCACGAGGGGCGGCGGATTATCGGCGGCATGTCACGGGCGCTTTATCTATTTTTGGCCCGTGTCGCTACTACCACTCTGCTCATCATTGCCATAACGATGATTGGACTTGATTTCCCCTTCGACCCGGCCCAGGTGGCGTTGACTACCTTTACCGTAGGTATTCCCGCCTTCTTTTTAACGCTATGGGCACGGCCCCAACGATTGGATTGGGACATGTTTACCCTCCCTGGCCCGATTTGTCTTTCCGGTGGCCATTGTAACGATGCTCATTGGGCTGGCGATCTATGTGATCGACTACAACGTCGTGATAAATGCTCTGCTGACCGTGGGTGCGGTCTCGGATGAGTGGCGGCAGGTATATGAGAGCTATACCGGCATTCCCTTGGGTAGTGAAGGCTATACCAATATCGTGGCCACGGTCACAGCCCAAGGCAGCCTCTCTATCTTTATCTCCTGGACGGCTTGCTTTCTCATCCTCTTTTTAGAGCCGCCCTACCCCTTGTTCCTCGGCTGGCGCAAAGAGGTCAGCCCTGATAAACGCCCGGTCTTGCTGGCACTGGCGCTTTTTGTCTGGTTTGGGATTATCTGGACAGTTCCTTCTCTGAGTTATTTTTTTGGGATTCTGGCGAAACCTGAGGAGGCAATTTTCATAATCCTGGGGATAGCGGTGGTCTGGTTCTTTTTGATGCGGGTTATCTGGCGGGCCAACCTGTTTGGTCGCTTTTTGGGATTGGATAAAGAATGAGCATACCAGAGTGAAATAGAAACACCGAGCATCCCCCCTTCAACGAACACGTGGGCTAACCACCTACGTGTTCTTTTTTTTTCAATCAAATTACCACGTCATTCTAAAATTCACCAACTTTTACAATAGTTCTGCACGAAATCTGCACAATTGAGCGATATAGTTATTGTGAAATATAAAACAATTACCGGAATCAACGCAACAATTTAGCGAGGAAAACTAATGAGTCAAAATAATCAAAACGGATCACTCATTCAGATTGCGGAAATGACCAAAATTTATCAAATGGGCGATATTCAAGTACATGCCCTGCGTGGCGTATCAATGTGAGTGCAGCCAGGCGAGTATGTAGCTATCATGGGTACCAGCGGATCAGGCAAAGGCACTCTGATGAACATGATCGGCTTGCTTGACCGGCCCAGCGGCGGTAGTTACAAAATTCGCGGAACCGAGTCCAGCAACCTGAGCAAAAGCGAACTGGCCGACCTACGCAACCACGAGATTGGTTTTGTTTTTCAACAGTTCAACCTGTTGCCCCGGGTCAATGCCCGCCGCCAAGTCGAGCTGCCACTCTTTTATGCAGGCACACCTGCTTGGAACCGTCGCCAGATGGCCTTGGAAGCACTGTCAAAAGTTGGTCTGGCCGAACGAGCCAACCACCGCCCAGACGAGCTTTCGGGCGGGCAGCAACAGCGAGTGGCTATCGCCAGAGCGTTGGTCAACCGGCCTGGCCTGCTGCTCGCTGATGAGCCGACCGGCGCGCTCGACTCCAAGACTGGGGCCGAAGTAATGGCCCTGTTTAATGAACTGAATGCTCAGGGCATCACTGTGGTCACGGTTACGCACGATCCGGTCGTGGCTCAGTATGCCAAGCGAGTCATTACCCTAAGCGATGGAAAAATCGTGTCAGATAAGGCCAATGGGCACAAATTGGTTATGCCAGTCATACGGGAGGTTAATTATGAAGTTTCTTAAGTATTTTCAAGTTGCTTTGAACAGTATTGTCGCCCATAAGATGCGGGCCATTTTGACCATGCTGGGTATTATCATTGGGGTGGCAGCAGTATTGACAACGATGGGTATCGGTCGCGGCGCGGCCAGCAACATCACCGAGCGGATTGAAAGCCAGGGCACCAACCTGTTGACGATTAATCCGGGAGCCAGCAGCAGCGGCGGCTTGAGCGGCGAGAGTGGTTCCGCCGGAACGCTGACCATGGGCGATGTTGAAGCCCTGCTAGACACCGAACTGCACCCGGCTTTGGCTTATGTGTCGCCAGAATATGCAGCTAATGCTCGGCTGGTGGTCGGTAGCAACGACAGCCAGAGCCAGATCACCGGGATTACCGCCAATTACGCCACGATACGCAACCTTAGTGTGGCCTCGGGCCGTTTTTTGACCGAAGCTGAGGTTGAGCAGCAAAGCCGGGTGGTGGTGCTGGGTTCGGAACTGGCGACTGAGTTATTTGACGAGGAAAATTCCGTTGGCATGACCGTTCGAATTGATGGCCAGCCATTTCAGGTGGTTGGCGTTTTAGAAGAAAGCGGCGGGTTTGGCCCCAG
>Ga0210124_1000805_pt1 | contig 14975 bp, 13 predicted proteins | sample Muzzi_PWC_D2_FD_185554 | JGI IMG/M metagenome (GOLD analysis project Ga0210124, IMG submission 185554) | Wetland microbial communities from San Francisco Bay, California, USA, that impact long-term carbon sequestration - Muzzi_PWC_D2 (SPAdes) | ecosystem: Environmental > Aquatic > Marine >... | reverse complement strand
GGTTTGCACCGTCTGGGCGTAAGAATCGCCAGGCCCCACGATTTGTCCGGTTTCATCAGTCGCCGTGGTGCCGGATACATGGACCACACTACCCACCCGTACCGCCCGCGAGTAGCCGACGATAGGTTCCCAGGGCGTGCCGGTTGAAATCTTCTTTCGGGTTTGATTTTGCATCTTTTGACCTCACTCCTTGATTTTAGTTATCTTTTGGGATAATATTTGAGCAGTGTACTAATTATGAATTTCTTGCTCCCACGTTCAACCTGGGAACGAAAAATGTAGTGAATGGTTTCGGCTAAGGTAGCATAGGATTATGGGTTTATTCAAGAAGATACGCAAAATCAGACCGCGCTGGTGGGTTAATCTAAACCGAGATATTCGAGTCTTTGCCCATCTCTTTCCCTGGGTAATGACGACCATCATGGTGGGCGAGACTATTATGGCCAGTTATCTCTTTCGGTTGGCCCATCATTTATGGCAAGGCGAGCCAATTAGCCCTATTAAGGCGTTCTTTGCCATCATCAACATGACTTTTTTTCAATTGACCTTTGCCGATATGCCTAGCGATAGCCGCTTGGATATCTTCCCGATTCTGGTGCCACTGGTGGGGTTGCCGCTCTTCTCGATATTTGGTTTGAAAGTAATCAACGTCATCCGCATCTTTTTTATGCGAGATGAGCGAGGCCAGGAATGGCAGGAAACCCTGGTACGCTCCATCGTCGATAACCATATTCTCATCTGTGGTCTGGGGCGCATTGGCTACCGGGTGACTAAGACCCTCTCCGAAACTTATGACAAGCCCTTGGTGGGCATTAACGATGTTCAATCGTCGTTGGTCAACGAGTTGATTGTCGCCGGATTGCCTGTCATTTTGGGAAACACGGAGAATGAAGAAACCTTGAAAAAGGCCGGTGTGGAACGAGCCGAAGTTGTGGTGGTCTGCACCAATGCAGATTGGACCAACCTGGGGACGGCGGTTCTGGTCCGCAAGCTGAATCCTAAAGCCCGTATCATCTTGCGCCTGTTTGAAGATGACGTAATGGACGAGATTAAAGACCACTTCAAGGTAGACGAGGTTATCAGCCGCTCGGCGGTGGCAGCCACTACCTTTGCCTATGCGGCCATCGGGGGTGAGATTGTCGAGACATTTAAGCTGGCCCAGCGAGACTATGTTTTAGCTCATGTGCCGCTTGGCCCCTCCTCACCGGTGTTGGGCCGGACGATAGGCGATGTGGCCGATGAGCAAGATGTAACCATAGTTTGTCACAGCCGGGGGCAGACCTTAACTGTCGAACCGGACCCCAACACGAAACTGGCCTGTTATGATACTTTGTTTGTCTTCACCACCATCCAGGAAATGATTGAGTTGATTGAGTATGGTATCGAACACCATATGATCTTAACCTCGCACCACCGGCAGCCCATTTTGGTGTGTGGCTTGGGACACACCGGATATCGGGTAGCGACCAATCTGGTGAACCTGGGCTGTCATGTGATTGCGCTGGATTTTGAAACCGGGCGATTAGCGCCCCGCTTGAGTGAGCGAGGTATCGTGCTGAAGTTTGGTGATATGAGATGGCAATCAATTCTGACGGAGGCGGGTGTGACCGAGGCGATGGCTATTGCGGCTTGCTCCGATGATGATTTGACGAATCTGCAAATTGCTCTCCGGGCACGTGCGCTTAATCCTAACATCCGGGTGGCGATGCGTATCTTTGATGACCAGTTGAACGAACAACTGTGCCAGACGTTTGGTCCGAATACTGTTATCTACAGTACTTCGGCTCTGGCCGCCCCGAACTTTGTCTCTGCGGCCCTCAATCGTATGAATATGCGCATCGTTGATATTGGGGGCAAAAGGCAGGCCATTGCTCGCGTTTACATACAAAGGGCGACCCTGCAAGATGTGCCAATCGCAAAGCTGCAGCAAGAGGAAGACTTAACGATTCTTTTACATGCCCGAAACGGCGAAGTGACTATCCCGCCGCCAATGGAAACCCATTTGCAAGTTGGAGATGAAATCATTGTTATGGCTACCGAGGAGAAGTTAGACAGCCTGAATCAGCGTAACCAACCTCACGGGAACTGATGATGGAAGTTCATCTTTGATTTATAATCAGATTATGAATAGGCATCTTTTGGGATTGATTTCTTGCCAGTTGTATGGTATTTCTGTTAAGAAAAAGAGGCGCTAGAATGAGGCAGATACTTTTAGAACGCTACCACCAATGGTTGGTCGCCGGAATAGCGACGATCATCTTAGTAACTCTTACAGCGTTAGCGGTTCAGGCTCAAGGTGGCTATCCTGAGCCTGCAGATTTATATATCAACGACTTTGCCGGACTTTTGAACGCCGAGGATAGGGCCAATGTTGAAGCTTTATTTACCGACCTCAAGCAGACGCACGGCATTGAAGCCACTGTTGTCACCATTAATTCTATTAGCGATTATAATATCGGCGATACAACCATTGAGTCTTTTGCCACCAGCCTGTTCAATACCTGGGGTGTCGGGGACAGGGAGAGAAATAATGGAGTTTTGTTTCTGGTCGCTGTAGGTGACCGGGAAGTTCGGATTGAGGTGGGTTCAGGCTACGAAAATTCCCAGAACGCGAATATGCAAGAGGTCATCAACGAGCATATTTTGCCCAGTTTCAGGAACGGGAACATCAGTCAGGGAATCTACCGGGGGGCGCGAGCCATAGTTGGTAAATTAACCGGCGAGTGGCCTTCAGACCTGAGCACAACCACCTCAAGCTCTAGCCAGCCCACGACACCCACTCAATCAACCCCCCTTCGGCCCTTAAGCCCCATTGAATTAACTTATAATTTTATTACCAACAATTTGGGAAACAGTAGTCCCTTTGTCTATATTGGCGGCGCTCTGGCGGCTTTGTGGTCGGGTAATTTCGGGATACGGCGATATTTGCGCTACCGGAAACGCCGCTGCCCCGATTGCCAAACCTATATGGTTCGTCTGGATGAGGTCTCTGATGATATGTATCTGGATTCGGGCCAGAAGCTTGAGGAACTGCTAGAATCCGTCGATTACGATGTTTGGAAGTGTCCCAACTGCAATACACACACCCTGCATAGCTACCGCAGATGGTTCTCTTCGTACAAAAAGTGTCCCAAATGTCGTTACCGCACGGTTAAAGTCACCTCTCAAACCCTGAGTCAACCAACCTATACCTCAACCGGCTCAAAACGGATTACTAAAGATTGTCAGAACTGTAACTATCATGATACCGATATTGTTACGATCCCCAGGCGAACCCGCTCGTCAAGTAGTAGTAGCTCTAGTAGTAGTTCATCTAGCCACAGTTCCTTCGGTGGAGGAAGCTCTTCCGGTGGCGGGGCCAGCGGCAAGTGGTAGTAACTTGACGACCGACGACGGACCACTGACAGCTGACCGCCAACTGCCAGAAAAATTCACCTGCGGCGGTCAGTGGTCAGCCGTCAGCCGTCAAATTGGTTCACATTTGCTCTGGGGTGCTCATCCCCATCAGGCGGAGGGTATTCGCCAGAGTAATCTTGGCGGCCTTGACCAGCTTGAGCCGGGCGGCGCTCAAGGCTGGGTCTTCAGGCATCACCACCTTGCAATCCCGGTAAAAGGCATGGAAGGCTGAAGCCAACTCTTGGGCGTAGTAGGTGAGATGGTGGGGCGCTAGGGTATCGACGATGTGAGCCACAATTTCTCGCAAGCGTAACATCTGCCGGATTAGCTCAAGCTCCGAGGGATGGGTCAGCAGAGATACATCGCCGCCCTCTAAAGAGGTTCCCTCCGCTTCGGCCTTGCGGAAAATGCTGGCAATCCGGGCGTGGCCGTACTGCACGTAATAGACCGGGTTCTCGTTGCTCTGCTTGGTAGCCAGGGTCAGGTCTAACTCCATCGGGCTGTCGGCGGAGCGGGTCAGCAGCATAAAGCGAAAAGCATCGGAGCCAATCTCCTCGACCACTTCTCGCACGGTGATAAAATCGCCGGTTCGCTTGCTCTGGCGCACCGGCACCCCATCACGGGTGAGACTGACCAACTGGTATAGCAAGATTGTCACTTTGTCGGCATCAAGGCCAAGCGCCTTCGCCGCATTTTTTACCCGCTTGACATGGCCGTGATGGTCGGCTCCCCAAACATAGATGACCCAATCGAAAGCACGTTTGGCCAGCTTATCCCACACATAAGCAATATCCGAGGCAAAATAGGTGGGACGGCCATCGGAGCGCACAATGACATTTTCCTTATCATCCTCATCTTCGCTCTTGAGCCAAATCGCGCCATCTCGCTCTACAATCATATTTTGGGCGCTGAGCTTATTGAAAGCCAGGCCATAAGTTTCATCATCGTACAAGCTCTGCTCCGAGAACCAGTTATCAAAGTGTACGCCAATCAAGGCGGCATCTTCTTTTAGACTGGCCAGGATACCATCCAGCGCATACTGGCGCATAAAGGCCAGCGCCTCATTTCGCTCAACGTGGAGATATTTGTCGCCAAAAGCTTTGGCCGCTTCCTGCCCCATCTCAACCAGATAATAACCCTGATACTCCTCTGGGGTTGGCTCATCTTTGCCCAAGGCCTGGGCATAGCGAGCGTACATGGCTTTGCCCATATTATCGACCTGGGTACCGACATCATTGGCGTAAAATTCTCGCTGCACATCGTAACCGGCGGCCTCAAGCACATTCGCCAGCGTATCACCTAAAACGGCATTGCGCCCGGAGCCAACCACAAAGGGGCCGGTGGGGTTGGCACTGATATACTCGACTTGTACTTTCTCGCCCTTTCGGGAAGACAAGGAAAGGTTGACAAGACCAAAATCATCACCTTCGGCCAGAATGGCTTCGACCTGTTGGGCTAGCCAGCTTTCGGCCAGACGGATATTGATAAAGCCGGGATGTGCCACCGTAACCTCGCCGATATAATCGGCCTGAGCCAGGCGCTTAGTGATCTTCTCGGCAATTTGAACCGGGGCCATCCGGGCATAACGCGCCAAACCCAAGGCCACCGGCGTGGCGTAATCGCCGTGAGTAGGGTCTTTGGGGCGCTCGATAACGATAGCGGGAATATCAAATTTGGGTAAATCGCTCTTTTTTTGGGCCTTTTTAATGGCGGCTTCAATCAATTGGCTGATGTCGTCGGCAATCAAAGTTCTGACCTCTAAATGTGTTGACCTGCATTTGACGACATGTTATACTGAAAGCCGTATATTTCATAATGTGCCGTTGTGATTTGGACGAGCTTTCGAGCTGGTCTTTTTTGTTTGGCTATGAGCATCTTCTAGATATGTCAAATCAAGAGATTAGAGACAGGAAGAACTAACCAAGGGCGAGAAGGCCTTAGGGAAAAAATAACGAGATAATCCAGGCTGAAAGGTGAAGTTGCCGACAGACAAATAGAGAAAGCTCGTCAGGCCAGAGCGCCTTCCTGATGGATGTTACTGCGACGTCAGAGCGCCCACATCTACTGCGACGTTAAGAAATCTGGTCTGACGAGGACCGGCCTCCGGCTCTAAAGTGCGACGTCAAAGCGCCCAGGGGAGTGGCGAGGTCGAAGGTCTAGCGGGGGTCAGCCAGGCAGGTCCAACCTCAAGCCGGATGTCTGACAGGAGTGTAGCAGGGGCCGGGTGGACCGCGACAACAAAAAGGAGGGGGTCTCATTGAAGGAGCCGGCTCAACGTAAGCGGTCTGGGTCAAAAGGCAGTTGGTGGTAGAGGAGATGGTGGCAGATACGGTTGGCTTTTTGAGCGGCATGGAGGGTGGCGCCGACATCTCGCTTGCCCCGCTTGAGGGCCCGCTGTTTGGTCCGGCCAATGGCCGGCACGTTCTGAGCGGTATGGAGGCCGATCAGGTAGAGGGTATCGCGCAAGCCGGGATCGCCCTTGCGGGTGATATGGCCGAGGCGGCGGAAGTCGCCCGATTCTTCGATGACGACATCGAAACCGGCAAAAGCCCAGATTTCTTGGGGATGTTTGAAGCGCTGGGGATGACCCAGATGAGCCAAATAACGGGCGGCCAGTAAGGGGCTGATACCGGGTACAGTGGTCAGGACCGCCGCCGGGCTGCTGGGCACCAGAGCAGCGGCCTGGTTGGAGAGCTCCTCAAAGCGGTGGGCCAGGGCCAGGAAGTGAGCAAAATCGGTCTGGAGTTGCTGGGCTAGCAGAGCCGCCACGTCAGGCGGGGGCAGGAGGGCCTGTTTGACCAGATTATAAGCCAATTTGGCGGTGGCCGTCCCACAGCGGCCGATATGGGTGCGATAGAAGGCTTGAATGCCGGCTTGACCCAGGGCCAAAAAATGGTGGGGATTGGGACAGTGTTGCAAAATGGCCTGCACCCGTTGCCGTTCCAACGGTTTGGAGCGGACCAAGGGGACCGGCGCTGCCAGGTCGGGATGCATCTGGTGGAAGCGCTTGAGATTGACCACCGCGCCTGGCCACAAGCGGTCCAGTTGGGCCAACAGATTGGTGGTTAAGCGCCGTCGCTCCCGGTGGTTGTGGCGATAACTCTTGCCCCACAATTGAAAACGAAGGACTGGCTCGGTGGCCAAAAAAGCCGGTTGGCCCAAGCCATCCCGCAGGCAATAGGCGATGGCTTTGAGGTCTAGCTTGTCGGTTTTGCGGTGACGGCCTTTGGTCAACTCTGCCCGTTTGCGTTTGCTCAACAACGGGTTGAGAAACTGATAGAGCAGGCTTGGCTGGGCCTGGCCCTGGCAATGGGGGGCATAGCGTTCGGCCAGGGCTCGGCTCCAGGCTTCGTGATAGATCCCGGTTGGTTCGTGGCCCAAGACCACCTGATGATACCGCCCGCAGTTCAGCAGACCATCAATGACGGCGGTTACCTGCTCAAAGCCAGCTTGGTCACTGCGCACTTTGAAAGGCTCACCCACCGCTTTGAGCTCATAGCCTTCATAGGCCCCAACCCAATGGACATTCTTGCCAATGTCCAAGGTAACAAAAAGTGTGTTATAATGAGAGTGCATGAGTAGTTCTCCTTTCTGTGAGTAATGGCACTCAGATGTCGTATTTTACCGCAGTTTGGCGCTTTGACGCCGCACTTTGGGGAACTACTCATGTTTATATCAGGGGATTGAAACACGAATGACACGAAAGGACGAATAGCGCGAATATTTAAATGAAATTCGTGCCATTCGTTTATTCGAGCTATTCGTGATCGAGAATCTTAGAAGGAGCAACAATGCGTCATATTGTAAACGCGAAACAACCCAATTCTAAAATGTGTCTGGTGTGCGGCTTGAAGAACTCATTTGGTTTGCGCTCTTTTTTCTACGAGTTGGAAAATGGTGAGTTGCTGGCCGTCTTCACGCCGCTCAAAGAACACCAAAGTTATCCCGGTCGGCTGCACGGCGGGATTGCCACGGCTATTCTGGATGAAACCATCGGGCGGGCGATTATGATGAAATATCAAAACGAGATTTGGGGCGTAACCATGGAATTCACCACCCGCTACAAGCAGCCCGTTCCCCTGGATGAAGAGTTGCGGGTCATTGGACGGGTGATGAAGGAGACCAGCCGCCACTTCGAGGGAAGCGGCGAGATACTCCTCCCAGATGGTCGCGTTGCTGCCGAGGGTAGGGGTAAATTTATGAAGCTGCCCATTGAGAAAATCGCAGATTTCGACTTCGAGGCGCAGGAGTGGCGGGTAACACCATCGGACAGTGATCCGGTGGTGGTTGAATTGTAGGGGGTTGGGGGTATAATAGGGAGTGAAGTAGGTGTAACGTAACCATTTGATATCGATTGTTGAGGCTGGTGTCCAAACTCACGCATGCGTGGACACCCAATTGCGTGACGAAACTCAGTTTCGTCACGCGAAAACATAACTTGCCCAACTCTTTAACTCATAAAACTCACCATACTACTTACAATGGGAGGTGCAATGATGGCAAATATCAAAAAGACAAAAGGCGTCATCGCTATTTTGACGGGAGGTGGAGATGTTCCAGGCTTAAATCCGGCTATTCGGGCGGTAACGATAAGGGCCATCCGAGAGGGCTATCAAGTGATTGGGATTCGGCGCGGTTGGGCCGGACTCATCGAGTTGATCCCCGACAAGAAGGCCGATAACCGCGAAAATTGTGAAATCCTGACTGAAGAAATTGTTAACAAAGCCGGGAGAACCGGCGGCACGTTCCTCCATAGTTCTCGGACCCGGCCCAGTCATATGGCTAAAGCAAATGTCCCGGAGCATTTACAAGATAAGTACAACGACGAAACAAATGACCTGACGCCGGAGGTCTTGAAACATCTGGATTATCTGGGGGTAGATTACCTCATTCCAATCGGCGGCGATGACACCCTGAGCTATGGGGTTCGTTTATACCAGGAAGGCGTTAAAGTGGTCGCCATCCCCAAAACAATGGACAATGACGTGCCCGGCACCGATTACTGCATTGGCTTTAGCACCTGCGTCACCAGAACCATTGCTATGACCAACGACCTGCGTACCTCTGCCGGTTCTCATGAACGGTTTTTGGTGCTGGAAGTTTTTGGGCGCTATGCGGGCTTCACGGCGATGCTGCCCACGATGGCCGGGGCGGCCAATCGATGTGTTATTCCTGAGTATAAATTCAATATCGAACTTCTAACGGAACTGCTGGTTGCTGACCGTTTCAGGAATCCCAGTCGATACTCGGTAGTTTTAATCTCGGAAGGGGCGATGTTCGAGGGCGGTGAAATGGTTTTTAAAAGCGCCACCACAGATGCTTATGGGCACAAAAAATTAGGTGGCATTGGGGATTTGGTATCCGCAGAATTAAAACAATTGGCTCCGAAATTCAACAAGGGCAAGCCCATCAATATCATTAACCAAAAGCTGGGCTATCTGGTTCGCTGCGGTAATCCTGATGCCATCGACTCTATTGTGCCAATGGCCTATGGTAATCTGGCGTTAGATTTAGTTCTTCAGGGCATTCACGGGCGGCTGGTTGTTCTGAAAAATGGGCGTTATGATAACATCCCCATTGATGTGGTGACAAGTTCGCAAAAAGTGGTCGATATTCAACAGCATTATAATATGGAACGATTACGACCCAGCTATAAAACTTTCGAAATGAAACCTCTGTTTATCATGACCGGCGTGTAAAAGGTGATATTATGATCCGTTCAGACCATTTTATGTACGATCTAAGAGAATTGTTGGGTAGTCTCAAGCTACTCATTGGACTGCTGGCGATTGGGAGTTTTTTTGTTTTATATATTAGTCTCCAATATGTCTATATCTTTGCCCTGCTCTTTGGTATCATGTTCGCTGTGCGGGGGCTGATTGGTCGCCGCTGCCCCACCTGTGATGGTGCGCTCAAGGAAATCGGCGCAGAGCGGGATGAAAAGAACGTCTTTGTCATGCACATCACCTGGCGCTGCCCCCGCGACGGTTACGAAGAAAAAGAAGAAACCAAAGGCGATGCCGGTCTGTTTGGGGTCAACTAAATTAGCTTAAGTTGCTACCCTTTTGTTAGACACCCGGTTTTTACGGGATTGGGATTGTGCCAGGTTTATTTGCAATAGAGCCTAACGTGAGATAAATTGAGACTCTATTTTGGAAAAACCGGGTGTCTTTCTTGGCTACTCAAGTAGGTGGCAACTTGGGTTAGCTTAAAGGTTCGCCAACCCCGCCAAATGTGCAATTAGCGTTTGGCTCAGGGGTATAAGTACCACGCTGATAGCGGGCCAGGAATAGGGGCAGGCGCTCGTCTTGAGCGTTTTCAAGCTCTAAGCGAACGCGCCAGGCCGCAGCCACAATGGGCGTGGTCAGGTCGGGTTGGGGAGAGAGAATGATCAAGGGTTCGCCCAGTCGAGACCGTTCATTTCTAACGATGTTACGCAAAGTTTCAACCTGATCAACCGGGAGGTCAGGTTGGTAGGCCAGCCAGACTGCGCCATGCTCCATAGAATGGACGGCATTTTCCGGTCGAACAGGCTCATTATAGATGCCGCAATTTAGCCATTCTGGATTATGAGGTCCTCCAGATGGAATAGGCTCGCCATAATTGACATCCCCACTCACATGCTCTCGGCTAGGGGCTGATAAAGTGACCAACCCTTCGATATTGCCGGTAGGAGTACCCTGGTTTTGCAGCCCCATATAAAATAGGACCGCCACTAATAAGACCAAAACAACACCCCCTCCAATTACCCAAACTGAGAGAGGAATCCCTTTTTGTTGGGTTTGTTGTCTGGCTAATTTTCGCCTTGAAATTGTGCGTGCGTTTTGATTCTTTGCCATGAATTACTGCATCTCTCCTGAAATAAAATGGTGTTGGATTAATTGGCCGCCGTAGCCGCCAACTGTTCTTCTATAATCTGTTGAAAGACCTCAAAGGGCTGTGCCCCGGAAACAAACAGGCCATTCACCAAAAAACCGGGGGTGCCTCGTACCCCGAGGGCCTGGACCGCCTGAGATTCTCGAGAAATCTGGAGACTATATTTTCCCGAAGACAAACATTCACTAAACGCAGTCGTATCAAGGCCAATGTCATTAGCTAAACTGGTCAATTTTTCCTGGTCGAGCGTACTGTGAGTAGTGGTCTGATCCTTAAAAACTAGGTCGTGAAATTCCCAGAACTTGCCCTGTTCGGTTGCGCACTCGCTGGCCTCGGCGGAACGGCTTGACTCCGGGCCAAGAATGGCAAAGTGTTTGTACACAAAACGAACTTTATCTGTATCAACATATTCGGTTCGAATTCGACTCAACGAGTCGGTGGCGAAGCGCCCGCAGTAAGGTCACTTAAAATCGCTGAACTCAACGATAGTGACCGGGGCGTCCATATCCCCTTGAATGTGACGCGCATCAGACATCACAAAGTCCATAATCGTTGGTGTTGGCTGAGCCGGAGCGGCGGATTGCTCCTCCTGCTGAGCCGCTGCTGGATTAGTCTCGCCCAAAGATGCGGATGAATCGGCTGGGTTGGTATCGCTCAATGGCTGGCTGTCTGAGGCAGGGGCTTGAGCTAGCGTCTCGTTACTATTTTCAGATACCACCGTGACAACAACTTCGATAGGAACATCCTTGATGATCTGTGGTCGACCCCAAAAGCCAAGCGCCAGCCCTATAGCAAAAGCAGCCACCAGCGCAAATCCCACATTCAGGGGGTTGGCTGGCTGCGGTGGAGTAGGAGGTTCTTCTGAGACACCATATTCTTCGAGAACAGGCTGTTCTTCCGAAATAGGGGGTTCTTCCAGAATAGAATCTCCTTCTGGAATAGGAGATTCTTCTGAAATAGGATATGGTGCTTCAAGAACATCATATTCTTCTGGAACGGGATGCTTTTCTGGAACAGGATGTTCCTCTGAAGCAGTTTGCTCTTCCAATGAGGATTCCATATATTATGCCTCTAAGTTAAGTGACTTTAAGTTCATTTGCTCCGAGCGGGTTTGCCCATAGGGGGCCTTTGGCTCTAACCGCGACTTGGGCTAAAAACGGCCTTGATTTCGTCTGAATCGGGGGTTACAAACCCCCTCCGAGCCTTTTAAGCGGCTCTGTTTTGCCGTAGACCTACCCAACAGAGAAATCATGCCGATAAAGTAAGCATTTGTCAATCTGAGTGCAACGGCTTTGGCGGCCTGTTCTAAGTTGGGCGAAGGATCAATAGTCGAGGGGCGGCGGTTCTGGTTAGGAGTCCAGGAAGGTGCTTTCGGACCTCCCCAGGCTATTTTCGGAAAAATCTTTGATGTCAATGTCTGCATCCGCTTCATCTCGCTCGAAGGTAAGGAACATCAAAAGCCCAACCCCGAGCAGAATGAAGCTGTCGGCCAGATTAAATGTCGGCCAACGGGCCGTACCGATGCCCACATCCAAAAAGTCTGTCACCTTGCCGTCCAATAGCCGGTCGGCAAAATTGCCGATGGCCCCTCCCAACAAAAGCCCAATAGGCCAGGCTGCCCAGGTAGGAAACTGACCGGAGAATAAAGCTCTGGCAAACCAGAAGAGCAATATCACAATAATTATGCCGGTCAGAACGAGAGGCCAGAGGCCGCCATTAGCAAATACACCAAAAGCAACGCCTGTATTATGGCCTAAGGTGAGGCGGAAAAGATTTCCGACGATTGGCACTGGCTGGTGGAGATCAAGGCTTCGCTCGGCCCAGGCTTTGGTTAGTCCATCTAATATCAGGGCAAAAAGCAACGCCGAGATCAATCGATATAAAGTTTTCATTACCTATATTTATCCCCTAAACGTGCGTATGAATATGTATGGTATCTTACAAAGGCGTATTCACGAGCGCTTGCATGTTACCGGAGGAATGAAAACTGTAGTTTTTGCGTCGCGACTACTCTAACAACTTTATTTACAAAAGGGCAAGCTGTCAAATCACAGGCATAAACGAGGCCATTAAAAACTTGAAAAAGCGTTCATGATGTAATATAATACTTTTGCGAATAATTGCAATAACGTATTGATGCAATAAAGGTCTTAAGTATAGGAGGATTGAATGTTATTTTCCCCGATTGTCCCCAATATCATCGGTAACCTGGTTAATGATCCAGCGATGCACATTCCCGATGGCTTTTTGAGCATCACTATATCAATTATTTTCTGGGTAATAACCATTCTTCTTTTGACTATCGCAACCCGCAAAACTCAGGGTGAGCTTGGCGAACGCCAGATTCCTTTGATGGGCGTGATGGCGGCCTTTATTTTTGCCGGACAGATGATTAACTTCCCGGTGCTTGGCGGAACGTCGGGACATCTATTGGGTGGCGCTCTAGCGGCCATTGTGCTTGGGCCTTGGGCTGGAATGTTGGTGATGGCGGCTGTCATCGGCCTTCAAGCGTTATTATTTCAGGACGGCGGATTGGTGGTTATGGGCGCGAATATCTTCAATATGGGCTTATTGACCGCGTTGATTGGCTACGGCCTCTATCGGAGTGTGGCCGGGCAAAATCGTGGGGTACGGCTGGCTGTGGCCGGGGTGGGGGCTTGGCTGTCGGTGATGGCCGGAGCCTTGGCAACGGCGCTTCAACTTTGGCTGAGTGGTACGTCTCCATTGGCCGTGGTTTTACCGGCGATGTTAGGGGTACATGCTCTCATCGGTATCGGTGAGGCTCTAATCACGGTAGCGGCGCTGGCCTTTATCACCCAAACGCGCCCCGACCTGTTAGAAGCCAAAGCCGTCAAAGCGCGGGGTGGCCGAGGCTGGGTATTCGTCGGCTTGATTATTGCCCTGGCTGTTGTCCTATTTTCCCCATTGGCCTCAGGAAATCCAGATGGGCTAGAGCGCGTCGCCACAGACCTGGGTTTCATCGGGCAGGGAGCCGGTGTGCCTTTTGAAATCCTACCTGGCTATACCATCCCAGCATTTGGGGGGACAGATATTTCCACAATCTTGGCGGGAGCCGCTGGTGCTTTGGTCGTGGCGATTATAGCCTGGGGCGTTGGCCGCACCTTACGCCATCGAACTACACCAACCTCCGAACCGGGCAACCTCCCCTAATGCATGTCAATACCTTTGACCGTTATCAATCAAATGAGAGCCTCATCCATCGTCTTGACCCTCGGGTGAAGGTGGTGGTCACAGTTCTCTTTATTGTTTCTAATGTGATTTTGCCGGATGGGGCCTGGTTAGCCTTTCTCCTGGCCTGGGGAATGGTGCTGCTGGTCAATATCTTAGCCAATTTCAATATTGATTATGCCCTTAAACGCTCATTTATTGCCTTTCCTTTTGCCCTGGCCGCCGTTACGGTTATTTTCACAATACCAGGGCAACCCCTTGTGGCCTTTACGTTGGGGTCATGGGAACTTACCGTTACCGATGCCGGTTTGATTCGCTTTGCCAGCATTGTCATCAGAAGTTGGCTCTCGGTGCAGATGGCAATTCTGTTGACAGCCACCACCCAATTTCCAGATTTGATCCATGCCTTGCGCCACTTGCGCGTACCTCAAGTATTGGTAGCTGTCATCTCGTTTACTTATCGCTATCTATTTGTGCTGGTCGATGAAGCCATGCGTCTGATGCGTGCCCGCGAGGCTCGAAGCGCCCACCCTCTCAAAGGGCAGGGTGGCGGGTCGATTATGTGGCGGGCGCGGGTTACGGGCAATATGGTGGGGCAGCTTTTTCTCCGCAGCTACGAGCGCAGCGACCGGATTTACAATGCCATGCTGGCTCGAGGCTATCGGGGACATTATCAAACGCTCAACCCTCATGTGATGAGTGCCAATGATTGGTTAATAGGTGGTTTAGCGATTGCCATTTTGGTTATTTTCCAAATCGTGGGCCGGTTATAAATATGTTTCGGGTTTCAGGTTTCGTGTTTCGAGGTGTATCTTGAACTCCAAACTTGAAACCCGAAACTCGAAACTGTTTTAGGGGATTTTTTACCATGCCTGTCGTTCATAACTCAAACCAACGTCCCGAAGCTATCCCGGCTACATCTGGCAATGGCAAGCTATCCGCTTTGATTGTCGATAATTTGAGCTTTAGTTATCCCGATGGACATCCCGCCTTATATGATGTCTCGCTTCAGGTGACTCGGGGAGAAAAAGTGGCTCTGGTCGGGCCGAACGGGGCCGGTAAAAGCACCCTGATGCTACATCTCAATGGGATTTTGGGGAGCGATAGCCCGATTCAAGTGGCCGGAATACCGGTCATCCGGGCGAATTTGCCGGTTATCCGGGCGAAAGTGGGGCTGGTTTTCCAGAACCCCGACGACCAGCTCTTCTCGCCAACCGTCTTTGAGGATGTTGCTTTTGGTCCGCTACATATGGGCTTGCCTGAGGCTGAAGTGCGGACTCGGGTGGACGAAGCCCTGGCGCAAGTTGGGATGAGTGACAACGCCCACCGGCTATCGCACCATTTAAGCGTGGGCCAGAAAAAGCGAGTGGCTATTGCTACCGTATTGTCGATGAATCCCGAAATATTGGTTCTTGATGAACCTTCCGCCGGTTTAGACCCGCGTGGGCGCCGGAATTTAATCACCTTATTGCGAGAGTTGCCCATCACCATGCTGGTTTCGACCCATGATATGC